>ERZ506925.114-NODE-114-length-72980-cov-7.93031_pt1 | contig 72980 bp, 65 predicted proteins | sample MGYA00513973_ERZ506925 | MGnify/ENA metagenome assembly ERZ506925
CCATGGCTCCAGATGACAAACATGATCTCATATCAGGGACTTGTTCGCACCTTCCCTAGACAATTCTCAACAACATCGTCTGTAATACGTATTTAAAAATGAGCCTCCGGATAGTGAAGTTAATTATTTTTCATTTTTTCCTGCACACCCTTATCATCAGTGCGGGTTTTATTGCAGGCGTGATGTACGCTGAACGTCTGCATTTTTGCATATGGGGCTAATCCACTGTTAGCCTGTGTTCCGAAATGCATCGCCCCTCTCCCCGTATTTGGCGATTTTCTTCTATAGTGCATGTCAGACTAATAAATTTTACATTTTTTACGAATTTTTCGGGAATCTAACAAACCCGCGCTTGTCAGTTATCATGAAGGCCGGGAAAGATACACGACTGATTTTGAGGGTCCTAACAGTGGAGAGCGTAGAAGTATGAAGAATAAATTGGTGGTAGGCGCGCTGCTGCTCGCATCCAGCGCGGTCTGGGCCGCACCAGCTACAGCCGTCCCCGCGAAGGGGATTGATCAATATGAACTCAGTGGTTTCATCGCCGACTTTACCCACTTCAAGCCTGGCGATACGGTGCCAGAGATGTATCGCACTGACGAGTACACCATCAAACAGTGGAATCTGCGTAATTTACCTGCGCCAGATGCCGGGACACACTGGACCTACATGGGCGGTGCCTATGTGCTGATCAATGACGCTGACGGTAAAATTATTAAAGCTTACGACGGCGAGATTTTCTATCATCGTTGAGGTTCGCCCCCCTCGGGCTGAGGGGGAATCCAACGCTTATTTTATCGTTAAGGTCATCAGGATAACCCCGCACAGACGGTCAGATTTAAGAAGAACGCCCACGTTATTCAGTGGCTCTGCATAACTCAGATAGCGTTATTCAAATTAGATATTCACCACACCGATATAAAATCAATGCGGTGAATAGAAAGAATAAAACCGATTAGCCGAAATCAGACGGCGCGAAAGGCAATTTCGCCGGGGATGACTTCACCTTGCCAGTAAAGCTGTGCGGCAACACGTCCCGCCAGTTCGCGATACATTACGGTGAAATCACTGTCCGGACGGCTGACCACGGTTGGCGTCCCGCGATCGAGATCTTCACGCAGACTAATATGCAACGGCATTTGTCCCAACAGTTGCGTGTGATACTGCTCAGCCAGTTTTTGCGCGCCACCGGTACCAAAGATCGGCTCATGATGACCGCAGTTGCTGCAGATATGCATGCTCATGTTTTCGACAATGCCCAGCACCGGCACCTCGACTTTTTCGAACATGACAATGCCTTTTTTAGCGTCAATCAACGCAATATCCTGCGGCGTGGTCACCACAACGGCCCCCGTGACCGGGATGTTTTGTGCCAGCGTCAGCTGGATATCACCAGTACCCGGCGGCATGTCCAGCACGAGGTAATCCAGATCCGGCCACAGCGTCTCTTGTAGCATCTGCATCAGCGCTTTACTGGCCATCGGCCCACGCCACACCATCGCGTTATCATCAGTGACCAGATAACCGATGGAGTTCGTCGCCAGCCCGTGAGACATGATCGGTGCCATATGGGTACCATCCGGCGAGGTTGGGCGCTGGTTTTCCGCCCCCAGCATAGTTGGGATCGACGGACCATAAATGTCGGCGTCCAGAATCCCTACTTTCGCCCCTTCTGCCGCTAATGCCAGCGCCAGGTTTACCGCAGTCGACGATTTACCGACGCCGCCTTTGCCGGAGCTGACGGCGATAATGTTCTTCACGCCGTTCACGCCCGGCTGATTTTTCACGCGCTTCAGGGTGGCGATGTTGTGAGAAAGCTTCCAGTCGATCGCCTTCGCCCCGGTAATTCGCAGCAGATCAGCGCTACATTGCTCTTTTAACACCTCAAAGGCACTGTGCCAGACGAACGGCATGACCAGTTCAACGTGCAGCGTGTCATCCATCCAGGCGACGTGGTGTAACGCTTTAAGTGTCGTCAGGTTATGCTTCAGGGTGGGGTGCTGAAAATTCGCCAGCGTCCCGGCGACCATGGCGCGCAGGGTTTCTGGTGATTTGGCCTGGGATTGTTCGTTCATCCCGACTCCTTTTTGTTGTTCTGAAAAGGTCAATTGTAGTGAGGTAGTGTACTCCAGCGGTAACAATTATTCATTTGTGGTTTGATGCCCTTAATTCTTGGCGTAGTTATTCCCTTTCAGGTAACATCAGAACCCCCTTTCAACAGAGAAGAAGTAACATCTACTATGACTCAAGTCGCGAAGAAAATTCTGGTAACGTGCGCGCTGCCGTACGCCAACGGCTCAATCCACCTCGGCCATATGCTGGAGCACATCCAGGCTGATGTCTGGGTCCGTTACCAACGAATGCGCGGCCACGAGGTCAACTTCATCTGCGCCGACGACGCCCACGGCACGCCGATCATGCTGAAAGCACAGCAGCTTGGCATCACCCCGGAGCAGATGATTGGTGAAATGAGTCAGGAGCACCAGACGGATTTCGCCGGGTTCAACATCAGCTATGACAACTACCACTCCACGCACAGCGACGAGAACCGGGAGTTGTCTGAGCTCATCTATACCCGTCTGAAAGAGAACGGTTTTATTAAGAACCGCACCATTTCTCAGCTCTACGATCCGGAAAAAGGCATGTTCCTGCCGGATCGTTTTGTGAAAGGCACCTGCCCGAAATGTAAATCACCGGATCAATACGGCGACAACTGCGAAGTGTGCGGCGCGACCTACAGCCCGACTGAGCTGATCGAACCGAAGTCTGTGGTCTCTGGCGCGACGCCGGTGATGCGTGACTCCGAACACTTCTTCTTTGACCTGCCCTCGTTCAGCGAAATGCTACAGGCGTGGACTCGTAGCGGCGCGCTGCAGGAGCAGGTGGCGAACAAAATGCAGGAATGGTTTGAATCCGGCCTGCAGCAGTGGGATATCTCCCGCGATGCCCCTTACTTTGGTTTTGAAATCCCGAATGCGCCAGGCAAATATTTCTATGTCTGGCTGGATGCGCCAATCGGCTACATGGGCTCTTTCAAAAACCTGTGCGATAAGCGCGGCGATACCGTCAGCTTCGACGAATACTGGAAGAAAGATTCTACTGCCGAACTGTATCACTTCATCGGCAAAGATATCGTCTATTTCCATAGCCTGTTCTGGCCTGCCATGCTGGAAGGCAGCAACTTCCGTAAACCGACGAACCTGTTCGTGCATGGTTATGTCACGGTCAACGGCGCGAAGATGTCCAAATCCCGCGGCACGTTTATTAAGGCCAGCACCTGGCTGAACCATTTTGATGCAGACAGCCTGCGTTACTACTACACTGCGAAGCTCTCTTCGCGCATTGATGATATCGACCTGAATCTGGAAGACTTCGTCCAGCGCGTAAACGCCGATATCGTCAACAAGGTGGTTAACCTCGCCTCCCGTAACGCTGGCTTTATCAACAAACGTTTCGATGGTGTACTGGCGGCTGAACTGGCTGACCCTGCGCTGTATAAAACCTTTACCGATGCAGCGGCTGTGATTGGCGAGGCGTGGGACAGCCGTGAGTTCGGCAAAGCGATCCGTGAAATCATGGCGCTGGCGGATGTCGCGAACCGCTATGTTGACGAACAGGCGCCGTGGGTGGTGGCGAAACAGGAAGGTCGCGACGCCGATCTGCAGGCGATCTGCTCGATGGGCATCAACCTGTTCCGCGTGCTGATGACGTACCTGAAGCCGGTGCTGCCGACGCTGAGCGAGCGCGTTGAAGCATTCCTGAACAGCGAACTGCGTTGGGATGCTATTGCGCAACCGCTTCTGGGCCATAAGGTCAATACTTTCAAAGCTCTGTATAACCGTATCGATATGAAGCAGGTGGAAGCGCTGGTGGAAGCCTCTAAAGAAGAGGTGAAAGCTATGGCAGCTCCGGTAACCGGCCCACTGGCGGACTTCCCGATTCAGGAAACCATTACCTTTGACGATTTCGCGAAAGTCGATCTGCGCGTAGCGTTGATTGAAAACGCTGAATTCGTTGATGGCTCCGATAAACTGCTGCGCCTGACGCTGGATTTGGGCGGCGAGAAGCGTAACGTCTTCTCCGGCATTCGCTCTGCTTATCCGGACCCGCAGGTGCTGATTGGTCGTCATACGGTCATGGTGGCAAACCTGGCGCCGCGTAAAATGCGCTTTGGCATCTCAGAAGGGATGGTGATGGCCGCAGGTCCTGGCGGGACAGACATCTTCCTGCTGACCCCGGATGAAGGCGCAAAGCCTGGACACCAGGTTAAATAAGCCTCTCTAAAGCGCCGCTCTCACGGCGCTTTTTCTTTTGCGTCATATTAATCCAGGCAATAACTCGCATGATTTCAGATTTTTCAATGATCATTATCAGACATATTCAGTAGCCATTTTCCCCTCTCCTGCCTCATTTCTGGTATACATACCCTGCAAGGTTTATTTTTGAGCAGCAGACGTTTAATAAAATGGAGTTTTACATGAAAGCATTAAATACGTTTTTTTCGGTCGTTTTTGCGTCAGTTCTCGTTTTCTCTCTGGCAGGATGTGGCGACAAGGAAGAAAGCAAAACATTCAAAGCGGACGTCAATGGCACTGAGATCGTAATGACCTATACCTACAAGGGTGACAAAGTCATTAAGCAGACCTCAGAGAACAAAATCAACTACGCCTCTATCGGGGTAAAAACCAAAGAAGATGCGGCGAAAATCCTCGATCCGATCAGCGAAAAATATCAAAACATTCCTGGCGTGGAAGAAAAGCTGACCTATAAGGATGGCTACGCGGAAGAAACCGTTTCTGTTGACATGGAAAAAGTTGACTTTAAAAAGCTGCAGGGCGTGATGGGTACGCAATTCTCGGGTGACCCAAGCAACGGCATTAGCATGAAACAGAGCCAGAAAATGCTGGAAACCGCTGGCTTTAAAGAAGTGAAATAATCAAACGACGACGACCTGGCATCCAGCCGGGTCGTCGCTTTCTATCAGCCTTTATTGCCGTGCAGACGCGCCGTCAATCCGCGCAGGAAATAACGCATAAACTGATCACCACACTCGCGGTAGTTTTTATGATCCGGAGAACGCATCATGGCGGTGATTTCCGGCATTGAAACGCGAACGTTCTGCTGGGTCATAATCGCCTGAATATCATCCGTTTTCAGTGAAAAAGCGATACGCAGCTTTTTCAGCACCGTATTGTTGTTCACCCGACGCTCAAGCGCCAGTTCAGGCGCTGACTCATCTTTGCCGCGCTTCTCGTAAATCAGGCCGTTCAGGAATCCGGAGAGGATAATATCCGGGCAGCGGACAAACCCCTCTTCATCTTCCCTGGTCATCCAGGTGTCGAAACCCGCTGAGGTGGATTCCATGTCGGCCAGCGCAAGAATGCGCACCATGTCGTTATTATTGGCTTTCAGGGCGTAGCGCAGGCTACGAAGAATATCGTTACTTAGCATAGAGCCTTCAACTGTCGATAATGCAATGGCGCGCAGTGTATCAGTTTTACAGGCCAATCGCCTCTTTCAAACTTTTCAGATAGCGGCGACTGACCGGAACGGTTAACCCATTACGCAGTATCAGTTCCGCCTGACCGTTATCTTCCAGACGAATTTCCTGTAACTGCGCCATGTTAACCAGATATTGTCGATGACAGCGCAGCAATGGCGTGCGGCTTTCCAGCGTTCTGAGCGTCAGTTCAGTAAAGCCTTCTTTGCCGTCGCTGCTGGTGACATAAACACCGCTCATGCGACTGCTGACGAAAGCGACATCATCCATTTGCAGCAGATAGATCCGGCTATGGCCGCTACAGGGGATAAACTTCAGCGACTGTTGGTTTTCCGGCAATACCGATACGTCCTGTTTGCTCCGCTCCTGGCGCAGGCGGCTAAGGGTTTTCTCCAGCCGCGCCTCTTCTATCGGTTTAAGCAGATAATCAAAAGCGTGTTCTTCAAAGGCTTTAATTGCGTATTCGTCAAAAGCGGTCAGAAAAACAATATACGGCCGATGCTCCGGGTCGAGCATACCCACCATTTCCAGCCCGCTGATACGCGGCATTTGAATATCCAGAAACAGCACGTCCGGATGCAGTCGATGCACCGCGCCAATCGCTTCTACGGCGTTGGCGCACTCGCCAACGATCTCGATATCACTTTGTTCCTGTAACAGGATCCGCAGATTTTCCCGCGCTAACGGTTCATCATCCACAATCAGCACTTTAATCATGCGTCTCCTCCAGGGGCAGTCGTAGGGTTATTCGGGTAAAGCAATCCGGTTCGCAGACGACGCTAATACCATAATCATCGCCAAACCGTTCACGCAGGCGTTTATCCACCAGATTCATGCCCAGACCGCTGACGTTCGCGGAGGGCTGATACAACCCGGCGTTATCTTCAATATCCAGCATCAAATACTGCCCTTCCTGACGGGCGGTGATGGACACCTCCCCCGTGCCCAACAGTTGCGATGTCCCATGCTTAATGGCGTTTTCGACTATGGGTTGCAGGGTGAAGGCTGGCAACTGTTGATGCGCCAGCGCATCCGGCACGTTTAAACTCACCTGCAACCGCGACTGGAATCGCGCTTTCTCAATTTGCAGATAGGCATTCACGTGCTCAATTTCGTCGGCCAGTGTGACGATCTCCGACGGGCGCTTTAAGTTCTTACGGAAAAAGGTAGAGAGATCCTGTACCAGTTGGCTCGCCTGTTCACTGTCGCGACGCACCACCGCTTTGATGGTGTTGAGCGCATTAAACAGAAAATGCGGATTGACCTGCGCATGCAGCAGCTTAATTTCTGACTGCGTCAACATCGCTTTCTGACGTTCATATTGTCCAGCAAGGATCTGCGCGGAAAGTAGCTGCGCAATCCCCTCACCCAGCGTTCGGTTAATGGAACTGAACAACCGGTTTTTCGCTTCATAGAGTTTGATGGTGCCCATCACCCGTTGGTTTTCTCCGCGTAAGGGAATGACCAGCGTAGAACCGAGCTTGCACTGTGGATGCAGTGAGCAGCGATACGGCACTTCGTTGCCGTCAGCGTAAACCACCTCGCCCGTCTCGATGGCCCGCAGCGTGTAACCGGAGGAGATCGGCCTGCCCGGCAGGTGATGGTCGTCGCCAATCCCGGTAAAGGCTAACAGCCGCTCGCGGTCAGTAATTGCCACCGCGCCGATATCGAGTTCTTTGTACAGCACCTGCGCCACCTTCATGCTGTTCACTTCGTTGAATCCCTGGCGCAAGATCCCCTCGGTGGAGGCCGCCACTTTCAGCGCAGTAGCGGAAAACGCAGAGGTATATTTTTCAAACATCGCCCGCTTGTCGAGCAAAATACGCATAAACAGCGCCGCGCCGACGGTGTTGGTGACCATCATGGGAGCGGCGATATTGCTGACCAGTCGGTAAGCATCGTCAAACGGCCGGGCTATCAGCAAAATGATCAGCATCTGTACCATTTCGGCGACAAATGTGATCGCCCCGGCCGTCAGCGGATTAAAGACTTTATCCGTGCGTCCTCGCCGCGTCAGCACGCTGTGCACCAGGCCACCCAGCAATCCTTCCACGATAGTGGAGATCATACAACTGAGCGCCGTCATGCCGCCCATTGAGTAGCGGTGCAGACCCCCGGTCAGCCCCACCAGTCCACCCACGACCGGCCCGCCAAGCAGACCGCCCATCACCGCGCCAATTGCCCGTGTGTTGGCGATAGAGTCGTCAATATGCAGACCGAAATAGGTGCCGAGGATACAGAAAATGGAGAAGGTTACGTAGCACAGCAGTTTGTGCGGCAAACGAACGGTTACCTGCATCAATGGTATGAATAAACGAGTTTTACTCATCAGCCATGCGATAACCAAGAACACGCACATCTGCTGAAGCAGCAGCAACACCAGATTAAACTCGTACATACCTGCAGACCACACATCAACTAAAACCGCGTAACATACATCGACTCGCGGGATCTGTCTTTGAACTGTTGCATAAAATGAGAAATTAGTAAGGGATATCACACAAAAAGTACCGGTGTACTGATAAAACCACCCCTCACCTGAACAAAAAACAGACAAAACTACCTGGTTCGAAAAAGAGCGACTAAAGTTAGACTGGGACCTCGCGAGCAAGGATAAAATAATGGCGCTTTACACCATAGGTGAAGTGGCTTTGCTTTGTGATATTAACCCCGTTACGCTTCGCGCGTGGCAACGGCGTTATGGATTATTGAAACCCCAGCGTACCGACGGGGGGCATCGCCTGTTCAATGATTCGGATATCGACAGGATCCGCGAAATCAAGCACTGGATAGATAACGGGGTGCAGGTCAGCAAAGTCAAAATGCTGTTGAGCAATGAGAACGTAGACCTGCAAAACGGCTGGCGTGAACAACAGGAAATCCTGTTGCACTATCTGCAAAACAACAATCTGCACAACCTGCGGGTCTGGCTGAAAGAGCGTGGCCAGGATTTCCCCGCGCAAACGCTGACTACCCATCTTTTTCTTCCGCTACGTCGACGATTGCAGTGCCAACAGCCGACGCTACTGGCGCTACTGGGGATCCTGGATGGCGTACTGATCAATTACGTCGCCATTTGCCTCGCCTCAGCCAGAAAAAAACAGGGGAAAGATGCGCTGGTGGTGGGCTGGAATATTCACGATACCACGCGTTTGTGGCTGGAAGGCTGGGTCGCCAGTCAGCAGGGATGGCGGGTTGACGTTCTGGCCCATTCGCTGAGCCAGTTTCGCCCGGACCTGTTCGAAGGGCGCACCTTACTGGTGTGGTGCGGTGAAAATCAGACATCGGCGCAGCAACAGCAACTGAATGCCTGGCGTGCGGAAGGGCATGATATTTACCCGCTTGGCATTTAATGATTCATTAACAGCTACGCTTCTCTGTATAATCTCTGGGTTAACATAAGGAGAACATCATGAGCGTAGCAAAAATCGGTGTCATCACCCTCTTTTTACTCATGGCCATCGGCGGTATTGGCGGCGTGATGCTTGCAGGCTATACCTTCATTTTGCGTGCCGGCTAAGGTGCTGCACTAACCGTTCGAACAGGCGGTCTACGATGATCGCCGCCAGCGCAACCAGCAACGCCCCCTGAATGACATACGCCGTATTGAACCCGCTCAGACCAATGATAATCGGTGTACCGAGCGTGCTGGCACCTACCGTCGACGCGATAGTCGCAGTGCCAATATTGATAATCACCGACGTTCGCACACCTGCCAGAATCACCGGTGCCGCCAGCGGCAGCTCAACCTTGCGTAACTGTTGTCCCGGACTCATCCCCATGCCACTGGCAATGCTGCGCACACTTTCCGGGATCGATCCTATCCCCGCCAGCGTCGCCTGGAGGATGGGTAACACGCCGTACAGAATCAACGCAATAATGGCCGGTTGCTGACCAAACCCCATCACCGGCACCGCAATCGCCAATACCGCGACGGGCGGGAAGGTTTGTCCAACGGCGGCAATGGTCTCCACCAGCGGACGAAACTCTCTTCCCCATGGTCGGGTCACCACAATCCCGGCGCCGACACCAATCACCACCGCAAACAGGCTCGACACGGCCACCAGCCAGAAATGGGCCAGCGCCAGCGCGAGAAAGCTCTCCTGCTGATAGACCGGACGTGGAAGTTCGGGAAACAGGCTGGCGAAAATCGCCTGACTGTGCGGTAACCCCACCAGCATCAGCAGGAAGAAAACAATCAGCCAGCACAGCGGATCACGCAGTCGTTTCATGCGTCAGCGTCTCCGATAGCAGATCGCGAAAATGCAGCGTCCCGCAAACCATGCCCTGCCGGTTGACCACCGGTAACACATCACGGCCGTGCGCGACAAACGCTGAAAGCGCATCGCGCAGCGTCATCGCTTCCGTCAGCGCCTCTCCGTCAATGCGCTCATCCCGGCGAACATAGCCCGCCACGGTGCGCAGTGACAGCAGTCGCACCCCCAGTTCACTGCGACCGAAAAACTGTTGCACAAAGTCATTCGTCGGGGCCGTCAGCATCGCCAACGGTGTCCCTTGCTGGACTATCTCGCCGCCGTCCATCAGCACCAGATGCTCCGCCAGTCGCAGCGCTTCATCAATATCGTGCGTCACCAGCACAATGGTTCGCCCCAGCAAACGGTGGATACGGGTCATCTCTTGCTGCAACGCCCCACGCGTGACCGGATCCAGCGCGCCAAACGGTTCATCCATCAGCAGTACCTGCGGATCGGCGGCCAGCGCCCGCGCCACGCCCACGCGCTGCTGCTGCCCACCGGAAAGCTGGTGCGGATAGCGCTCGCGCAATCCCTCTTCCAGCCCGAGCAACGCCATTAATTCTGCCACCCGCTCATCAATTTTTTTGCGCGGCCACTTCAGCAGTTGTGGCACGGTGGCGATGTTCTGCGCCACCGTCCAGTGCGGAAACAGGCCAATCGACTGAATCGCGTAGCCCATCCGTCGGCGCAGTTCCAGCACCGGCAGACTGCGGATTTCTTCGCCTGCAAAGCGGATCCTGCCGCTGTCATGCTCCACCAGTCGGTTAATCATTTTCAGGGTCGTGGATTTCCCCGAGCCCGAGGTACCAATCAGTACTGAGAAACTGCCTTCCTGAATGTGCAGGTTCAGGTTGCTAACCGCGTTGTGCTCACCAAAGGCTTTATTTACGTGGCTAAATTCAATCATGGTGGGTTACCTTCAGCAGAGCGATCCCTAAATCAAACAGCGCATCAATCAGTACCGCCAGCGCGATAACCGGGATCACCCCCAGCAGCACCAGATCGACGGCACTGCTGAGCAGTCCCTGAAACACCAGCGCGCCAAAACCGCCTGCGCCAATCAGCGCCGCGATGACGGCCATCCCGACGGTCTGTACCATCACCACCCGCAGGCTACGTAAAAAGACCGGCAACGCCAGCGGCAACTGCACGTGAAGGAAACGCTGAGCGGTGCTCATGCCCATCGCGCGTGCGCTTTCCAGAACATCACGGGGAACCTGATTCAGCCCGGCCACCACGCCACGAACCAGTGGCAGAAGCGCATACAGCACCAGCGCGATCAACGCCGGGGTCAAACCGGTTCCCGACACGCCCACCGTGGCAAGCCAGGGGAACGATTTTACCAGTCCGGCAAGCGGCGCAATCAACAAGCCAAACAGGGCAACGGAAGGAACGGTCTGGATCACATTGAGGACGGTAAACACCGGTCCCTGGCGGGACGGGAAAAAATAACATCCGATACCGAGGGGAATGCCAATCACCAGCGCGGGCAATACGGTACCTGACAACAGCGTCAAATGTTGAGCCAGTGCATCATCAAAGACATCCTGGCGGTTAGCGTACTCTTTGAGTAACGAGAGATCGTCGAACGTTCCCGTCAACAGGAGTAGGACGGGAACAATCGCTATCTGCGTATGTAACGCCCAGCGCCAGAGAGGTTGCACGGTGATCCGCCGGATGGCATCGCTGCAGGCGAGCAATCCGAGCGCAAGCCCCAGCCACAGACCGCTTCCCACACTGGTTCGCGCCAGCGGCGTCCCGGTTTCAGCCAGATACGTCGCCGCCTTGCCGACGCTCCACAACATCAGGATCACCAGCAGTTGCGCCACCACCAGCGTGCACACGGCCCCCTTTCTTCCCGGCACAAAGCACAAGGTCAACATGGCGCAACCCGCGCCGGTGAGCATCGACACCGAACCTGGCCAGAGCGTCCAGAGCTGGCGTCCCTCTCCCGATACCAGGCGATTCGGCGCATAGTTCACAAACGGCAGCGCGACAGCAGCGGCTGAAAGAATAACCAGCAGCAACAGTACGCGCTGAATACTGACTTTTGACACGTCACCCAACCTTTTTCAGTCCGTTTACTTCACCCATCCCTTTTGTTTCAGATAGTCCGCCGCCACTTTTTTGGCGTCCAACCCTTCAACGGCAATGCTGGCATTAAGTTGTTGCAACGTTTTTTCATCGAGGCTGGCAAACACCGGTTGCAGCCATTCTGCCATCTGCGGGTATTCCTTCAGTACCGCCTCACGCACCACAGGCGCTGGCGCATAAATGGGCTGAACGCCTTTAGGATCGCTTAAGGTCTGTAGCCCCAGCGCGGCGACCGGACCATCCGTACCGTAGGCCATCGCGGCATTGACGCCGGACGTTTGCTGCGCGGCCGCTTTGATGGTCACGGCGGTGTCACCCCCTGCCAGCGACAGCAACTGATCCTGACTGAGTTTGAAATCGTAGGCTTTTTCGAAAGCGGGCAGCGCGTCTGCGCGCTCGATAAATTCAGCGGAGGCGGCCAGTTTGAAAGTACCGCCCTCTTTCAGATAACGCCCGAGATCGGCCAGTGAGGTGAGTTTATTTTTTTCGGCGACATCGCTGCGCACCGCGATAGTCCAGGTATTATTGGCTGGCGCCGGCGTTAACCAGACCAGCTTGTTTTGCTCCGCATCGAGTTTTTTGACTTTCTCAAAGCCAGCTTGTGCGTTTTTCCACGCCGGATCGCTTTCATCTTTGAAAAAGAATGCGCCGTTACCGGTATATTCAGGGTAGATATCCAGTTCGCCTGAGGTGATCGCGCCGCGCACGACCGGCGTGGTGCCCAACTGGACTTTATTGACCGTTTTGACGCCGTGGCTTTCCAGCACCTGCAAAATGATGTTGCCGAGCAGCGCGCCTTCGGTGTCAATTTTCGAACCGACCTTCACCGGCGACGCCGCCTGCAAGGGTAAGCTCACTGCCGCTAACAGCGCCAGCGAACCGGCCCAAATCTTTGAGATTGTCATGAAGCTTTCCTCATCTTTTTGCCGACTTTTTCAGCGACTTGAGGGGAAAGCATAGTCGAAAAGTATTCGGTTAACCCGACATTTCCGTATTTTCACGGGACCAACAAGGGGGAACCCATTGGTCAGTTCCCCCTGTAACCGTTACAGCAATTCAAACGATCCCTGCTTCACGCGGGCAGAATCGACGCCGATAAAGACGTTGAACTTGCCGGGTTCGGCATCGAACTTCATCTGCTGATTCCAGAACTTCAACGCATTGATATCAATCGGGAAACTAACGGTTTGCGTTTCACCAGGTTTCAGGTTCACTTTCTTAAAGCCTTTCAGCTCTTTCACCGGGCGGCTCAGGGAAGCCGTGACGTCCTGCACATACAGCTGGATCACCGTCTCACCTTCACGCTTACCGGTGTTGGTCACCTTCACACTTGCCGTCACGCTGCCGTCGCGTTTCAGGGTTGGCGCAGAGAGCGTCACGTCAGAAACGTCAAACGTGGTGTAACTCAGACCATAACCAAATGGATAGAGCGGACCGTTCGCTTCGTCAAAGTAGCGAGAGGTGTATTTGTTCGGCTTGTCGGCGTTATACGGACGACCGGTGTTGAGGTGGCTGTAATAGGTCGGGATCTGCCCTACCGAACGCGGGAAAGACATGGGCAGTTTGCCCGACGGGTTGTAGTCGCCAAACAGGACGTCGGCAATCGCGTTGCCGCCTTCCGTACCGGCAAACCAGGTTTCCAGAATCGCATCGGCCTGTTGATCTTCTTTCACCAATGCCAGCGGACGACCGTTCATTAGTACCAGCACCAGCGGTTTGCCGGTCGCTTTCAGGGCCGTAATCAGATCGCGCTGGCTCTGTGGCAGCGTGATATCAGTACGGCTTGACGCTTCATGTGCCATGCCCTGCGCCTCACCCACTACGGCGACAACTACGTCAGACTGCTTCGCCGCCTTGACGGCTTCATCAATCATCTCCTGAGGTGAACGCGGATCCATCTTCACCGCCTCTTCGTACTGATTGAGGAAGGTGACAATGTCTTTATCGTTAGTGACGTTGGCCCCATGGGCGTACACCACTTTACCCTTTGTACCGAGAGCATTTTTAATGCCGGTCAGCACCGTGATGGACTGATCGGCAACGCCTGCGGCGGACCAACTGCCCATCACGTCGCGTTTGCTGTCCGCCAGCGGGCCGACAACCGCAATCGTCCCCGATTTTTTCAGCGGCAGCGTGTCGAGGCGGTTTTTCAACAGCACCAGACTTTCACGCGCCACTTCACGCGCCTCTTTCCGGTGCAGACGGCTTTCGGCGTTGGTATCCACCGGATCAGACTCTTTTGCTCCCAGATGGCTGTACGGATCGTTAAACAGCCCCATGTCATATTTCACGTTGAGTACATGCCGCGTCGCGTCATCCAGCTCCGCCATCGTCACTTTGCCGGATTTGATCAGCCCAGGCAGATATTTGCTGTAATACTCGTCGCTCATACTCATGTTAATGCCGGACTTGAGCGCCACGCGGACGGCATCTTCCGGGTCGGAGGCGGTGCCGTGTTTAATCAGCTCTTTGATAGCACCATGGTCAGAAACGGTAATGCCTTTGAAGCCCCACTTGTCGCGCAGAATGTCTTTCAGCAGCCAGGCATCAGAGGTCGCTGGCGTGCCGTTCAATGAGTTCAGCGCCACCATCACCGCGCCGCTGCCTGCATCCAGCCCGGCTTTGTACGGCGGCATGTAGTCGTTAAACAGGCGCTGCGGGCTCATGTCGACGGTGTTGTACTCTTTACCGCCCTCCACGGCGCCGTAGGCGGCGAAGTGCTTAACGCTGGTCATCACCGAATAGCGATCCGCTGGGCTTTTGCCCTGCATCGCTTCCACCATCGTTTTTCCCATGATGGAGGTCAGATACGTATCTTCGCCAAAGCCTTCCGAGGCGCGTCCCCAGCGCGGATCGCGGGAGACATCGACCATCGGCGCCCAGGTCATGTTCAGGCCGTCGTCGGCGGCTTCATACGCCGAGATGCGTCCGACGGTTTTCACCGCGTCGAGGTTAAAAGAGGACGCCAGTCCGAGGCTAATCGGGAAGACGGTACGCTGGCCGTGCAATACGTCGTAGGCAAAAAAGAGAGGGATTTTCAGGCGGCTCAGTTCCATCACCTGATCCTGCATTTTGCGGATATCCTGACGGGTAACGGTGTTAAAAATTGCCCCCACCTGGCCGTCTTTGATCATCTCGCGGATCGCTTCTTTCGGGTTATCCGGACCGACGCTGATTAAACGCAACTGACCAATCTTTTCATCGACAGTCATTTTCGTCAGCAACTGGGTGACAAACGCGTCCCGCGCTTCCGGCGTCAGCGGATGGTTTCCGAACAGCTCCTCCGCCAGCGCGGGTTGCAATGCCAGACTAACTGCGACACCTACAGAACATAGCCATTTCATGTTGATTCTCTCTTCCTCTAAAGCCCGACGTGGCAGCGAAAATATAGCAAAAACCACATTTTGCCATAAGCCTAAACGGCAGCGCGGCAGAAAGCTAAGGTTATTCTCTTAATTTTCAACGCCGCCAATTCAAAGACAGCGTGAATGAGAAAGCGTATTGTCATACAAAGCGCTATGCTTGAACCTGATATTTTGTCCCACCACAAGGAGTGGAAAATGTCTTCCATTACAACAACTGATAATAAAACCTTCCTGAATGAGCTCGCCCGTCTGGTGGGACATTCACACCTGCTTACCGAACCGGCTAAAACCGCCCGCTATCGCAAGGGCTTCCGTTCCGGTCAGGGCGACGCCCTGGCGGTGGTCTTTCCCGGATCGCTGCTGGAACTCTGGCGCGTGCTGAACGCCTGCGTCAACGCCGATAAAATTATCCTGATGCAGGCCGCCAATACCGGCCTGACCGAAGGTTCCACGCCGAACGGCAATGACTATGACCGCGAGATTGTGATTATCAGCACCCTGCGCCTCGACAAACTGCACGTGTTGGGCAAAGGCGAGCAGGTATTGGCGTATCCAGGTACCACGCTGTACTCACTGGAAAAAGCGCTGAAACCCCTGGGGCGTGAACCGCACTCGGTGATTGGCTCATCATGTATCGGCGCGTCGGTCATTGGTGGGATCTGTAATAACTCCGGTGGCTCGCTGGTGCAAAGAGGCCCGGCGTATACCGAAATGTCCCTGTTTGCCCGCATTGATGAAAACGGCAAGCTGCAACTGGTTAACCATTTGGGGATCGATCTGGGACAAACGCCGGAGCAGATCCTGAGTCAATTGGACGATGAGCGGATCAAAGAGGAAAATGTCCGCCACGACGGGCGTCATGCGCATGACCACGACTACGTCACCCGCGTCAGAGACATTGATGCCGACACCCCCGCGCGCTATAACGCTGACCCGGAGCGCCTGTTCGAGTCCTCCGGCTGCGCCGGGAAACTGGCGGTCTTCGCCGTGCGTCTCGACACCTTTGAAGCGGAAAAAAACCAGCAGGTGTTTTACATTGGCACCAACCAACCCGAGGTGCTGACAGCGCTCCGTCGCCATATTCTGTCGACGTTCGACAATCTGCCGGTCGCGGGTGAATACATGCACCGCGATATCTACGACATTGCTGAACAGTACGGCAAAGACACCTTCCTGATGATTGACAAGCTCGGCACCGACAAAATGCCGTTCTTCTTCACGCTGAAGGGCCGCACCGATGCGATGCTGGAAAAGGTGAAATTCTTCCGTCCGCACTTTACCGACCGCGCGATGCAAAAGTTTGGTCACTTGTTCCCGAGTCATCTGCCGCCGCGCATGAAAAGCTGGCGCGATAAATATGAACATCATCTGCTGTTAAAAATGGCGGGCGATGGCGTCGCTGAAGCGCAAAACTGGCTCACGGAATTTTTTAAAACCGCAGAAGGCGACTTCTTTGCCTGCACGCCGGAAGAAGGCAGCAAGGCCTTCCTGCACCGCTTTGCAGCCGCTGGCGCAGCGATTCGCTACCAGGCGGTTCATGCTGATGAGGTGGAGGATATTCTGGCGCTGGATATCGCCCTGCGCCGCAATGACACCGAATGGTATGAACATTTGCCGGCGGAAATCGACAGCCAACTGGTACATAAACTCTATTACGGTCACTTTATGTGCTATGTCTTCCACCAGGATTACATCGTGAAGAAAGGCGTGGATGCTCACGCGTTGAAAGAGCAAATGCTGGAACTGCTGCAACAGCGCGGTGCGCAATATCCGGCAGAGCATAACGTCGGGCATCTGTATGAAGCACCGCCCGCGCTGACCCGTTTTTATCGCGAAAATGACCCGACCAATAGTATGAATCCCGGAATAGGCAAGACCAGTAAGCAGAAATTCTGGAAAGTCCCCTCTTCTGATTAACTCCAGTAAACTGCTTAATGGCGCAGGCTGGATTTGCACGAAATATCGTGCAAAAGTAAGCAGATGTACCGGAGTCGTGAGGACTCCGGTTTTCTTCGCAAAGGTGAGAACCATGTCTGTTGCCGATACGCTTTCTGATAACGATATTGCGGTGCGCGACGCGCTGCCCGACGACGTAGAGGCGATCTCCTCGTTATATGCGTGGCATGTGTTGAATGGCCGCGCCTCTTTTGAAGAAACGCCTCCGACGATCGATGAGATGCGCCGACGTATGCGTACGGTCGCGCAGTATGGTCTGCCGTGGCTGGTGGCGCTCTATCGCGGCGTGGTTGTCGGTTATTGCTACGCCACACAATATCGCCCGCGCCCGGCCTATCGCTATACCCTGGAAGAGTCGATTTATGTCGATGCCAGCATGACCGGACGCGGCATTGGCAGCCTGCTGATGCAGACGTTAATCACCCGCTGCGAGGAAGGGCCATGGCGGCAGATGGTGGCGGTGATTGGCGACGGGCATAACAATCCCGGGTCGCTGCGGTTGCATAAAAAACACGGTTTCGAGATTGCCGGACAATTGCGTAGCGTCGGGTATAAGAAAGGAGACTGGCGGGATACGTTGATTATGCAGCGCCCACTCAACGAAGGTGACTGGACGCTGCCGGAGTAATTAATCGTTTTGCGCGGTCTGCTCACCCGCATTGCCGCCCGTTGCAGCCATCTGTGCGGCTTTTTGCTTTTTATAGCTCAATGCCGCCGCCGGAACCGGCATCACTTTCCCGGTTTCGATCCACGTGCGTAAACGACTGGCATCGGCAAAATGGGTGTACTTGCCGAATGCATCCATCACCACCAGCGCCACCGGTTTATTGTTGATTACCGTGCGCATCACCAGGCAATGCCCTGCGGCGTTGGTGAAACCAGTTTTAGTGAGCTGAATATTCCAGTTGTCGCGATACACCAGATGGTTGGTATTGCGAAACGGCAGTGTATACGCCGGGTTGGCGAAGGTCGCCATATCTTCACGCGTGGTGCTCAGTTGTCCAATCAGCGGATACTGCTTGCTGGCGATCAGCAGTTTGGTGAGATCGCGCGCGGTCGACACGTTGTGAATCGACAAACCGGTTGGTTCCACAAAACGCGTCTGGGTCATGCCCAGCGCTTTTGCCTTCGCGTTCATCGCCTTAATAAAGGCGTTATAGCCGCCCGGATAATGGTGCGCCAGGCTTGCTGCGGCCCGGTTTTCCGAGGACATCAGCGCCAGCAGTAACATATCTTTACGGCTGATTTCACTGTTTAGCCGCACGCGAGAGTAGATCCCTTTCATCTCTGGCGTCTGGCTGATATCCACTTTCAGTTTTTCGTTCAGCGGCAGCCGTGCATCAAGCACCACCATCGCCGTCATTAATTTGGTTATCGACGCAATCGGACGCACCAGGTCCGGATGGTTCGAATAGATCACCTTATTGGTGTTCAGATCCACGATCATCGCGCTACCGGAGGCAATCTCAGGTTGAGACGCCGCGGCAGCCGCCGCCGTTTTTGCCAGCGCTTGCGGCGCATAAGGCACAGCCAGCATCAGCGCCAGGCTCAGTATGGAAACTCGGAATTTCAGCATGATGAGATTTCAGAAAATGATTCACGCGTGATGACACGCACCGCCGAAGTCAGGATGGCTCAGGCTAGCAGTGGAATCATAGCGAGCTAATGACCTTGCCGCCAGAAGAGAATCGTCAGGAAATGCTGCGTTGCTGGCTTTTACACCAGCAACGCAGCACGATAATCAGAACAAGCGATAGCCGTATCCCCAGAGGATGACGGTCAGCGCCAGCAGCACTTCCAGTACCAGTACGCCGATAGCCAGGGTTGAACTGGAGAAGCTCAGCCCTTCGTCCTTATTGATATTCAGGAATGTCGGAATGCCTACATAGAGCAGATAGCCGGTATAGAACAACGCTACCGTCCCGACAAATGCGCAAAGCCACACCAGCGGATACAGCGCCACCAGACCGCTAAGAAACAGCGGCGTCGCCACATAACCGGCAAACACCATACAGTGCGTCAAAGACGGACGCTGCGGATAACTCCGCGCCATCCACCAGATCACGCGCCCCATGATCGCCACGCCCGCCAGCATCACGGCATAGAACAGAACAGCCAGCACCAGGCCCGTAAACAGAGAAAGCTTCAGGACAGTGCCGTCGCCAAAATTCCAGCCGATTTGCGTCGTACCAATGAAGGCACAAATGACCGGGATGGCCGCCATCAAAAGCACATGGTGGGTGTAGTGATGCGAAACCGTTTCGTTCTCGCTGTTGATCACCTGCATTTCACGATTGGGATGAGAAAACAGCCCCCAGACATGGTTCATACCGCCTCCTTGTTGTCAGCTGTGAACCTAACACTTCAAGTATAATTCAGCTTTGCGATTATTTATTGTACAGATAAAGAAATGCCGCCGCGCCTGATGGCCCTTTTTGAGCATCACGAATTCAGAGGGTGTATGCTTACCATTGTGGAGGTCATACATACGTATGGATATAAACAGTCTTATTGCGCAATACGGTTATGCCGCGCTGGTGGTTGGAAGTCTGGCGGAAGGCGAAACCATTACTCTGCTGGGGGGCGTAGCGGCGCATCAGGGATTACTCAAGTTCCCCCTCGTGGTCGTGGCCGTGGCCTTAGGCGGCATGATAGGCGATCAGTTACTGTATCTGCTGGGACGCCGCTTTGGTGGCAGGATCCTGCGCCGCTTTGCACGTCATCGTGACAAAATTCGTCAGGCGCAGAAGATGATCCAGCGTCGCCCGTATCTGTTCGTGATCGGCACCCGCTTTATGTACGGGTTTCGCGTGATTGGCCCGCTGTTGATTGGCGCCAGCCATCTGCCGCCAAAGATTTTTTTACCGCTGAATATCCTCGGCGCGCTGGTCTGGGCGCTGATCTTCACCACCCTGGGTTATGCAGGAGGTGAAGTGGTCGCGCCATGGTTGCATCATCTCGATCAGCATCTCAAACATTGGATCTGGCTGATTCTGGCGGTGGTGCTGGTGATCAGCGTTCGCTGGTGGTTGAAGCGCCGCAGCCGTAAACAGGTGGGGTAAGCGGGTTATTCCGGCCTGAACTGGGGATTGGCCAGCATAAATCCCCCATCCACAATAAACGATTGCCCGGTGGTATAACCCGCCTCTTCCGAGCACAGCCAGGCGACCAGACTGGCGATTTCCCGCGTCGACCCAGGTCTTCCCAGCGGGATTGACGGCTCGGTTCCCGGCTTAACGTCACTGTCATCCATATCATTCATCGGCGTGGCTATCGCCCCAGGCGCCACAGCGTTAACCAGAATGTTATGGCGGACCAGCTCAAGCGCCATGGCTTTGGTGAGTCCGCCGAGAGCATGTTTCGCCGCCGTGTAGGCACTGGCCTCAGGTAACGGGGTATGTTCGTGCACCGAGGTAATATTGATAATGCGCCCCCCCTGTCCCTGCTTCACCATCTTGCGGGCCGCCAGCTGTGAGCAGAGAAACGCCCCATCGACATCGACCGTAAATATCTGCCGCCAGTCGTCAAAGGAGGTCTCCAGGAATGCGGATTTGCTCATCGTTCCCGCGTTATTGACCAGCACGTCGATCCGGCCAAAGCGCGCAATCAGATGTTCCAGCACCTGTGCACCTTGCGGCAGCTGGCTCAGGTCCAGTTGAAGGGTCTCCGCCCGGACGCCATGACTTTCCACCTCACGGGCGGTATCACGCGCTCCCTGCTCGTCTGAATGCCAGGTGATGCCGATATCAAATCCCGCTTTCGCTAACTGAAGGGCGCACGCCTTGCCAATACCTGAATCGGAAGCCGTCACGATTGCTGCTTTTGCCATATCATCCTCCGGTTGCAACAGAACTGAGCCTTAAGTATAGAAACTCTCTTCGAAGCAACCGAAATAATCAGGAATGATGGTAACCGCCGCCGAGCGCGCTGGTAAGCTGGATGGAGGCATCCAGCCACTGTCCCTGCAAAATCAGTCCGTTACTCTGCTCGCGCAGCGCGGGAATTCTGGCCTTGCTAACGAGAGAGCCTGCGATAATCCCGGCGTTATAGCGCGCCTGCGCCAGGCTGACCACTCGATCGGCGTCATGTTCAATCTGCTGCTGATGCTGATTTTTCTGCATCAGCGTCGCCACCTGACTGGCCGTGCGCGCCACGTCATTTACCGCATCAACGACGGCTTTGTTATAACTGGCGATCGACAAATTGTTCTGCGCCTGAGCGATATCAAGGTTGGCATTCAGTCTGCCACTGTCGAAGATCGGCAGCGTCAGGCCCGCGGTCACGCCCATCTGCTGGGCGGAACTGCGGAACAGATCGCTCAGATGCAGCGCATCCTGTTGCAAAAAGGCCATCAGATTGACGTCGGGGTAGAACGCCGCCTTCGCCGCCTCCACGCTGCTCATTGACGATTCGATCACCCAGTGCGCCGCCTGTAAATCCGCTCTGCGCGCCAGTAAGGAGTAGCCCAGCTGCGTCGGTAACTGGCTTTCCACTTTTGGCAGGCTCACCGGATGCAGCTTCAGCGCCGCCGACTGCGTGTTGGTCAGCGCGCTCAGACGCGCCTCAATCACCTTCATCTTCCCGGCAACCTCATTCAACTGCTGCTGGGTTTTACTGTCATCGATATCTGTTTCCACGCCTTCAACCGAAGAGGTGATGCCGTTATTGTACAACTGGCGATCGCTAGCAATGATGTTACGCTGTTCCCGTTCAATTTGAGTCAGCAGTTTGCTCAGCGCCGCCTCGGTCTGCCATTCCCAGTAAAGCCGCGTCACGCCGCTGGCTAACAGTTGACGGGTTTGCTCACGCTCGGCTTCCCGCGCTTTCACCGCCCCGATGCGCGCGGTCACTTCCGCGCGGTTCTTGCCCCATAAATCGAGATCCCAACCGGCCGTCAGGCCAAACGTACCGTTGGTGTACCACGGCCCCGTCGTGCCTGCGGCCGGATCGTTCAGGGCAAACGGCCCCATGATGCCTTCCGCGGACATTTTCTGCCGTTCGGCATTGGCGGAGAAATCGACCTGCGGCCCGTCCTGGGCTTCAACGGCTTTAGCCTGCGCTTCGGCCAGTCTGATTCGCTGTTCCGCCACCTGCATATCCGGAGAACGGGAAAGTGCGTTCTTCACTAACTCGTTCAACTGTGCGTCATGATAATCCTGCCACCACTGGCTTCCGGGCCACCCGTTCTTCAACGCTGACGGCAGCGCCGAATCTACGTGAGAAGCGGGAAGTTGTTGAGTCAGCGTCTGTTGAGTGTCATGCATGGGAGCACATCCCGCGAGCAGAATAACCAGCGGAAAGCCCGCTTTCAGCGCGTGAAAAGAGTAACGAGTCATTAAAATATTCTGATAAGAAAAGGTGCGCGGAGCTTACCCGTTGTTGTGCGCGCTTTTTTAGTTACGCGTGGCATAACATCTTCAGCAATGAAAAGTCACACCTGGCAAAATATATCCAAGCAGAATATATGCAGCTCAATAATATTAAATTTCTATCGACTGGATCGCGCGGGCAATATCCGGTGAATTATTTAACGCGCGGATAGACTGGAAGACGTCCGTGGCTTCTTCATATTCTTTTCGCAAATAGCCCAGCCATTGTTTAATACGCGCGACATGATATAAACCGGTGTCGCCCTGTTTTTCCAGACGGGTATACTTTTTCAGCAGTTCGACAACCTGCGGCCATGGCATTCGCGGCTCGTTATACTTCACCACCCGGCTGAGGTTGGGAATGTTCAGTGCCCCGCGGCCAATCATCACCGCGTCACAGCCACTGACGGCCAGGCATTCCTGGGCGCTTTGCCAGTCCCAGATTTCACCATTGGCAACCACCGGAATAGACAGTCGCTCGCGAATTTCGCCAATCGCCTGCCAGTTGATATGTTCCGCCTTATAGCCCTGCTCTTTGGTGCGCCCGTGTACAACCAGTTCACTCGCCCCGGCTTGCTGGACGGCATCTGCAATCTCAAACTTTTTGTCGCCGCTGTCCCAGCCCAGACGCACTTTCACCGTCACCGGCAGATGCGCCGGCACCGCTTCACGCATCGCTTTCGCGCCCTGATAGATGAGTTCCGGGTCCTTCAGCAGCGTCGCACCGCCGCCGCTGCCGTTGACCATTTTTGACGGACACCCGCAGTTAAGATCAACACCGTAAGAACCGAGTTCCACGGCGCGGGCGGCATTTTCCGCCAGCCACTGGGGATACTGCCCTAACAGTTGCACGCGCACTAAGGTGCCGGATGGAGTCCGGCTGCCGTTGAGCAGTTCGGGACAGAGTCGATGAAAGACTTTTACTGGCAAGAGTTGATCCACCACGCGCACAAATTCGGTGATGCAAAGATCGTAGTCATTCACTTCCGTCAGAAGTTCGCGCACCAGTGAATCAAGTACGCCTTCCATCGGCGCCAGTAAAACACGCATATCGTTATCCGCAAAAAAAAGAGGCGCTATCATAGCGCCTCTGTGCGATGAGCAAAACCTTTTGCCGGATGACGGCGCAAAGCGCCTGTATTCTCAGCGTGGCAGAAGACAGTTATCTTCTTTCCAGCCGTACAGCCATTCCATGCCGCGATAAAACTCCGCCTGCGATTTACCTTTCCACAACAGGTTTCGCACCTGACGCTCCACGCCTGCTGCGTGATACACGCGCCCCATTTCGCGCGTCGACCAGACGATGCGCGCCGTGCGTGGAATGCGTACCGACTCATACAGCGCAAAGGCTTTCGCCGCATCGCCATCGCACCGCTCCAGCGCTTTACCCAGCGTCACAGCATCTTCCAGCGCCATACAGGCACCCTGCGCCATGTACTGCGCCACCGGGTGCGCGGCATCGCCCACCAGCGTGATGCGCTCAGTGCCCCATTTCTCTACCGGTTCGCGATCGGCGGTTGACCAGCGACGCCAGGTCGTGGGTTTATCCAGCATCTGCCGCGGGCGCGGATGGATCCCGGCGAAATACGACAGCACCTCTTCCTTACTGCCGTCTTTCACGCCCCACTCCTCCTGCTGGCGGCTGTGGAAGGTGACGACCAGGTTGTACTGCTTGCCACCGCGCAGCGGGTAGTGCACGAGGTGGCAATGCGGCCCGGCCCAGAGCACTGGCGCGTTAATGCGCAGGTCTTCCGGCATGTCCGCACAGTCAATCACCGCACGGTAAACGACGTGTCCGGTCACGCGCGGCGAATCGCCCAGCAAACTCTGACGCACCACCGACTTCACGCCATCACAACCGACCAGAATATCAGCGGTCCAGCTATTCCCCTGCTCGTCGAACACCGTTACGTCGTCCGCCGTCTGGCGAATGTCGACCACATTGGTCGAGGTCCGGTACTCAACGTTTGGATGAGTCAGTACGGATTCCCAGACGGAAGCGTGAATATCGACCCGGTGGATAACCGCATACGGACCGCCGAAATGGTCGCGAAAGGCCTGCCCGGTCTCGATGTGCACCACTTCTTCCGCGTTCACGGCATCCATCATGGTGATGTGGTCGGTAAACACCGCACGCTGACGCGCGACGTCGCCGACGCCGAGGCTGTCCAGCGCAGAGAAGGCGTTGGGACCGAGCTGAATGCCCGCGCCGATCTCACCAATTTCATGGGCTTTTTCCAGCAGCATCACTTTGATACCCTGACGCGCCAGCGAAAGGGCGGTGGCTGCCCCGCCAATTCCGCCGCCGACAATAATTGCGCTCGTCACTTTAGCCATTGTCATTCTCCTTCTCAGGCTGAGATTTTATCTTGTTGATTTTCCGGGGCGGCGGCGATGAACGCCGGGAGCTGTGTGCAGGCGTCATACACGGCTTTGCAGCGCGGATAGCCGCTCAGATCGCACCCCATTCTTAACGCATTCGCCCATTGCGGGACCAGACAGCAGTCGGCAAGCGTCGGTGCATTACCCACGCAGAAGTTCTGCGACTGACTCTGACGCAGTAGCTGCTCAACGGCGCTTAACCCCTGCTGGATCCAGTGCGCGTACCAGCGTTTTTTCTCTTCTTCACTGACCTTCAGTTCCTCGCTCAGATAGCGCAGCACCCGCAGGTTATTAACCGGATGAATATCGCAAGCGATGGCATAGACAATCTCCAGCACCTGCGTGCGCGCCGGATCGCTGACGGGCAGCAAGCGTGATTGCGGAAAATGCCGGTCCAGCCAGTCGATAATCGCCAGCGACTGGCCCAGCGCTTCGCCATCATCGGTTACCAGCGTTGGTACCAGCCCCACCGGATTCATCCGCCGGTAGGCCAGTTCATTTTGCTGCCCAATACGGATATTGACGCCCACCGTGTGGTAGTCGATGCCCTTTAATGCCAGCGCGATACGCACGCGGTACGACGCCGAACTGTTAAAAAAACTGTACAGCTTCATACATCACCTCAGACAATCTTCACAGCGATAGGCGTCAGTCCGTCCACGCCTCCGGTGATCACATCCCCTTTCACTACGGCACCCACGCCTTCCGGCGTGCCGGTGAAGATCAGGTCGCCCGGTTGCAGTTCGAAGAAGCCGGACAGATAGCTGATCGTTTCATTTACCGACCAGATTAGATGGCGAATATCGCTGCGCTGATGATCGTCGCCATTCACCTGTAACCAGATGGGCGCAGAGGTGATATCCGCAATTTCATCCGCTTTATGCAGCGGCGCGATGGGCGCAGAGAGATCGAACGCTTTGCCGATTTCCCACGGACGTCCCATCTGACGCATCTCCATCTGGCGATCGCGGCGGGTCATGTCCAGTCCGGTGGCATAGCCCCAGATATACTCATGAGCGTTTTCTAACGGGATATCGCTGCCCTTTTTGCCGATGGCGACCACCAGCTCAATTTCATAGTGATAGTTATCCGTTTGCGCCGGGTATGGCAGCGCTAACGTTTCGCCTGCGGCAACCGGCACAATCGCATCGGCAGGCTTACAGAAAAAGAACGGCGGCTCTCGGTCCGGATCAAACCCCATTTCGCGGGCATGGGCGGCGTAGTTACGCCCCACGCAGTACACGCGACGGACGGGGAACTGCGCATCGCTGCCGACAACCGGGACAGTAACGGGGGCCTGTGGTGCAAATACATACTGAGTCATGGTTCTCTCCCAAATTAATAGCGGGCTTCGCGGAACAACCCGAGGGCTTCCTGTACCGGTCGGTCCGAAAAACTGAATAAAACGGTCTCATCGGTGGTTTTGAATGACACGCCGTGCCACGTCGGAACCACAAAAATATCTTTGGCTGAGAAATGGAACGTCTCGTTGCCGACGGTGACATCACCCGCCCCTTCAACCACGTGATAAATGGTGCTGTCAGTGGTACGCGCCACCCGCGAGGTAAAGCCTTTTGGCAACAATTGCAGGAACGTCCCCATCGATGGCATCGGGTAGCCGCCGGTTACCGGGTTGACATAGCGCATTTTGTAGCCATCCCACTCGTCGGCATCGCCCAGACGGGTCAGGTCGTGCAGCGCGTCGCGGCTGCGGTCATAGCGATAGTTGAAAATTGGCGATGAATTGCCTTTCTGATGGCGCAGCGGCAGCATATTGGCGGCATAGCGCGGCAGATAGTCGCCCTCTTTGCGTGAAACCGGCTGCTGATCTTCCGGGTAATCCTCGGCAAAACCACAGCCCAGAATGTTAACCAGCGGCAGATCCAGACCGTCCAGCCAGACGACAGGCTCATCGCCAGGGTTACCGTGATCGTGCCATTGCCACTGCGGGGTCAGAATAAAATCGCCGGTGTGCATCTGGGTGCGTTCACCGTCCACGGCGGTAAATGCCCCTTTCCCTTCCACAATAAAGCGTAACGCCGACTGGTTATGACGATGGCTGGGAGCGACTTCGCCCGGCATGATGAGCTGCAGTCCCGCATAGAGCGTTGACGTAATAGAGGACTGACCGCGCAGCATCGGGTTTTCCAGTACCAGCACGCGACGAATCGCCTCTTTCGCGCCAATCAGGTTGCCGCTTTCCAGCAGCAGCGGACGAATTTCCTGGTAGTTCCAGTATGCTGGCGCACAGGTCGGATTCGGCGTTTGTGGAACCAGATGATGCAGCGATTCCCACAGCGGGGTCAGGTTCTGCCCCGAAATATGCTGGTAAAACTGCTGACGGCTGTTTTTAACATCCTGATTATGGTCTGACATAGGGATTCTCCTTATTCGTTCACGACGCTTGCGTGCGGCATAGCATCAGGGACAGAGGCTGACTGGCGGACAACTACCGTAAGTACGGCTAACATCACCGCGCTAATGGCCGCCGGAACAGCGATAATGAAAAACAAGGTGTCGAAAGAGAAATTCATCGCCATCATCACGCCGCCGGAAAGCGAACCGACAATCGCTCCGCAGCGCCCCACCGCGTTGGACCAGCTCACGCCCGTCGCCCGACTCTGGGTGGGATAGAGCGTGGCGGTTAAGGCATTGAGGCCCACCTGCGATCCGCTGATACCTACCCCGGTACCGAAAATCGCCAGCGCCATCAGCCATAAACCGTTTTCGCTCAGGCCAATCATGACAATGCATACCGCTCCCAGCGCGTAGCTCGTAGCCAGCACCCGGAAGGGATTGTGTTTATCCATCAGCACGCCCAATGCCAGCGCGCCGAGCGTACCGCCAATCTGGAACGCCGCCGTCACCCAGGAAGCCTGCTGCAGGTCAATCCCACGATGGTTCAACAGCGTCGGCATCCAGCTCGACAGCAGATAGATGATTAACAGACTCATGAAGAACACCACCCATAACATCAGGGTAATGGGCAACTGGCGGCCAACAAACAGCTGACGAATGCTGCCTTTGGCTATCGCCGCCGCCTCCTGGAGGTAAAACTGGGTATTGTCGTAACGTTCGCCGGTGATCGCGCTGACCGTTCTGGCGATGGTTGCCTGCGGCAACTGGCGACGGACCTGCCAGCGTGGAGATTCCGGCAGGACCGCGAGCAGGACGAAGAACAGCATCAGCGGTAACACGCCGCCGAGGACCAGGATCCCGTGCCAACCAATAACCGGCACCAGCTGCGCGCTGACAATTCCGCCCATCGCTGAACCGAGCGTAAAGCCACAGAACATCAGGGTGACCAGCGCACCGCGGCGGCGGGCGGGCAAGTATTCAGAGGTCATGGTGATGGTGTTGGGCATGGCACCGCCGAGGCCCAGACCGGTCAGAAAGCGCAGGATAACCAGCGTTTGCAAATCCGGCGAAAAGGCGGAGATCAGGCTCAGCGCACCAAACAACGCCACGCAGAGCTCAATCACCCGTTTGCGACCGAAACGGTCAGACAGCGGTCCGCAAAGTAAGGCGCCGGCGGTAAGTCCTAACAGACCTGCGCCAAACAGCGGAGCGAGGTCTCCGGCAGTTAACTGCCAGTGGGTACGAATATCGGGTGCAATAAAGCCAATGGCTGCGGTATCAAAACCATCAAGCATGACCACCAGAAAGCAGCAGATGATCACCCGCCACTGTGTCTTGCTGACAGGAGCAGCATCGATCAGGGCTTGTAGTTCACGTCGTTGAGTCATAGTGAATGCCTCGGTGCAGGTAGGGACAGATGTTGTTTTGTTTTTGGTATGTTACGAGTTTGTAGACTGGGCGATAAAATGTACAATGGCATTTCATGCAGAGACATAACCTGGAGGTTATCGCTGATGGCAAACTGGGCGCAAAAACTGAAGCTGCACCATCTGCAAATGCTGGTGGCGCTGGGCGAACAAGGGAATCTCACGCACGTTGCACGAATGATGAATATCACCCAGCCCGCGCTGTCGAAATGGCTGTCACAGCTCGAAGATGAGATGGGGATCACGCTCTTTGAACGTCACAGTAAAGGCCTGCGCCCATCGGAAGGCGGCAAGTTGCTGCTGCAACACGCCCAGCGCTTAATCAATGACATGGAGCGTTCACAGTATGAAATGGCACGCTTTAAAGAAGGCGGGCTGGTAGGGAGCCTGAAGATTGGCTGCTCGCCAGTGGCGACCGACTGTGTGTCGCAGGCGATCCTTAATCTGCTCGTGGAGATGCCGACGCTGCACCTTAACATTGAAGAAAAGGTCATGACGCCGCTGCTGCACGACCTGCTTGCCGGTTCCGTGGATGTCGTGGTCGGCCGCGTCGGTGGGCGAGCGCTGCAGCTTCCGCTCAATTATCAGGTGCTGTATACCGAACCCGTTTGCTTTGTCGCCCGTCCCCACCATCCATTAGCGAAGTTTGACACCCTGAGCTGGGCCGATCTAGCGCACTGGCGCTGGATCGTCTGGCCGACGGGAACGCCTATCCGCCTGAGTATTGATAACGCGCTGGTCGATAACGGAGTGATGTTGCCGGAGAACACCATCGAGTCGGCATCGATGAACGTCAGTACTAACCTGCTGCAAAGCAGCGATATGATCTCTATCCTTTCTTTACGGCTGGCGCAGCGCTATGCCAGCCAGGGACAGCTGGTGATCCTCAACCTGCCGAAGATTGAACAAAAAGGCAGCGTGGGCGTGTTCTGGCGCAATAATGAGACGCCGTCCAGCGCGCTGAGTCGTTTTCTGCAACTGCTGGCACAAGTTTAGCATCACGTATTGGGGATATTGCCCAATGTTCCCGCTGTCTATGTTCAGTATGCTAAGAATTCATGATGTGATCGATAGCACGTTTTAAAGTTTAATTGTATGATGAATCCGTCGCTTCGAGGAATTTCAACATGAGCAAGACACTGAATATCATCTGGCAATACTTACGCGCTTTCGTGCTGATTTATGCCTGTCTGTATGCAGGCATTTTTATTGCGTCCCTGCTGCCTGTCGCCATTTCTGGCAGCATCATCGGGATGCTGATCCTGTTTGTGCTGCTGGCGCTGCAAATTATCCCGGCGAAATGGGTGAATCCTGGCTGCTATGTGCTGATTCGCTATATGGCGCTGTTATTTGTGCCGATTGGCGTCGGCGTGATGCAGTACTTCGATCTGCTGCGCGCGCAGTTTGGCCCGGTGGTGGTGTCGTGTGCGATCAGTACGCTGGTGGTGTTTCTGGTCGTGAGCTGGAGTTCACATCTGGTTCACGGTGAACGGAAAGTGGTGGGTCAGGAAGGATCTAAAGAATGATGCCGTCAATCTGGTGGTCTTTACCGCTGACGCTGGCGGTTTTTTTCGGTGCGCGCAAACTGGCGACACGGTTTAAATTTCCCTTACTGAATCCGCTGCTGGTGGCGATGGTGGTGATTATCCCGTTCCTCCTGCTGACCGGCATCTCCTACGACAGCTATTTTAAAGGTAGCGAAGTGCTGAATGACCTGCTGCAACCGGCGGTCGTGGCGCTGGCCTATCCACTGTATGAACAGCTGCATCAGATTCGCGCCCGCTGGAAGTCAATCATTACTATCTGTTTTGTTGGCAGCGTTGTGGCGATGGTGACCGGCACCACAGTGGCGCTGTTGATGGGCGCCACGCCTGAAATCGCCGCCTCCGTCTTACCGAAATCCGTCACTACGCCGATTGCGATGGCCGTGGGCGGCAGCATCGGCGGCATTCCGGCGGTCAGCGCCGTGTGCGTGATTTTCGTCGGTATACTCGGCGCCGTCTTTGGTCATACCCTGTTAAACGCCATGCGCATTAAAACCAAAGCCGCACGCGGACTGGCGATGGGCACCGCGTCCCACGCCCTCGGCACCGCCCGCTGTGCGGAGCTGGATTATCAGGAAGGCGCATTCAGTTCGCTGGCGCTGGTGATTTGCGGGATTATTACCTCGCTGATCGCCCCGTTCCTGTTTCCGGTTATTCTCGCGGTTGTGGGCTAAAATTTGCGATACGTCGCGCATTTTTAATTTATGTTTCATAAGTTGCATGCACAATGAGAATTAGATCACACATATAGCCATAACAGGCCCGTACACTACGATCCCAATACATTGTTATGAGGCAACGCAATGCACCCACGTTTTCACACTGCGTTTAGCCAACTTGCGGACAACCTGCAATCCGCGCTGGCGCCCATTCTGGCAGATACGCATTTCCCCGCGTCGCTGACGGCTGAGCAGGTATCAATGCTTAAAAGCGCAACGGGACTGGACGAAGACGCACTGGCATTCGCGCTGCTGCCGCTGGCGGCGGCCTGCGCCTGTACGCCGTTGTCGAACTTTAACGTTGGCGCAATTGCGCGCGGCGTGAGCGGAACGTGGTATTTCGGCGCCAATATGGAATTCCTCGGCGCGACGATGCAACAAACGGTTCACGCTGAACAAAGCGCCATCAGCCACGCCTGGTTGCGCGGCGAGAAAGGTCTCGCCGCAATCACCGTTAACTACACCCCGTGCGGCCACTGCCGCCAGTTTATGAACGAACTGAACAGCGGGCTGGATCTGCGCATTCATCTGCCCGGTCGGGAACCGCATACGCTGCGCGACTATTTGCCGGATGCGTTTGGGCCGAAAGATCTCGACATCAAAACGCTACTGATGGACGAACAGGATCACGGTTTCGCCCCTCAGGGAGATGCGCTGACGCAAGCGGCCATTGCCGCCGCGAGCCGCAGTCATATGCCGTACAGCCAGTCACCGAGCGGTGTAGCGCTGGAGTGCAAAGATGGACGTATCTTTAGCGGAAGCTATGGCGAAAACGCCGCATTTAACCCGACCATCCCACCGCTACAGGGTGCGCTGATTATGTTGAATCTGAACGGCTATGGTTATGCCGATATTCAGCGTGCGGTGCTGGCGGAAAAAGCCGACGCGCCGCTGATCCAGTGGGATGCCACCGCCGCCACGCTGAAAGCGCTGGGCTGCAGCAACATCGATCGCGTACTTTTGGGCTAATTATCTGATGGCGTCCGCGCACAGGCCGGATAAGGCGTTTTCATCGCTATCCGGTCTAACCACCTGATGGCGCAACGTTTATCAGGCCTACGCTTGTTTCACGTATTGCTGAAAATCCCCCCAATCAGACTGCTGTTTCTTGCGCTTCGCCAGCGGGTACAGTAGCCTGATTGAAATTTCATCCAGTGACAGAGTTTTCTTCATGCTAAAGCGCGCCCTCTACAGCCTGTTGGTCCTGATCGGCTTGCTGCTGTTGATCGTGCTGGGCCTTGATCGCTGGATGAGCTGGAAAACTGCCCCCTATATTTACGATGAGCTTCAGGACCTGCCCTACCGCCAGGTTGGCGTGGTGCTCGGCACAGCCAAATATTATCGTACCGGGGTGATCAACCAGTATTATCGCTACCGTATTCAGGGTGCGCTGAACGCCTATAACAGCGGCAAAGTTAACTATCTGCTGCTCAGCGGCGACAACGCCTTGCAAAGCTATAACGAACCGATGACGATGCGCAAAGACCTGATTGCCGCTGGCGTCGATCCTGCCGATATTGTGTTAGATTACGCCGGATTCCGCACGCTCGATTCGATTGTCCGCACCCGTAAAGTCTTTGACACCAATGACTTCATCATCATTACCCAGCGTTTCCACTGCGAACGCGCGCTGTTTATCGCGTTGCATATGGGGATTCAGGCACAGTGCTACGCCGTGCCGTCGCCAAAAGATATGCTGACGGTTCGGGTACGCGAGTTTGGCGCACGTTTTGGCGCGCTGGCCGATCTGTATCTGTTTAAACGTGAACCCCGTTTCCTCGGCCCGTTAGTGCCAATTCCCTCCCTGCATCAGGTTCCCGACGATGCCCAGGGCTATCCGGCCGTAACACCGGAACAATTGCTTGAACTGCAAAAGAGACAAGGAAAATAAGCATGGAAGACAAAACGCTTTTTATCGTGATTGGCGTACTGATGATCGTCGCCTGGACCCTGCGGGAAGGTATTAAAGGGTTACGCTCTGGCGTCGTTGAGAAAACGGTCAAAGGTTCGCAAACGCCGCGCTTAATTCAGCGCGCAGCAGAACCTGGCGCTTACTGGAGCTATATTGGCGTCTACTTTGGCCTTTCGGTCGGCGCGCTGCTTGTCGGCATCTGGTTAGTTTTTATCAAATAAAAAAACCGGCGCAGAGCACGTCTGCACCGGTTTGATTCTGCCCTGAAGGGATTACTTCTTACGCGCGTATTTCAGTGAATCCAGTGCGACCGCAAAGATAATAATGCCGCCCTTGATGATGTACTGCCAGTACGGGTTAACGCCGATGTAGGTCAGACCGTAGTTGATGACGGTAAAGATGATCACACCGGTCACCACGCCGAACACCGTTCCCACCCCACCGCTAAACGACACGCCGCCGACCACGCACGCCGCGATCGCATCCAGTTCGTACATAAAGCCCAGGTTGTTGGTTGCCGAGCCGATACGCCCCGCTTCCAGCAGACCGCCGAAGGCATAGAACACACCGGACAGCGCATAGATCATCAGCAGGTTCAGCGCCACGTTCACGCCTGATACCTTAGCCGCTTCCGGGTTACCGCCGATGGCGAAAATGTTTTTACCGAAGCGGGTTTTATTCCACAGCACCCAGACAAACGCCACGGCGATTAGCGCATAGAACGTGATATACGACAGCCGGAAGCTGCCCAGTGCGATAAAGCCCTGCGCAAAGGTCGAGAAGCCGCTATCAAAGCCCGAAATCGGTGAAGCCCCCACGAAGTCGTAATACAGGGAGTTGATCCCGTAGACGATAATCATCGTGCCGAGCGTCGTAATAAACGGTGTTACGTTCAGGTAAGCAATGATAATCCCGTTCACCAGACCGATGACCGCGCCAATAGCACAGACGATCAGGATAACCAGCGCAATCGGCATGGTCGCCATTTCGGGGAATACTTTATTGGCGTTCTCCATCGACTGTAGCAACGTTGCCGCCACCACCGCCGCCAGACCCACCTGACGACCCGCTGACAGGTCTGTCCCCTGGGTAACAATCAGACCGGCGACGCCCAGTGCAATGATAATACGCACGGAAGACTGGGTCAGAATATTACTTAAGTTAAGCAGACTTAAAAACGTGGGATCCTGGAAAATAATAATGGCCAGCAAGACTAAAAGAACGACGTAAATACCGCCCTCTTTCAGATAAGTAAGAAAACTTTTCTTATTTAACGCACTCATGAGGAGCCCCTGATCTTAAAGGTGCAAAGACGCAAGACGCAGAATTTCGTTTTGCGTTGTCGTTTTTGTATCAACAATTCCAGAAACGAGGCCGTTGCTCATGACCAGAATACGATCCGTTATCCCTAACAATTCCGGCATTTCGGAGGAGATAATAATGATCCCCTTACCTTTTTTCGCCAGTTCCGCAATTAACTGATAAATTTCAAACTTCGCACCGACGTCGATCCCACGGGTGGGTTCGTCGAGCATTAAAATTTCCGGTTGCGTCAGCAGCCAGCGACCAATAACCACTTTCTGCTGGTTACCGCCCGAAAGCGAACCAATTTGCGTCTTGTGACCTGGCGTTTTTACCCGCATAGAGTCAATAACCCATTGGGTATCACTTTTCATTCGTGAGTTATCTAACAGACCCACTTTATTTTTGTAATTCTGAATATTGGAAATTAAGGAGTTAAAACCAATGTCCAGATAAGCATAAATCCCGGTAGAACGACGCTCTTCGGTGACCAGCGCGAAACCGTGGTTAATGGCTTCATTCGCACTGTGGTTATTAATCTTTTTGCCGTGCAGCGTAATGGTGCCCGATGATTTCTCACGGATACCAAACAGCGTTTCAACGATGTCAGTACGCTTAGCGCCGACCAGTCCTGCGATACCGAGGATCTCGCCTTTATGCAAATCAAAGGAAACATCCCGAATAGACGGCTGACGCAGCGAGGTCAGGTTGCGCACTTCAAGAATCACTTCCCCCGGATTGTTGGATTTATCCGGGAATCGCTGGTTCAAGGAACGGCCGACCATCATGGCGATGATCTTGTCCATATCCAGCCCTTCCAGCGGTTGCGTCGCAATCCACTGTCCGTCGCGCAACACGGTAATTTCATCACACAACTGGAAAATTTCTTCCATTTTGTGGGAGATGTAGACAATACCGCAACCGCGTTCTTTCAGCTTGCGAATAATGGTGAACAGATGGTTGACCTCTTTTTCGGTTAACGAAGAGGTCGGTTCATCCATAATCACAATTTTGGCGTTATACGAAAACGCTTTGGCAATTTCAATCATCTGCATTTGCGAGACGGACAATGTTCCGACGCGCGCACGCGGATCGATATCAATATCCAGCTCGTCAAAAATCGCTTTGGTATCGCGGTACATTTTATCCTGATCGACAAACATGCCTTTGGTGGGATAACGCCCCAGCCACATGTTGTCCATAACAGAACGTTGTAATACCAGGTTTAATTCCTGGTGTACCATTGAAATACCATTCTCCAGCGCTTCTTTGGCTGAATGAAAATCGATTTCTTTACCCTGAAATAATATGCTGCCAGAATCTTTTTGATAGATCCCAAAAAGACATTTTAATAGTGTCGACTTTCCTGCGCCATTCTCTCCCATTAATGCATGAATCGAATGTGGGCGGACTTTTAAATTAACATTATCAAGTGCCTTAACGCCGGGAAAAGACTTGTTGATGCCGCTCATTTCCAACAAGAATTCGCCTGACGGCTGAGTAGTTGTGCTGACCATAATTATACCTTGTTGGCCTCGCAGAGTGCGTGATGAAAGGGCGCGATAACATCGCGCCCCACAAACTTACTTCTTAGTGAACTCGGCCAGGTTATCTTTATCAACGCCTACGTAAGGAACGCGGACGATTTTATTTTCGATTTTCCACTCAGTGCCGTCAGCCGCCCCCTTGCCATCGGCAAGGTTTTTCGCCAGGTCAAAGGTCGCTTTTGCCTGGTTGTTCGCATCGTTCAGCACAGTACCGGCCAGTGCGCCGGATTTCACCAGTGCCAGCGCTTCTGGCAGCGCATCGACGCCAAATACCGGTACGCTGGTTTTGTTGTGTGCTTTCAGCGCTTCAACGGCGCCCATTGCCATCGCATCGTTGTTGGCGATAACCACTTCAATTTTGTTGGCGTTCGGACCGGAAAGCCACGCATCCATTTTGTCCTTCGCCATTGCGGTGTCCCACATGGCGGTATCTAACTGCAGCTGTTCGGTTTTGATGCCTTTGTCGTTCAGCTCTTTGATAACGTAAGTGGTACGCGCTTCAGCATCCGGATGACCCGGCTCGCCTTTCAGCAGCACGAACTGAATCTGACCGTCTTTGTTCAGATCCCAGCCCTGGTTTGCCGCCCAGTGTTTGGCAATCAGATCGCCCTGGATAATACCGGATTCTTTGGAGTCAGTACCGACGTAGTAAGCCTTGTCATAGCTGTCCAGGGCTTTACGGGAAGGTTCTTTGTTGAAGAAGACCACAGGCACATTCTGACCGCGCGCTTTTTCGATAACGGTGCCCGCAGTCGCCGGGTCAACCAGGTTGATGGCCAGCGCTTTCACGCCTTTTGCCAGCAACACGTCGATCTGATCGTTTTGTTTGGACTGGTCGTTCTGCGAGTCGTTCATCAGCAGTTGCACATCTGGCACCGTTTTCGCATCTGCTTCGATAGCCTTACGCACCACAGACATAAAGTTATCGTCATATTTGTAGATTGTCACACCGATGCGAGTATCCGCAGCGTGCGCAGCCGCGCCGAATAACATGCTTGCCATAACGGCAGAAAGGGTCAACACCTTCTTATTCATGGTAACTCCGGTTTTATTATGCAGGGTAGTACGTAAGATAAATGCCCGGCGGGACAAAACGTTAATGAAGTGTTATGTAAACGCCGAAGCTCATTTTAAAAAAATCTCTCTTCCTTGCCCGGTAACGCTCCAGAAATAGGCTTTAATTTCGCTTAAAGCGCTTTTACCTCGATAAAAGTGATTACTCACAGTTACATCGTAGTTACAGTGCGACAAGCGGTGCCATCATAGCTATCACAATGTTAAGATACTGTGAATTTACTCACATATTGAAAGCGGTTACATCTGGCGAAATCATAAGTTAGTGATCGCCGCCGCATTCTGTCGTACAGCAACCGAATGACGCCGCACGAGGGTCGGCATAAAGCAGTGGGTCGCGGATAAATCCAGCGTTCCCGCAGCGCCCTGTAATGCGAGTTCTGTCGCCAGTTTTGCCATAGAAGCAATGGGATAGCGCACCGTTGTCAACTGGGGATCGGTGTAACGGGCGATGGGAATATCGTCGAAACCAATGATTGAAAGGTGTAAGGGAATGGAAATGCCGTTGTCCTTTAGCGCCGTCAGCGCGCCCGCGGCCATATTGTCGTTATAGGCAAACACGGCGCTTAGCTGCAGGTTGCGCCCCAGCAGCTCAACCATTGCCGCCTCACCGCCCTGCATATCCGGCGATCCGATGCCAATCCAGCTTTCAGGCGCCACAATGCCCTGCTCCTTAAGCGCACTGCTCCACCCTTCCCGGCGCATGACGTCATCTTCAATGCGGTGGCTGGAAGCCAGATAGCCAATCCGCTGATGACCATTATTCAATAACATACGGGTCGCCATTTTCGCGCCGCTGATATTGTCCAGGCACACGCAGCGGTGGGCGTAGCCAGGGACAATGCGGTTGATCAGCACCATACCGGGGATCTGATCCATAAACTCGCCCAGTTCCCGATCGCTTAACGCTTTTGAGTGAACGATCAGCGCGTTACAGCGCTGGCGGATCAACACCTCAATGGCATGACGCTCTTTTTCGGCTTCATGATAGCTGTTGCCGATCAGCACATATTTTTGATGCTGTTGAGCGACCAAATCCACCGCTTTCACCAGCGCGCCAAAAAACGCATCGGACACGTCCATCACCACCACGCCGATGGTTTCACTGACCTGCGTGGCCAGCGCCTGGGCATTGGCGTTTGGCCGATAGCCCAGCAGCGTCACCGCCTTCATTACCGCCTCGCGCGTATCAGGACTGACCAGCGCGCTGTTATTTAACACGCGGGAAACCGTCGCTACCGATACGCCTGCCTGACGCGCCACATCACGAATGGTGATCATATTCACTACCCTGTCTGGAATTGCAGCCACTCGCTGCATAACTGGCGGCTATTTTGTCAGCGGAGGGAAAAGGACTACGTGAGTGCGGTCACAGCGATGAAAGCGCTTACATCCATTTTGTTAATGATTGTGATCCAGATCGTTATCTGGATGTATGGGACAATGACGTCCCTGACGCTCGCAGGGTTAATTGCCGCCAGAGCCACTCCATCGGGCCCTGAGGCAGGAACCGTAACCAGATCACGGAGAAAAGCAGGTTTGCCAGCCACACCGGGATGACAAACAGCAGCAGTTCCAGTCGGTCAAATTTCATAAATAAGCCGAATTGATAAAACAGCGTGGTGCAAATCACGGTTTGCAGCAGATAATTTGTCAGCGCCATTCGCCCGACACAGGCAATCGCATGAGCGATTTTGCTGCGGCTTAACTGCGGCCAGTAACCAAACATCAGCGCGGTATAGCCGAGCGTCTGAAATGGTGCGCTAAGCTCACGCGGAGCCTGTAACAAGAACGCGCACCAGCGATAGCTCCACTCCAGTTGCCACTGTACGACCACGGCAGGCAGGTTAATAAGTAGACCCACGGCGATCAGTAAAAAACCGCTGCGTCGGTAATGCGAAAGACGAAACTGCCCTTTCAGCCAGCCACTGCGCATCAGTGCCGCCCCGAGCAACATCATACCCGCCAGTTGCCAGCCGTACTGCGCGCCCAACGCCAGCAGGCTATTCGATAAGGCATCGACCCGATTACTGATGGCTTCCACGCCGCCATTCACCTTCCAGTATTGTTCATACAGCAACGCAGACGCATCCGGCGTCCAGGCGCGGTTTGTTTCACTGCCGGAGATCGCGCCAAGCAGCAGCAGAACGGCAATGCCGACCAGATAGAGCATCACGCCGGTGTTAAACAGGCTTTTCACCGATGGTGCATCGCGCACCAGTCGCCAGCAGATCAGCCCCACCAGCCCATAGGCCAGCAGAATATCGCCGTCCCAAAACAGCAAGGCATGAATAAAACCAAGGAGCACCAGTAGAGTCAGGCGGGACTGGATCCAGCGCTTGCCACGCGGCAGCAGCATTTGCAGGCCCGCGCCAAACAGCAGTGCAAACAAAGTGAGGAATTTTACCTGCGCGAACAGATCCAGAATGGCCCATGTCCAGGCATCTGAAGCCGTGATATTTCCGTACCAGGCGGGATTGAGGTAAGCCGCCTTTGGCAAACCAAAGGCGCTGATATTTAACAGCAGGATGCCAAGGATGGCGACGCCACGGACAAAATCCAGCGTGACATTACGCTCCATAGCTCCTGCCTTAATCAGTTGTGATGACGGACCGCGCGCAAAAATTCCTGACGCGTATTCTGGCTCGATTTAAACAGACCGCCAAGCGAGGTGGTGGTGGTTGCACTGGTGGCATCACGAATACCGCGTGCTTTCACGCAGTAATGCACTGCATCAATCGATACGGCCACGTTATTGGTTCCCAGCAGAGTTTGCAGCGCGGTCAGGATCTGTTGCGTCAGACGCTCCTGTACCTGTGGACGTTGGGCAAAGAACTGGACGATGCGGTTGATCTTCGACAAACCAATCACCGACTCTTTCGGGATATAGGCCACGGTGGCTTTACCATCAATGGTCACAAAATGGTGTTCACACGTGCTGGTGAGAGTGATGTCGCGTACGGTGACCATCTCATCGACTTTCATTTTGTTTTCAATGACGGTGATTTTCGGGAAATTGGCGTAATCCAGGCCTGAGAAAATCTCATCGACATACATTTTGGCGATGCGATGCGGGGTTTCCATCAGGCTGTCATCGCTCAGGTCGAGGTTCAGCAACTGCATGATCTCGGTCATATGGCCTGAGATAAGACGTTTGCGCGTTTCGTTATCCATCTCATGCACGGGCGGGCGCAGCGGCGTTTCCAGCCCTCGCGCTACCAGCGCTTCATGAACCAGGGCCGCTTCTTTACTGAGTGATGACATTTATTCTTCTCCTGCAGGTGTGGCGCCTCTGCCCTGCGTGGGGCAAAGTTTGTAGGCTGTTGACAGCCTGATTATTGTGCGTGAGGCCGCGCACATAATCCAGTATTCACAACGATAATTATTGAAATCGCCGTTGCCTTTCAAACCACGTTTCGTAAAAGGGGACGGGAAGGGTTACATCGACGTGTGCTCAATGATGAAGCAAGTCTGCGCGATGCGGAAGTGAAAGTTACTCACAGTGCCATGAATTATCTGTATTATGGGGAGTTTGCGAACACATTCAGGTTCAACATAACAAGGAGCCACGCATGGAAATGCTCGAAGAGCACCGCTGTTTTGAAGGCTGGCAGCAACGCTGGCGTCACGACTCCACCACGCTGAACTGTGCAATGACGTTCAGCATTTTTCTCCCTCCCCCTCGTGATACTATCCCTCCGCCGGTTCTGTACTGGCTGTCCGGGTTAACCTGTAATGATGAAAACTTTACCACTAAGGCCGGTGCGCAGCGTATCGCGGCTGAATTAGGCATCGTTTTAGTCATGCCGGATACCAGTCCGCGCGGTGAACAGGTCGCCAACGATGAGGGGTATGATCTTGGTCAGGGGGCCGGTTTTTATCTCAATGCGACGCAGCAACCCTGGGCTGCTCATTTCCGCATGTATGATTACGTGCGGGACGAACTCCCGTCGCTGATTCAGGCGCATTTTAACGTCAGCGATCGCTGCGCGATCAGTGGACACTCCATGGGCGGTCACGGTGCGCTGATCATGGCGTTGAAAAATCCAGGCAAATACACCAGCGTTTCTGCATTCGCCCCCATCGTTAACCCGTGCCGCGTCCCGTGGGGCGAAAAAGCGTTTCTCGCCTATCTCGGCGAGGATCGCGCCGCATGGGCGCAATGGGATAGCTGTGCGTTGATGTACGCCAGCCAGCCGGAAGACGCCATCCCGACGCTGATTGACCAGGGCGACAGCGATCAGTTTCTGGCCGATCAGCTCCAACCCGCGGTTCTGGCTGAAGCCGCACGCCAGACCGCATGGCCGATGACGCTGCGTATTCAGCCTGGTTACGATCATAGCTATTACTTTATTGCCTCATTCATTGAGGATCATCTGCGCTTCCATGCCGCACATTTGATGAAATAACCGCAGGAGGGCAATGCGCCCTCCTTCTTCTTCTCCACATCTCCATGATTTCTTCATTTTTTCCTCACATTTACGTTCCGCTATCTTATTGACTTAAAAGGTTTTCCCTTACAAACCAAACAAACGCAAATGATTTCAATTATCATTTGTGTTTACAAATATTCATTCTTTTGTACAATTTCCCCCGCTTCTTTACCGCTAAGAGTTCTTAAAAGACAAACACATACAGTTGTCATGGCCTTTTACATGGCACGCGGTTTTTATTCGTTTAATGGAATGACAAAATGACTATACCTCACGTTAAGGCTATTGCCATCGTCGTCAGCGCGGCATGCCTCCCATCGCTCGTTCATGCTGCCGATCAGGATACCGTTGTGGTTACCGCGACGGGATTTGAGCAGAAGATCCAGAACGCCCCAGCTTCAATTTCGGTTATTTCAAAACAGCAAATTGAAGACAAAGCTTATCGTGACGTTACCGATGCACTGAAAGATGTCCCTGGCGTAGTCGTCACAGGCGGGGGCAGCAGCAGTGATATCAGCATCCGAGGGATGGCGTCGCAATACACGCTGTTCCTGGTGAACGGTAAACGCATCAGCACTCGCGGTACGCGTCCGAACAGCGATAATTCTGGGATCGAGCAGGGCTGGCTGCCGCCGCTGGAGTCCATCGAGCGTATCGAAGTCATCCGTGGCCCGATGTCCTCGCTGTACGGATCCGATGCGATGGGCGGCGTGATTAACGTGATCACCAAAAAAGTCTCTAACACCAAAGGCTGGACCGGTTCTCTGCACGGTGACGCTACTTTCCAGGAAAACAGCGACTCCGGCGATCTGTTCCAGACCAATGCCTATGCTTCTGGTCCGCTGATCGACGGCTTGCTGGGTGCGAAAGTCACCGGACTGCTGTCCCGCCGCGCGGAAGATCAGATCGTCAACGGTTACAATGAGCAGCGCCTGCGTAACGGCGGTCTGACCCTTAACTTTACACCGGACGATAAGAACGACATCGATTTTGATATCGCTCGTGAATTGCAGGATCGCGACAGTACACCAGGCAAATCGATGGCCGAGGAAACCTGCCGGAAAGGCACCTGTAAGCCAAACACGAAAAGTGAAAACCGCTATGAGCACACCACGTATTCACTGACGCACAGCGGCTATTACGATGATTTCAACAGCACCAGCTATATCCAGCAGGAAGAGACCCACAATCCGGGTCGTGAGATGAAGTCATACAACACGATCTTCAATAACCAGAACCAGATTTTCCTCGGCGCCCATACGATGACGCTGGGCGGTCAGTACCGTTATGAAAAACTGCGCGATAACGGTAACCAACTGGAAGCGGCTGACGGTCTGAATAAACTGACCCGCTGGAGCTGGGCGCTGTTTGCAGAAGACGAATGGGCGATGACCGATAGTTTTACCCTGACCGGCGGGATCCGTATGGATAAGGACGAAAACTACGGCGACAACTGGACGCCGCGCGGTTATGGCGTCTGGCATCTGAGCGATCAATGGACCTTAAAAGGTGGCGTCTCCGCAGGCTACCGCGCACCCGATCTGCGTCAGTCCTCCGCAAACTGGGGTCAGGTCACCGGTGGCGGTCGTTTGAATGGCATTATTGTCGGCAACCCGGATCTGAAACCAGAAAAGAGCCTGAGCGAAGAGCTGGGACTGCTGTGGGATAACGGCGATAACCTTAATGCCGGCATCACCCTGTTCAATACTGATTTCAAAGACAAGATCACCGAAGTTCGTCGCTGCAACAGCAGCGCCGATCCGGCCTGTACGATTGGCAGCGAAAGCTATGATTTCGTCAGCGATCGCGTGAACGTCGATAAAGCCAACATGCGCGGCGTGGAATCCACATTCGGTTGGAAGATGACCCGCGACCTCAACTGGACGGCTAACTACACCTATACCGAGTCAGAACAGAAGAGCGGCCAGTTTGAAGGCAAGCCATTAAACAAAATGCCAAAGCATATGTTTAACACCACGCTGGACTGGCAGGCAACGGAGACCGTCGGCTTCTGGAGCCGTCTGAACTTCCGCGGTAAAACGTCTGAATACCTGAGCCGCACCTCAATGTCGCAGGGCACACCGTCCTATACGCAGGTTGATGTCGGTCTGCGTTACAACGCGAACAAAAACCTGCTGGTGACAGCCGGGGTGTATAACGCGCTGGATAAACAGATTGATTACGATACCTATGACACCATTCTCGATGGTCGTCGTTATACGGTAGGTCTGACGTACAACTTCTGAGTCCCTCCCAAAAAAAAGCCTCCGCAACGGAGGCTTTTTTATCGCTTTATTCATGCGGTGACGACTATTTCTTCACGCGTTCCGGGAAGTGCATTTCATTGTAACGTACGAAGTGAGTCCCGCGGGTCAGCTTATAGCCGAACCAGATAATCAGGAACAGCGGGATACCAATATAGGTTGCCGCCACGCCGCCCCAGTCAATGGTGTCTTTCAGGAACGCTTCATAGTTCTGGCCCAGCGTGATGATAAGACACAGAACAAACGCGAAGATCGGCCCCAGCGGGAAGAAGCCGGAACGATACGGCAGATCCTTCACGTCATGCCCTTGCAGAACATACCCACGACGGAAACGATAGTGGCTGATGGCAATCCCCAGCCAGGCGATAAAGCCCGTCATCCCGGAAGTATTCAGCAGCCACAGGTACACCGTCTGGTTACCGAACATTGAGGTCAGGAAGCACAGACCGGCAATCACCGTCGTGGCATACAGCGCATTACGCGGAACACCGCCGCGAGACAGTTTCGCAAAAATACGCGGCGCTTTACCATCGCAGGCCAGGGTGTATAGCATACGGGTTGAGGCGTACATCCCGGAGTTACCCGCCGACAGCACCGCCGTCAGGATCACCGCATTCATCACTGCCGCCGCAGAGAGCAGACCGGCATGCTGGAAGACCAGCGTGAACGGGCTGACGCTGATGTCTTTCACATCGTTACGCAGCAGGCTCGGATCGGTGTACGGAATGATCAGGCTGATAATCAGAATCGCGAAGACATAGAACAGCAGGATTCGCCAGAACACCTGACGCACCGCACGCGGAATGTTCTTCTCCGGATCTTCAGATTCACCGGCGGCAATACCAATCAGTTCCGTCCCCTGGAAGGAGAAACCGACAATCATCGCCACGCCAATCATCGCCGCAAAGCCACCGGCAAACGGCGCATCGCCCGTCGTCCAGTTGCTCCAGCCCACCGGCTGAGTGCCTTTGAAGATACCGACGATCATCATAACGCCAACAATGATGAAGATAATCACAGTGGCCACTTTGATCAGTGAGAACCAGTATTCCGCTTCACCAAAGCCTCTGACCGAGATGTAGTTCAGCAGGAAGATGACGCCGAGGAACAGCGCACTCCAGATCCAGCCTGGAGTATCAGGGAACCACCAGCTCATCACCAGCTGTGCCGCCACAAGGTCAACAGCGATGGTCACCGCCCAGTTGTACCAGTAGTTCCAGCCCAGCGCGAAGCCGAAGCCTTCTTCAACATAGTTCTGACCGTAGGTCGCAAACGAACCGGATACCGGCATATACGCCGCCAGTTCGCCCAGACTGGTCATCAGGAAGTACACCATCAGGCCAATCAGAATATAGGAAAACAGCGCACCGCCTGGACCCGCTGCGGAAATGGTGGCACCAGATGCCACGAAAAGACCTGTACCGATAGAACCGCCAATCGCGATCATCGTCAGGTGACGCGCCTTCAGTTCGCGACGTAACGCGGGCGCTTCTGTGGTTTTAGTTTCGGAAACCATGTGAAAATGCTATCCATCCAAAAAATGAGGCGCGATTGTAGCAGACGAAACGCTCGTCTTCCGGCACAAATGCGCTGTTATAAGAGACCTTCATGACTGGCCGCGGATTATAAGTAATAGCAGAGAATGGGGAACTTACTGCCCCCAGGACGTATCACCGCCAGGCGATCGGTCCCCGGCAGGCATTATTCGCAATAACTGAGGAAGCGCTGGAGCGCATTAGAGAGGTGTTTCTGGCGATGATGGATCCGCCAGAGCGTACGCACCAGACGCGGAAGCGGCACCGCCACTTCGCTCAGCGTTCCCGCCTGGAGTTGTTCATCAATCACGCGTCGTGACAGACAGCTAATGCCCAGCCCATGACGAACGGCATGCTTGATGGCTTCTGAGTTTCCCAGCTCCATCGCCATTTCAAATTTGGGCAGGTGCGACAGCAGCAGATAATCGACAATTTCGCGCGTCCCGGAACCGCGTTCGCGCAGGATCCAGGGGGCGGCTGCGAGCTGTTCAAGCGTCACCGGTCCCTGCGCCAGCGGTGAAGATGGTGCGGCGAAGACCACCAGTTCATCTTCCAGCCACGGCTCCGAGATGATCTCCGTATTGTGACACGGCCCTTCGATAAGCCCAATGTCGACCCGAAAATCGAGCACCGCTGTAATCACATCCTGACTGTTGCCGACGCTAAGTTCCAGCGGCAGCGCGGGGAAATCTCGCCGATAACGGGCAATCACCCCCGGAAGGATATAGTTGCCGATGGTGCTGCTGGCATACACGCGTATCGCGCCGTTGTCTTCGCGGAACAACTGCTCGATCTCCACCGCCTGCTCCAGCAACGCCAGCGCCCGCGGGTAAAGCAAGCGCCCGTGCTCATTCACCACCAGCCGTTTGCCTACGCGGTCGAAAAGCTGAACGCCCAGTTGACCTTCCAGATCGGTCAGCGCCGCGCTGACTGCCGATTGCGATAGCGCCAGCATCACCGATGCCTGCGTTGTTGAGCCGCTTTTCAAAACTTCGGTGAAGACTTCGAGTTGCCGCAGGGTGATGTGCATGGTCGCTTACCACTTATAAAGATTAATTATAAATATATAATCAATTTTATTTTTAAGCCAGTTCGCCGTAACCTTTTGCCCATAAAAGAGGAGAAGGCAATGACAGAACTCACCTTAACGAATCATCGTCGAACAATGTGGCATTTTATTCCGGGGCTTGCCCTGAGTGCAGTGATTACCGGAGTCGCCTTATGGGGCGGGTCCATTCCCGCCGTGGCGGGTGCCGGATTCAGCGCCCTCACCTTAGCGATTTTATTGGGGATGGTGATCGGTAATACCGTCTATCCCCAGATCTGGAAAAGCTGTGACGGCGGCGTCCTGTTTGCCAAACAACATTTATTGCGCCTGGGGATCATCCTCTACGGCTTTCGCCTCACCTTCGCGCAAATTGCTGACGTAGGTGTCAGCGGCATTCTGATCGACATCCTGACGCTGTCCAGCACCTTTATGCTGGCGTGCTTTCTGGGGCAAAAAGTCTTTGGGCTGGATCGCCAGACCAGTTGGCTGATCGGCGCGGGTAGCAGCATTTGCGGCGCGGCGGCGGTACTGGCGACGGAACCAGTTGTGAAAGCCGAAGCCAGCAAAGTCACGGTTGCCGTCGCAACGGTCGTGATCTTCGGGACGATGGCGATTTTCCTCTACCCGGCGATGTATCCGCTGCTGGCGCACTGGTTTAGTCCGGAAACCTACGGCATCTTCATTGGCTCCACCATGCATGAAGTTGCTCAGGTTGTGGCGGCAGGACACGCAATTAGCCCGGACGCCGAAAACGCAGCGGTGATTGCCAAAATGCTTCGCGTCATGATGCTGGCTCCGTTCCTCATCTTTATGGCCGCTCGCGTTAAGCAACTGTCACCGGCCAACGGTGGGGAAAAAAGCAAAATCACCATTCCGTGGTTTGCGATTCTGTTCATTGTGGTCGCCATTTTCAACTCATTCCACCTGCTACCGCAGGCGGTGGTGAACATGCTGGTCACACTGGATACGGTCCTGCTGGCTATGGCAATGGCGGCACTGGGGCTGACGACGCATGTCAGCGCGCTGAAGAAAGCTGGAGCGAAACCGCTGTTGATGGCACTGGTGCTGTTCATCTGGCTGATTGTCGGCGGTGGCGTGATTAACGTCCTGGTCCAGCACGTTATTGCATAATTCACTACATCCTGACCCTGTTAACCCGCTATGATTGGCAAGATTCAATTTCCGGATACACAAATCCGCCAGGCCACATCTGGTGGGTTAACAGGAGTCTTTAATGAAATACATCGGAGCACACGTCAGCGCAGCTGGCGGGCTGGCAAATGCCGCAATTCGCGCCGCTGAAATCGAGGCAACCGCGTTTGCACTCTTTACTAAAAATCAGCGTCAATGGCGCGCCGCCCCTCTTACCGCGCAAATCATCGATGACTTTAAAGCCGCCTGTGAGCAATACCACTTCACATCCGCTCAAATCCTGCCGCACGATAGCTATCTGATCAACCTGGGCCACCCGGTCGGCGAGGCGCTGGAAAAATCCCGCGCGGCTTTTCTTGATGAAATGCAGCGTTGTGAACAACTCGGCTTATCTCTGCTTAACTTCCATCCAGGCAGCCACCTGATGCAAATTTCGGAAGACGAGTGTCTGGCAAAGATTGCTGAGTCGATCAACATCACACTCGCCCAGACCGAAGGGGTGACTGCGGTGATTGAAAATACTGCCGGTCAGGGCAGCAACCTCGGATTCAAATTCGAGCACCTTGCCGCCATCATCGATGGCGTAGAAGACAAATCACGCGTCGGCGTTTGCATTGACACCTGCCACGCTTTCGCCGCGGGTTACGACTTGCGTTCCGCCGCCGAATGCGAAAAAACCTTTGCCGAATTCGAGCGCATCGTCGGTTTCCAGTATCTGCGCGGTATGCACCTGAACGATGCCAAGAGTGCCTTTGGCAGCCGGGTCGACCGTCACCACAGTCTGGGCGAAGGCAACATTGGTCATGACGCGTTCCGCTGGATCATGCAGGACGCCCGTTTCGACGGCATTCCGCTGGTGCTGGAAACCATCAATCCCGACATCTGGGCAGAAGAGATCGCGTGGCTGAAAGCGCAGCAAACTGAAAAGGCGGTTGCGTAATCATGAACGACAGGGAAAAACAGATACTCAAAATTCTGCGCCGCAACCCGCTGATTCAGCAAAACGAAATCGCTGATATTTTGCAGATCAGCCGTTCACGCGTCGCCGCGCACATCATGGACCTGATGCGTAAAGGGGCAATCAAAGGAAAAGGTTACATACTTACCGAACAGGCCTATTGCGTGGTGGTAGGGGCGATTAACATGGATATTCGTGGGATGGCGGATATCCACTACCCGCAGGCCGCCTCTAACCCAGGCAGTATCCACTGTTCTGCAGGTGGCGTCGGGCGCAACATTGCCCATAACCTCGCCCTGCTGGGTCGCGATGTGCATCTGATTTCCGCTGTCGGCAGTGATTTTTACGGCGAGACGTTGCTGGAACAAACACGCCAGGCAGGCGTCAATATCTCCAGTTGCATTCGCCTGCACGGGCATAACACCTCAACTTATCTCTCCATCGCCAATCAGCAAGAAGAGACGGTGCTGGCAATTAATGATACCCATATCCTGCAACAGCTGACGCCGCAGTTGCTGAACAGCTCGCGGGATTTAATCCGTCACGCCGGAGTGGTGCTGGCGGACTGCAACCTGACGCCGGAAGCCATCGAATGGGTCTTTACGGTTGCTGATGACATTCCGGTATTTATTGATACCGTTTCCGAGTTCAAAGCGACGAAGGTGAAAACCTGGTTTACGCGCATCCATACGCTGAAACCGACACAAAAAGAGCTGGAGATCTTATGGGGTCACCCCATCAACAGCGATGCCGATCGACTCAGCGCGGTGAATGCCCTTCATCAACAGGGCATTCAACAGATTTTTGTCTGTCTGGAAGATGAGTCAGTCTTTTGTAGCGAGAAAGATGGTGAGCAATTCTTGCTCACGCCGCCCGCGCATACGGTGGTCGACAGCTTCGGTGCCGATGACGGTTTTATGGCCGGACTGATCTATTGCTTTCTGGAAGGGAGCGATTTTCGCGAAAGCGCGAATTTCGCAATGGCCTGTGCGGCCCTGTCACGCGCCAGCGTCAGTATCAACAACCCCACCCTTTCCGCTGATAACGCGCTGTATCTGTTAAAAACAAGCCAGTGAAAACGGCTTATCCGGCCCAGGGTCGGTCCCCTGACCGGATAAGCCATCAGCCACGCTACGCCAGTCCAATAAAGAACCCGGCAATGGTCGCACTCATCAGGTTAGAGAGCGTGGCCGCCGCCAGCGCCCGCATACCCAACTGGGCGATTTCCGGCGCGCGCTGAGGCGAAATAGCCGAGAACGCCCCGACCACTACGCCAATGGAACCAAAGTTGGCAAACCCACACAGCGCAAAAGAGATGATGGCGATGGTTTTCACATCCAGGGTGCCGCCATCCTGCAAATAAGGCGACAGGTTGAGGTAAGCGACAAATTCGTTGATTGCCAGCTTCTGCCCAATCAGGCTCCCTGCCAGGGTGGCATCGCTCCAGTCAACGCCCATGATCCACGCCAGCGGGGCTAACACCCAGCCGAAGATCCCTTCAAGCGTCGCATGCCCATAGCCAAACCAGCCGCCAATTCCGCCGATAATGCCGTTAAGCAGTGCGATAATCGCGACAAACGCCATGACCACCGTTGCCACGCCTGCGGCAATTTTCAGCCCGGTCATCGCACCGCTTGCCGCGGCTTCGATAATGCTTTTCGGTGGCGTCTCGGTGAAAGAGAGGTTTTCGAAAGTGACTTTTGACTCTTCCGTTGCCGGACTCAGAATACGCGCAAACAGGATCCCGCCAGGAATCGCCATCAGCGAGGCCGCCAGCAGATAATCAATCGGCACGCCCATACCGGCGTAGCCAATCATCATCGAGCCCGCAATCGAGGCCATCCCGCTACAGATCGCGGTAAACAGTTCATTGCGATTCAGGCGGTCAATAAACGGCTTCACAATCGCCGGGATCTCGTTTTGCCCGAGGAAAATCGTCGTGACCGCAACGAACGATTCAATCTTACTGATATTCAGGGCCTTCTGGAAAATCCCGCCCAGGATGCGAATCAGCAGTCCCATCACGCCAATGTAGTACAACAGGCTGATAAGCGCGGTGACAAAAATGATCGCCGGGAGCACGCGGAAGGCGAAGATAAAACCGGCGCCATCAAACAGCACATCCATTTTTGGCCCAACCAGAGAGCCAAAAATAAAGGCACTGCCCGCGTCACTGTAAGACATAACTTTATGCACACCCAGCGCCGCCTGTTCAACCAGCCATTTGCCCGGCGGGAAATAGAGCATGATCCCGCCAATCGCAATTTGCAGCACCAGCGCTGCGCCCACGGTACGTAAGCTGATGTGTTTTTTATTCACTGACAGTAAGTATGCGATCACCAGCAGTACCGCCATACCCACAACACTTCTCATTATATCCATAATGATTTCCCTTCATGCCAGGAAACCCGGCGCGAGGCCAGGTTTTGGTGGTTTCGGGCGACCGCACGCTGCCCGTTCGTTTCGATCAGGCGAGGCGTTGATATTCCTTCGCTATCTCGCAGGCCAGTACGGCGTTGTTAAACACCAGTTGGATGTTGGACTTCAGGCTGTCGCCTCCGGTTAATTCAGCAACGCGCGCCAGCAGGAACGGCGTGCTCTCTTTACCGATAACGCCCTGCTCTTCCGCTTCCCGGACGGCCTGGTCAATCGCCGCATTGATTTTCTCTTCCGCCATGGCGTAGGTTTCCGGGATTGGATTGGCGACCACCAGACCTCCGTTCAGGCCGGTTTGCCATTTCACTGCCATCGCCCGGGCAATTTCCTTCGCGCTGTCGAGACGAATGCTGACCTCAAACGGACTGGTACGGCAGAAAAATGCCGGTAACGCAGTGGTCTGATATCCAATTAACGGCACACCGAACGTTTCTAAATATTCCGTGGTTAAACCTAAATCGAGAATAGATTTCGCGCCGGCACAAACCACGGTTACATTGGTATGAGCCAGTTCCTGAAGATCGGCGGAAATATCAAACGTATGTTCCGCACCGCGATGAACGCCGCCAATACCCCCGGTAGCAAAAACGTGAATACCCGCAAGGGCGGCAATAATCATGGTTGAAGCAACCGTGGTCGCGCCATTTTTTCCAGCGGCTACCACAAACGGTAAATCACGACGACTGACTTTAGTTACGCTATGTCCTTCGCGACCTAATAATTCAATTTCTTCTTTACTCAGGCCGACTTTCATTACTCCGCCAATAATGGCAATTGTTGCCGGCACAGCACCGTGCTTACGAATAGTTTCTTCGACTTCAATTGCCGTCTGCGCATTTTGTGGAAAAGGCATACCGTGAGAAATAATTGTCGATTCAAGCGCAACAATCGGTTTTTTACTGTTAATAGCGTCCTGGACTTCTGGCGAAATATGCAGTAATTCAGAGGAAATCGTTAATTCAGACATTCTGTGTTCTCCACAAGGGTTTTAACGTTCGCAACAGATAATTCAGGGTTATTGGTATATTCACTGGCCAGCGCCATTGAGGAACAACCCTGTGCAAATCGAATAGAATCAATGAAGGGCATGCCTTCAACCCAGCAGGAAGCGAGTCCCGCCATCATGGCATCTCCCGCTCCGGTAACGTTAACGACATGGGTTTTTATCGGTAGCGACCAGCCGCTCTCACCGTCTTTTTCACTGTAATAGACCCCATCGCCCCCCATGCTGAGTACCAGACGGTGCAGGCCACGCGCATGGAACCAGGCAGCGACTTTCGCAACATCTTCGCGCCCTGAAAGGGCAATGCCGCTGAGAGTTTCCGCCTCAAGACGATTAGGTTTGAGGGTATGAATTTGGGCCAGACGCTCGCGGATCTTGACGCATTTCCACGCCGATACCGGGTCAACAAACACCGGTACATCCCCCACGTTATCCAGTAACCAGGCCAGCGTCTGTTCACTAATATTACAATCCGCCACAATGACACGGGCACCCCGGATAAAATCGAGATGCTGCGCCAGAAACGCCGCCGAAATATGTTCGGTAATGCTCATGTCATTGATTGCCACCAGCATTTCACCGGTATTATCGAGAAGCGATAAATAACTTGAGGTGTTCTCACCGGCAACAATCAGGCAATTATCCACATGCACGCCTGACTGATTCGTCTGCGCCAATAACGATTGGCCATAGAAATCATTGCCAACCGCCGTCATTAACCAGGAATTTTTCCCGAGTAATGCAAGATTGTGAGCGATATTGCGACCAACTCCGCCAGGTGTAAATTTAATTTTCCCCGGATTTGAGTCCGCATAATTCAAGGAAGCATGCGAATATCCTGCAACGTCCATATTGGCGGAACCAATCGTGATGATGTATTCCTTTTCGCGCATAGCACATCTCCTGGTACGAAAATACCATGACTTTGAGATTGTTAAGACTATTCACGGCTCAAACGACTTATTAGAGCACATGTTTATATTCAAACATGTGTTTATAGTAAGCTTGTTTTTATGAAAGTAAACGCACTGGCAAGAGCAAAAACCGCCAGATATGAACAGAATCACAATTTTTTATAGATACAGTTTGCAAGCGAGGAAATATTTGAGAGGAAGGACACAAAACGAAGATAAAAAAAGGGCAGAGAACTCTCTGCCCTGGTGTGAAATGATGACTTTATGCCGCTTTGGCGACGGTATCTTCTTCCGGACGTTTCAGGAAGGCATAGGCCAGACCCGCAACCAGCGTACCGGCGACAATGGCAATCAGGTATCCCAACACCGGGGTAATCGCCCCTGGGATCAGCAGAACAAACAGACCACCATGCGGAGCCATCAGTTTCGCCCCAACCGCCATTGAGATCGCCCCCGTCAGCGCGCCGCCAACGATACAGCACGGCAGAACACGCATCGGGTCGCGCGCGGCGAAAGGAATGGCTCCTTCGGTGATAAAGCACAGACCCAGTACCAGCGCCGCTTTACCCCCTTCCTGCTGCGCCTTGTCGAACTTACGACGCGCAACAATGGTTGCCAGCCCCAGCGCCAGCGGTGGCACCATGCCTGCCGCCATAATGGCCGCCATTGGCGCGTAGGTTTGTGTACTCAGCAAACCGACGCCAAACGCGTATGCCGCCTTGTTAACCGGCCCCCCCATGTCGGTACACATCATCCCACCGAGGATCGCACCCAGCAGCACCGCATTCGCCGTCCCCATGGTTTGCAGCCAGTGCGTTAACCCTTCGAGGATCCCGGCGACCGGTTTACCGATGAGGTAGATCATAGCCAGACCCACCACGAGGCTGGAAATCAGCGGAATAATCAGGATCGGTTTCAGCGCTTCCATACTCTGCGGCAGCTTCAACTTCGTGCTGATGGCCTTCGCCACATAGCCTGCAAGGAAACCCGCAATGATCCCGCCAATAAAGCCAGAACCCGTGCTGACGGCGAGCATACCGCCGATAAGACCTGGCGTGAGACCCGGACGGTCAGCAATCGAGAAAGCAATGTAGCCCGCCAGAACCGGCACCATCAGCGCAAAGGCTGAACCGCCGCCAATTTGCATCAGCGCGGCCGCCAGTGTCCCTTCGACTTTAAACGCTTCGATACCAAAGGCGAAGGAAAGCGCGATACACAGACCGCCGGCAACCACCATCGGCAGCATGTAGGACACGCCCGTCAGCAGGTGACGATACGCGCCAGCACTCTCTTTTTTCCCTTCATTCGCCGCAGCCTGCGCTTTGCCGGCGGGCTCATATACCACGGCTTGCGCCACAGCGTTATCCAGTTCCTGCGCGGTTTTCTTCAGCGCCAGACCGGTAGAGGTACGGTACATGGGTTTACCAGCAAATTTCGCCAGATCCACTTCAATATCTGCTGCCACAATCACCAGATCCGCCTGGGCCACTTCTTCCGGTGTAATGGCATTGCCAGCGCCCACAGAACCGCGGGTTTCGACTTTCACCCACCAGCCGCGTTTTTTCGCTTCGGTTTCGATCGCTTCCGCCGCCATAAAGGTATGTGCTACGCCGGTTGGGCATGCCGTCACGGCCACGACGCGTTTCGGACCGCTGGTTGTGGCAACAGGCGCTACAGCAACCGGTGCGCTATAAGGCTTCGCGTGACCTTTGGCTTCGCTAAGAAATAGCTCAGGATGCGCCACCGCCCGGGCAATATCACCCAGCCAGACTTTTTTGCCGTTCAACGCGTTGTCATTAGGGATGGCATCGGCCAGTACGATCGCCAGTTCAGCGTCATTTGGATTGTCGATGATATCCAGATTTGCTTTATGCGCCGCCGCACCGAGCAGAGTTTTCGCCATGTAAGCGCGAGCCTGCCCGAGGTTAGCGTCAATAATCAGCAGCGTTTTCATTATGCCTCTCCTGCTGTCAGTTAAACGGTTGTAAGTCGACACGCGACATCATTGCGGCCAACTGAGGACGATCGGTAATACCAACATTGCTCTGACTGACTGCCAGCGCAGCAACGGCTGTCGCCAGACGCAGCGTATGTTCGCTGGATTCACGCATCAGCAGACCGTAAATCAGGCCGCCAACCATCGAATCCCCGGCACCTACGGTGCTGACCACGTCAACCGAAGGCGGTTTGGCGAGCCATTCTCCCGAGGCGTTCACCCACAGCGCGCCTTCTGCCCCCAGGGAGATCACCACATGTGCGATACCCTGTTCACGTAACGCATGCGCCGCCTCAATCACATCTTTCATTTCTGGCAGCTTGCGGCCGGCCCAGATTTCCAGTTCACGGCGGTTCGGTTTCACCAGCCACGGCGCGGCTTTTAGTCCTGCAACCAGGGCTTCACGACTACTATCAAAGATAATGCATGGACACTGACTGCGCAGACGCGTCATCCAGTCGGTGAAGGCTTCCGGACTCACGCCGGATGGCAGACTGCCGCTGACGCACACCATGTCGAACTGACCCAACCAGCTCAGGGAATCATTAACAAAACGCTCCCAGTCGGCAGGCGTGACCTCAAAACCGGAGAAGTTGAAGTCGGTGACTTCACCGTCTTTTTCCGTCAGCTTGACGTTGATGCGGGTACGCCCCTGCACCACCTGAAAACGGTTAGCAATTCCCAGTTCGCTGAACAACTGCTGAAAACCGTCCTGGTTATCTTTGCCGAGGAAACCGCCGACCGTCACGTCGATCCCGAGATCCTTCAGCACTTTGGCGACGTTGATCCCTTTCCCCGCCGCGTGCAGACCGGTCGTTTTTACCAGGTTAACTTCACCGCGCTCAATTTCAGGACAGAACCCCACCAGATCGTAGGCCGGGTTTAGCGTGATGGTCGCAACACGTCTGCTCATTACGCGCCCTCCCCAAGACCGGCAGCGATGGCATCGCCAATCGCTTTCAGCGCCTGTTCAGCATCAGCCCCCTGCGCCGTAAAGCGCAGGCGATGTCCTTTCTTCACGCCCAGCGCCACCACTTTCATCAGACTACGTCCATTTGCCGGTTTGCCGGTTCCATCAAGGTTTGCCACGGTAATTTCACTGTTGAATTGTTTAATCGTATTGACCAGCATGGTCCCCGGACGGGCATGCAGGCCGTGCTCATTGCGGACCACAAACTCGGCGTTCAGCACATCATCAGTCAGTGCGTCATCGCTGGTCAGCAGTGCCAGGACAGTCGCCGCGTCGGCGTTCAGCAGACGGTCAGCTTTCGTCTCCAGCAGCAGATCGCCCAGACGCTTCAGCACGGCGACGGGCTGGTCGTCAGCCATGGCAACGGTCACTAGCAGCGCCGCTTTTTCGCCCTGTACGTCAAAAGCATTTACCGCACGACTCACCGCCACGGCGCTGCGCAGGTTGCCTTCAGCACTGTCGCTGAGCCAGATCCCCTGACCCAGGTTCATCGGCTGTTCGTTAATCACTTTCGCGACAAACGCCGCATCTACGGCGCCAGCCTCTTTCAAACGTGCCGCATTCAGCGCCTGCAACGTCACTAAATCGGTCGCGACGACATCCAGCATCAGCGTGTCGTTGTCGAGCTTCAGCTGCTCACTCTGCTTTTCGCCCATCAACAGCGCACGCAGTTCTTCAGCCGTGGACGCTGACTTAAGCTGTTCAGCTACGGAGTCATCGCTCAGCACGTGCGTCAGCTGACGCAGCAGACCAAGGTGCTCATCGGAGCTGGCGGCAATGCCAATCGCCACATATGCCACCTGACCGTCACCCCAGGTTACGCCCTGCGGGAACTGAAAAACCTGAACGCCGGTTTTCAGCACCTGATCGCGGGTGTCGGTTGTGCCATGCGGAATCGCAATCCCGTTGCCGAGAAAAGTGGACGTCTGCTGCTCGCGAGCAAGCATGCCGTCTACGTAGCCGTCCGCAACGTTGCCAGCCTGCACTAACGCAGCGGCAACCTGACGGATGGCTTCCTGTTTGTCTCCGGCCTGCTCGCCCGGATGAATGTCCTGAACGGATAACTGAAACATGGTTCTCCTCTCCTGCTGAATTGAAACGATTCAGCTTGCATGAGAAAAATGACGCTATACGGTTCCCTCAACTGAAACTCGACAGCGCTGAAACGTTTCAAGAAGTCTTGCGCTTTCTGCTTCAGCACGCAAGTAAAGTTGCATTTTTGATCGCAAAATTTAGAAGCAATGCACATTTTTGCCTCACTGGCGGTAGGTTGCTGAAGTCAATACAGCGTCATTTCACTTAAGGTTCAGCAGCGTCAGCTAACAGCATTGTCAGAGTGAAATGCCATTTTGATTTTTCGTGGCGATTTTGATTTAGTCATCTGTTTATTTCTCACTAAGCGGCGTAAACTCCGCGTCTCGTCACACTACTGATATCCAAACATGCACAATACCCCCGCTGCCGCCTCGCCAAAAACGTTTGACCTGACGTCTACGGCTTTCCTTATTGTCGCCTTTCTCACCGGTATCGCCGGTGCGCTACAGACCCCCACGCTAAGCCTTTTTCTGACTGATGAAGTCCATGCGCGCCCAGCAATGGTCGGCTTCTTTTTTACCGGCAGTGCGGTGATCGGCATCCTGGTGAGCCAGTTTCTGGCGGGACGTTCAGATAAAAAAGGCGATCGCAAAAAGCTGATCGTCTTCTGCTGTGCGCTGGGCATGCTGGCGTGCGTGTTATTTGCCTGGAATCGTAACTACTTTATTTTGCTGTTTGTCGGGGTGTTTCTCAGCAGTTTTGGTTCGACCGCCAACCCGCAAATGTTTGCCCTGGCCCGCGAACATGCTGACCGAACAGGCCGTGAAGCGGTGATGTTCAGTTCCATACTGCGCGCCCAGGTTTCCCTCGCGTGGGTGATCGGCCCGCCGCTGGCTTACGCGCTGGCAATGGGCTTCAGCTTTACGGTGATGTACCTCAGTGCCGCGGTGGCGTTTGTGGTTTGCGGTGCAATGGTATGGTTTTTCTTACCGTCCATGCGCAAAGAGACCGCACTGGCGATCGGTACGCTGGAAGCGCCGCGTCGTAACCGTCGCGATACCCTGCTGCTGTTTGCCATTTGTACCTTAATGTGGGGTACCAACAGCCTGTATATCATTAATATGCCGCTGTTTATTATTAATGAGCTGCATCTGCCGGAGAAACTGGCGGGTGTGATGATGGGGACAGCGGCTGGGCTGGAAATCCCGACCATGTTGATTGCTGGCTACTTCGCAAAACGTCTGGGTAAACGTCTGCTAATGTGCATTGCGGTCGCTGCCGGTTTTTGCTTTTACGCAGGAATGCTGGTCGCGCACTCCCCTGTTGTGCTGCTGGGTTTACAATTGCTGAACGCCATCTATATCGGTATTCTCGGCGGCATCGGTATGCTCTATTTTCAGGATCTGATGCCTGGTCAGGCAGGGTCCGCCACCACGCTCTACACCAATACCATCCGCGTCGGCTGGATTATCGCCGGATCGCTGGCGGGCATTGCCGCTGAAATCTGGAACTACCATGCCGTTTTCTGGTTTGCGCTGGTGATGATTGTCGCCACCATGGCCTGCCTGTCGCGCATTAAGGATGTTTAGGGCGCGGTCAGCGCTTCAAGATCAATAAGCCAGGTCATCGCCTCGTCGCGGTTCGTTAAGCACATTTCCTGGGACGGTTTGAGGCTGCGACAGACGTTGGGGCGGAGGCTGGAGCCAAAGATACGGCACAGGTTGTCATCTGAGAGCTGGACGCACCTGACGTTTGCGGGCTTTCCCTGCGGCATGCCGGGGATGGGGCTGGAAATAGAAGGGGCAATACAACACGCCCCACAATCCGGACGGCATTCCATAATCTGACTCTCTTTATTGTGACCACCGGACAGGCGCGCACAGTACCACCTTTTTTGCACCAGCAAAAGGTGAATTCCACTTGCCTGAATGACCCGGCGCGAGTAGTTTGACGCGATAATTTAGCTAATCTCTATAACAGGATCTTTTCGATGCCAAGAGCGAACGAAATCAAAAAAGGTATGGTACTGAATTACAACGGCAAACTGCTGATTGTGAAAGATATCGATATTCAGTCCCCGACAGCCCGTGGCGCGGCAACGCTGTACAAAATGCGGTTCTCCGATGTCCGCACGGGTCTGAAAGTGGAAGAGCGTTTCAAGGGCGATGACATTGTCGATACCGTGACCCTGAGCCGCCGTGGCGTCGACTTCTCCTATATCGATGGCAACGAATACGTGTTCATGGATAAAGAAGACTACACGCCTTATACCTTCACCAAAGATCAGATCGAAGAAGAACTGCTGTTTATCCCGGAAGGTGGAATGCCGGATATGCAGGTGCTGACCTGGGACGGTCAACTGCTGGCGCTCGAACTGCCGCAGACGGTGGATCTGGAAATCGTGGAAACCGCTCCAGGCATCAAAGGCGCTTCCGCCAGTGCGCGTAACAAACCCGCGACGCTGAGCACCGGTCTGGTTATTCAGGTGCCAGAATACCTGAGCGCTGGTGAGAAAATCCGCATTCATATCGAAGAGCGCCGCTATATGGGCCGTGCGGATTAATTTATGAATGGATGTAAAAAAGGACAGCCTGAGCTGTCCTTTCAGGCTGCTGACAAAGAAGGAAAAAACGTGGTTTTTCCTTCTTTGTGGTTATCAGCCGAAAATCAATGAATTGATTTTCCTGGTTTTTAATAAGGTGATCTGTGCTTGTCCGGTATCGGAATGAAGTTTGTCATCACTCTCAAAGGACAGCCTGAGCTGTCCTTTTTTGTCGTTTGCTGTTTTACAGCAGGTCGCGGAACTGGGTCATTTTCAGCGCCAGTTCTACACCGCGCACTTCCGCCAGCCCTTTCAGACGGCCAATCGCGGAATAACCCGGGTTGGTTTTCTTATGCAGATCGTCCAGCATTTGATGACCGTGATCGGGGCGCATCGGAATGGGACGCAAATCCCCCGCCTTCTTGCGGCGCTGCTCTTCGGTCAGAATCGCCGTCACCACCGCGACCATATTCACATCACCCTGCAAATGTGCGCCTTCATGGAAGGTTTTCGGGTTCGCTTCGCGGCACGTCGAGCGCAGATGGGTAAAGTGGATACGATCGCCAAAGGTTTCAATCATTTTCACCAGATCGTTATCCGCACGAACGCCGTAAGAGCCTGTGCACATGGTGAAACCGTTGTAGATGCTGTCGACGGTCTCTTTCAGCCACTGCATATCTTCAATGGTGGAGACAATGCGTGGTAACCCGAGAATCGGATGCGGCGGATCGTCAGGATGCACTGCCAGACGCACGCCCACTTCTTCAGCCACCGGGACAATCGCACGCAGGAACACGGCCATATTGTCACGCAGATCGTCTTTGCTGATGCCGTCATACTCGGCCAGACGCGCGCGGAACTGATCGAGCGTATAACCCTCTTCCGCACCAGGCAGACCGGCAATGATATTACGGGTCAGTTTTTCGATATCCGCGTCGCTCATGGCATTGAAATAGGCCAACGCCTGACGCTGTTCTTCTTCGCTATAGTCCGCTTCCGCACCCGCACGCTTGAGGATATGCAACTCAAAAGCGGCGAAGGCTATTTGATCGAAACGCAGCGCTTTCGAACCGTCTGGCAATTCGTACTCAAGGTCGGTACGCGTCCAGTCCAGAATCGGCATAAAGTTATAGCAGACGGTGTCGATGCCGCAGGCTGCCAGATTACGGATGCTCTGCTGATAATTTGCGATCCATGTCTGATACTGACCGGAGCGGGTCTTGATCTCTTCATGAACCGGAATACTTTCGACCACCGACCAGGTTAACCCTTTTTCCGCCAGAATCGCCTGACGTTTTTTAATCTCATCGACCGGCCACACTTCACCGTTCGGAATGTGGTGCAATGCTGTCACAACACCCGTTGCACCAGCCTGACGCACATCATCAAGCGATACCGGATCGTTAGGCCCGTACCAACGCCAGGTTTGTTCCATTGCTTTACCTCACAAAGTTGTTATACCAAATTAGCTTACCTGAATGACGACTACCATACAGGCTTCTACGAGGTGATCAATAAAAGGGACGTGATTGATTGATCCAGCTCACATTACCCGGATAAATCAGGCTTACCAATTTAATTTGTTGTCATATAACTTTACACTGGTGTTGTTAATTTATGGTTAATCAGGTGTGTAATAAATGACTACAATTGCCTCAGCAATATTGCCGGATGGCGTACAAACGCCACGCTATGACCGCCAGCAACTGAAAACCCGCATGGTGCATTTCGGTTTTGGTGCCTTTCATCGTGCGCATCAGGCATTACTGACCGATCGGGTGCTGAACGCCCAGGGCGGAGATTGGGGAATTTGTGAAATCAGCCTGTTCAGCGGCGACACGCTGATGCGTCAACTCCGCGAGCAGGATCATTTATACACCGTGCTGGAAAAAGGCGCAGACGGCAATCAGGCGATTATTGTCGGTGCCGTCAACGAATGTCTGAATGCGAAACTCGATTCGCTCGCCGCTATAATCGAAAAATTCTGCGAACCTCAGGTGGCGATTGTCTCACTGACCATCACCGAAAAAGGGTATTGCATCGATCCGGCTACTGGCGCGCTGGACCTGACAAATCCGCGCATTGTTCACGACCTGCAATCGCCTGATGAACCCCATTCAGCACCGGGTATTCTGGTGGAAGCACTGTCACGTCGGCAGGCACGCGGCCTGGCAGCTTTTTCTGTACTCTCCTGCGATAACATTCCTGATAACGGGCACGTCGTGAAGAACGCCGTGCTGGGGATGGCGGAAAAACGATCCCCCGCGCTGGCGGACTGGATCCGCGAGCACGTCAGCTTCCCCGCCACGATGGTCGACCGCATTGTTCCGGCCGCGACGGAAGAGTCGCTGGCGGAGATCACTCGCGAACTGGGCGTGACCGATCCTTGCGCCATCAGCTGTGAACCGTTCATTCAATGGGTGGTTGAAGACCAATTTGTCGCCGGTCGTCCCGCATGGGAAGCGGCTGGCGTGCAGATGGTCAGCGATGTGCGTCCCTGGGAAGAGATGAAATTACGGATGCTTAATGGCAGCCACTCGTTTCTCGCGTATCTCGGTTATCTTTCCGGATTTCAGCATATTAATGAGTGCATGCAGGACAGCGCATTCCGCGAAGCCGCGTACCGACTGATGATGGACGAACAGGCGCCGACGCTCACTATTACTGACGTGGATTTGACCGGTTACGCGCAAAGCCTGATTGAACGCTTTGCGAATCCGGCGCTGAAGCATAAAACCTGGCAAATCGCGATGGACGGCAGTCAGAAACTGCCGCAGCGGATGCTGGCGGGCATTCGTCTCCATCTGGCACGCGAAACCGCATGGCCACTCTTAGCGCTGGGCGTGGCGGGGTGGATGCGCTATGTCAGCGGCGTCGATGATGCCGGCACGACCATCGACGTTCGCGACCCGCTGAATGATAAAATCCGCGCAAGGGTCGCGGCCAGTACTGAGGATCAGCGCGTGTCGGCACTGCTCTCTTTATCGGAAATTTTTGGCAACGACCTCCCGCACAATCCGGTTTTTGTCCAGGCGATTGAAACGGCCTGGCAGCGTATCGCGCAACACGGTGCACATCAGGCGGTGATTGATACGTTAAAAAATTAACAATTTCTGCCATTAAGGCGAACGGAGGCCGTCTTCGTTCGCCCCGCCCTTCTCTTTTTCACTTTTTTTCGCCAGGATTAATGGAAACCGTTACGGTACATTATTCTGGAGCAGGCGTGACCAAAACTAACCTCATCACCGGTTTCCTCGGCAGCGGAAAAACCACTTCTATCCTCCATCTGTTAGCGCACAAAGACCCCGCCGAAAAATGGGCGGTACTGGTCAATGAGTTCGGTGAGGTCGGCATTGACGGCGCTCTGCTTGCTGATAGCGGCGCGTTGCTCAAAGAGATCCCCGGCGGCTGTATGTGCTGCGTGAACGGCCTGCCCATGCAGGTTGGACTGAATACCCTGCTGCGTCAGGGAAAACCAGACCGCCTGCTGATCGAACCAACTGGACTGGGGCATCCGAAACAGATCCTCTCCCTCCTCACCGCACCGGTGTATGAACCCTGGATCGACCTGCGCGCCACGTTGTGCATTCTTGATCCTCGCGGATTGCTGGATGAAAAAAGCGTTACCAATGAGAACTTCCGCGATCAGTTAGCGGCAGCAGATATCATTGTGGCGAATAAAACCGATCGTGCGACTGCGGAAAGTGAACGTGCGCTGCAAACCTGGTGGCAACAGTTTGGCGGCCACCGTCAGTTAGTGCAGGCCACGCATGGTCAGATTGACAGACAGTTGCTCGATTTACCGCGTCTGAATCTGGCTGAATTGCCCACCAGCGCCGCGCATTCGCACAGCCATCCAGAACCGCGAGGATTGGCGGCGCTGAGCCTGCCAACTCAACAACGCTGGCGTCGTAGCCTGAACAGCGGTCAGGGGCATCAGGCCTGCGGCTGGATTTTTGATGCCGATACGGTCTTTGACACCATCGGACTGCTGGAATGGGCACGACTGGCGCCGGTTGGCCGGGTGAAGGGAGTCATGCGTATTCCGGAAGGCCTCGTGCGCATTAATCGCCAGGGCGAAGATCTGCACATTGAAACGCAGAATGTCGCGCCGCCGGACAGTCGTATTGAACTGATATCCAGCACCGAGGCAGACTGGAATACGTTGCAGAGCGCATTGTTGAAGCTTCGTTTAGCTGAACACGCGTAAGGTTGCCTGCGATTTATTGAACAGCGAACATGTTAAATATGAAAATCCGGTTACCACTGATACTTCTGCTGAATGTTGCCGGTCTGGCGTTATTCATGAGCTGGTATATGCCCGTGAATCATGGATTCTGGTTCCCGGTTGACGCCGGCATTTTCCACTTCTTTAACCAGAAACTGGTAGAGAGCCAGGCCTTCCTGTGGCTGGTCGCCATCACCAATAATCGGGCGTTTGACGCCTGTTCCCTGCTGGCGATGGGTTGTCTGATGCTGAATTTCTGGCTGAAAGAGACGCCTGCAGGCCGCCGCCGTATTGTCATCATCGGTCTGGTGATGCTGCTTACCGCCGTGGTTCTGAACCAGGCAGGTCAGGCGCTGCTGCCTGTAAAACGCGCCAGTCCTACCCTCAGTTTTGCTAATATTTATCGCGTCAGCGAATTGCTGCATATTTCGACGAAGGATGCCTCCAAAGACAGTTTCCCTGGCGATCACGGGATGATGCTGCTTATTTTCGCCGCATTTATGTTGCGCTATTTCGGAAAAGCCGCAGGATTTATCGGCCTTATTATTGTTGTGGTTTTTGCTTTCCCACGTGTCATGATCGGCGCCCACTGGTTCACCGATATCGCCGTAGGATCATTAACCGTGGTTCTAATTGGCCTGCCCTGGTGTCTCCTGACCCCGTTAAGCGATCGCCTTATCGCGCTTTTCGACAATTATCTTCCCGGCAAAAACACACAAATCTTAAACAAATAACCCACAGTTATTAACATTATCAGGGTTTATTCTTACGCCCTGATGATGTGTTAAGATAAATTATTCATCTCATCGTCATTATTTTGTCATGACATTACCTTTTAGAATGAATGAGTTGCCTGTTTTTCCGCCATTTTGCGTTTAAATTGACCAATCCCGTTTATTCACTTTCTGTATCACATTTTCTTATTAAAATTCAGATAAAATCACTCGCCAAGCCTGAAACGATCGGGTAACCTCGAACTCGTTTTGCCTCGCTGGGTTATTATTCTCTTCGCGAATAAATTTGTGCGTTCTGCCACAGTTTTGCGCTTAAAGAATTGTCTCATTGTGCGCAGGTAATTAGTCTCGTCACGTTTGGCATTTTTTATAACGATATTTATCGTTAAGGACTTCAAGGGAAAACAAACAAAATGGTCAAATCTCAACCGATCTTGAGATATATCTTGCGCGGGATCCCCGCGATAGCAGTCGCGGTACTGCTTTCTGCATGTAGCACTACCACAAACACCGCAAAGAACACGCATTCTGAGACGCTTGGTGTGAATCAAGAAGCTTCCTCACTGCAAGCTTCTCAGGATGAATTTGAGAGTATGGTACGTAACCTCGATGTTAAATCGCGGATTATGGATCAGTACGCTGACTGGAAAGGCGTGCGCTATCGTCTCGGCGGCAACTCCAAAAAAGGTATTGATTGTTCCAGCTTTGTACAGCGTACATTCCGTGAACAGTTTGGTTTAGAACTCCCACGCTCCACCTACGAGCAACAGGAAACCGGTAAATCCGTTTCGCGCACTAATCTGCGTACTGGCGATCTGGTTCTGTTCCGCGCAGGTTCGACGGGCCGTCATGTTGGTATTTACATTGGCAACAACCAGTTTGTTCATGCCTCTACCAGCAGCGGTGTCATCATCTCCAGCATGAACGAGCCATACTGGAAGAAGCGCTATAACGAAGCGCGTCGGGTTCTGAGCCGCAGTTAATCGTTTGGTTGCTATCCCTTGGCGACCCTGACGAGACAGACGAAAAGCATCGCTTCGGCGGTGCTTTTTTTTTGATTCCCTTTTTCTCCCTGTGGAAAAGCATGACTCGCCGAAGCAATCCAGGCTATAGTCTTGTTATTCCATCACATTTATCATCATCGCAATCTCAGGATAAAGCCAGGCATCATGTTCACTCACGCCTTAACGACTGGTCGAAAAATCGTGCTTACCTGCCTGATTACCGGGGTTGTCGTTGCTATTGTTATCAGTAGCTTACAATTCGTGATGGCGTGGCATAAGCGGGAAGTTAAATACGACACGCTGGTTTCTGACATTCAGCATTACCTGGTTAGCTATTTTGCCGATCTCAAAAGTACTACCGACATTCTTCAACCGTTGACTTTAAAGACCTGTAAACAAGTCAGCGCAGAACTCACTTCCCGTGCCGCCTTTAGCCTGAACGTTCGTGCCTTTTTGCTGGTCAAGGATAAGAAAGCATTTTGCTCATCGGCAACCGGAGGCATGGATACGCTGCTGACTGAACTGGTCCCCAGCCTCGATATTGGTAAAGATATCGATATGGCGATTATCCCGGGAACGCCGATGATGCCCAATAAACCCGCGATGGTGATTTGGTATCGTAATCCCCTGATGATGAATAGCGGCGTTTTCACCTCCCTGAATATCAACCTTACGCCGTATTTGCTCTATACCGCCCGCCAGGAAGACTTTGACGGGATTGCCATCATCGTCGGCAACACCGTGTTGTCGACCTTTTCAGACCATCTGCTCACCGTTGATGAACTCGACGGTTCACCGGAGCGCGAAGCAAAAATTGCCGGTGTTCCGGTGACGATCAGGCTATACGCAACCAACTGGACCTGGCCCGACTTATGGTACGCCCTGCTTCTCGGCGGAATGGGTGGGATCATTGCGGGTTTACTCTGCTACTACGTCATGAGCATCCGCTTGCGGCCTGGAAAAGAGATCCTCACCGGGATCAAACGCGATCAGTTCTACGTTGTCTATCAGCCCGTCGTGGATACGCAGTCGCTGAAGGTCACCGGGCTGGAAGTGTTGCTGCGCTGGAGACACCCAACGGCAGGAGAAATCCCACCTGATGCGTTTATTCATTACGCTGAGGCCCAGCACATGATAGTGCCGCTGACCCAGCATCTGTTTAAGCTGGTGGCGCGGGACGCCCCTACGCTGCAAAAAGTCCTCCCGGTCGGCGCGAAGTACGGTATCAATATTGCGCCTGATCACCTGCACAGCAGCAGTTTTAAAGATGACGTTCGGCAGTTAGTCGCCGCGATGCCGCCCAACCACTTCCAGATCGTGCTGGAAATTACTGAACGCGACATGCTCAAGCAACATGAAGCGTCACAGTTATTTGAGTGGCTGCACGCCGCGGGCTTCGAAATTGCGATAGACGACTTCGGTACCGGCCACAGTGCGCTGATTTATCTGGAACGCTACACCCTGGATTATCTGAAAATCGATCGCGGTTTTATTAACGCCATTGGAACAGAAACCGTCACTTCGCCGGTGCTGGATGCAGTGCTGACGCTCGCTAAACGCCTCGATATGATGACGGTAGCTGAAGGGGTGGAAACGCCTGAGCAGGCAAAATGGCTGCATGAACGCGGGGTTCGCTTCCTGCAGGGCTACTGGATTAGCCGCCCGCTGCCGCTCGACGAATTTGTTGATTGGGTTTCACAGCCACACGCGCTGAAATGGTAAAGTCCCAACGCGTGGATTCACAACAGACGCCACCTGCCCTATTATTCAGGCATCAGAGTGACCTGCGCGGGCAGGTAAGCAAGACAAGGAATCCCTTTGCAGATAATCGTTCGCATATTGCTGCTGTTTGTCATGTTGATAAGCGCGAGTGTCCAGGCGCAGGCGATCAAAGAGAGTTATGCCTTCGCGGTACTGGGAGAGCCTAAATACGCGTTCAACTTTGATCATTTTGATTACGCCAATCCCGCCGCCCCCAAAGGCGGTCAGATTACCCTTTCCGCGCTCGGCACCTTCGACAACTTCAACCGCTACGCCCTGCGAGGTAACCCCGGCGCCCGGACCGAACAGCTTTACGACACCCTGTTTACCACCTCTGATGACGAGCCCGGCAGCTATTATCCGCTGATCGCCGAGAGCGCACGCTATGCAGAGGATTATTCGTGGGTGGAAATCACGATCAACCCCCGCGCTCGTTTTCATGATGGCTCGCCCGTCATGGCCAAAGATGTCGCCTTCACTTTCAACAAATTTATGACTGAAGGCGTGCCACAGTTTCGTCTGGTCTACAAAGGCACAACGGTTAAAGCCATTGCCCCACTCACCGTACGCATGGAGCTCGCGAAGCCGGGTAAAGAGGATATGCTCAGTCTGTTCTCATTACCCGTAATGCCACAAGCGTACTGGAAAGATCATAAGCTCAGCGACCCGTTGTCCAGACCGCCGCTGGGTGGTGGTCCTTATCGCATTAGTCAGTGGAAGATGGGGCAATATATTGTCTATACGCGCGTGAAGGATTACTGGGCGGCCAATCTGCCGGTCAATCGTGGCCGTTGGAACTTCGATGTCATTCGTTATGACTATTATCTCGACGACAACGTAGCCTTTGAGGCCTTTAAGGCCGGCGCGTTTGATTTGCGCCTGGAGAGCGATGCCAAAAACTGGGCGACGCGCTATGTTGGCAAAAACTTTGATAATCAGTACATCATCAAAGATGAGCAGAAAAATGAATCAGCGCAGGATACGCGCTGGCTGGCGTTCAACATTCAGCGCCCCGTTTTCAATGATCGACGCGTCCGTGAAGCCGTTACGCTGGCGTTTGATTTTGAATGGATGAATAAAGCGCTGTTCTACAACGCCTGGAGCCGGGCAAACAGCTATTTCCAGAACACCGAGTATGCGGCCAGAAACTACCCCGATGCGGCTGAACTGGTCCTGCTTGCGCCGATGAAAAAGGATCTGCCGCCGGAAGTCTTCAGCCAGATTTATCAGCCTCCCGTATCCAAAGGTGACGGTTACGATCGGGAAAACCTGTTAAAAGCGGATAAATTACTGAAAGACGCGGGCTGGGAACTGAAAGGTCAGCAACGGATTAACACGGTCACTGGCAAACCGCTGAATTTTGAACTGCTCATTTCCGCCGCCAGTAACAGCCAGTGGGTCTTGCCCTTCCAGCATAATCTCCAGCGTCTGGGGATTACGATGACTATTCGTCAGGTGGATAACTCACAGCTCACCAATCGCCTGCGCAGCCGGGACTACGACATGATGCCGACCCTGTGGCGGGCGATGCCGTGGCCCAGTTCCGATCTGCAAATCTCCTGGGCGTCCGAGTATATCGACTCAAGTTATAATTCTCCAGGTGTGAAAAGTCCGGTGGTCGACAAACTGATCGCCCAAATCATCGCCGCACAGGGTGATAAAAACAAACTGCTGCCGCTTGGACGTGCGCTGGACCGCGTGCTGACCTGGAATTACTACATGTTGCCGATGTGGTACATGGCGGAAGATCGACTGGCCTGGTGGGATAAATTTTCCCGTCCAGGCATTCGTCCAATTTATACCATTGGCCTGGATAACTGGTGGTATGACGTAAACCGGGCAGCGAAGTTACCTGCCGCCAGACGGCAGGGTGAATAAATGGGCGCGTACCTGATTCGTCGTTTGTTGCTGGTTATCCCGACGCTCTGGGCAATCATCACCATCAACTTTTTTATCGTGCAAATTGCCCCCGGCGGCCCGGTCGATCAGGCGATTGCCGCCATCGAATTTGGTCAAACGAGCGCGCTGCCCGGTGCCGGGAGCGAAGGTGTTCGCGCCAGCCATGCCCGAACCGGGGTGGGAAATATCAGCGACAGCAACTATCGCGGGGGACGCGGCCTTGATCCGGAAGTGATTGCCGAAATCACCCAACGCTACGGTTTCGATAAGCCACTGCACGAGCGCTATTTCACCATGCTGTGGAACTATATCCGCTTCGATTTCGGCGACAGCCTGTTTCGTAGCGCCTCGGTACTGACGCTCATCAAAGAGAGTCTGCCGGTGTCGATCACCCTGGGGTTGTGGAGTACGCTCATCATCTATCTGGTGTCGATTCCGTTGGGGATCCGCAAGGCCGTGCATAACGGCAGCCGGTTTGACGTCTGGAGTAGCGCGTTTATTATCATCGGCTACGCTATCCCGGCGTTTCTGTTCGCAATACTGTTGATTGTCTTCTTTGCCGGCGGCAGCTATTACGACCTCTTCCCGCTGCGTGGTCTGGTCTCGGCGAATTTTGACACGCTGCCGTGGTATCAAAAGGTAACCGACTATCTGTGGCACATCACCTTACCCGTCCTGGCGACAGTCATTGGCGGGTTTGCTGCATTAACGATGCTGACCAAAAATTCCTTTCTCGATGAAGTGCGCAAGCAGTATGTCGTCACTGCCCGCGCCAAAGGGGTCAGTGAAGGGAATATCCTGCGGAAGCACGTTTTTCGTAACGCCATGCTGCTGGTGATCGCCGGTTTTCCGGCCACCTTCATCAGCATGTTTTTTACCGGTTCGCTGCTGATCGAAGTGATGTTTTCCCTCAACGGTCTGGGCCTGTTGGGTTATGAGGCAACGGTGTCACGCGACTACCCGGTGATGTTTGGCACGCTGTACATCTTCACCTTGATCGGCCTGCTGCTGAATATTCTCAGTGATATCAGCTATACGCTGGTCGATCCGCGCATTGATTTTGAGGGACGTTAATGGCCCATTTAAGCCCCGTCAATCAGGCCCGCTGGGCGCGTTTTCGCCATCATCGTCGTGGCTTCTGGTCGCTGTGGATTTTTCTCGTCCTGTTTGGTCTGAGTCTGTGTTCTGAATTGATTGCTAACGATAAACCGCTGTTAGTGCGCTACGACGGAAGCTGGTATTTCCCGCTGGTCAAGAACTACAGTGAGAGCGATTTTGGCGGGCCGCTGGCAACAAGGGCGGATTACCAGGACCCGTGGCTGAAGCAACAACTGGAAAGCCGCGGGTGGGTCCTCTGGGCTCCGGTGCGCTTTGGGGCGAACAGCATCAACTTTGCGACTGACAAACCCTTCCCCTCGCCCCCTTCGGCGCAGAACTGGCTGGGTACCGATGCCAACGGCGGCGACGTACTGGCGCGAGTGCTTTACGGCACGCGGATCTCCATTCTTTTCGGCCTGATGCTGACTTTGTGTTCAAGCGTCATGGGTGTACTGGCCGGAGCGCTACAGGGCTACTACGGTGGCAAAGTGGATTTATGGGGCCAACGGTTTATCGAGGTCTGGTCGGGTATGCCGACGCTGTTCCTGATTATTTTGCTCTCCAGCGTCGTGCAGCCTAACTTCTGGTGGCTGCTGGCGATTACGGTGCTGTTTGGCTGGATGAGTCTGGTCGGCGTGGTGCGTGCGGAGTTCTTACGCACGCGAAACTTCGACTATATCCGGGCCGCCCAGGCGCTCGGCGTCAGCGACCGCAGTATTATCTTTCGCCATATGCTGCCCAACGCGATGGTTGCCACCCTGACCTTCTTACCGTTCATTTTATGCAGTTCCATCACCACTCTGACGTCGCTCGATTTTCTTGGCTTTGGTTTACCGTTAGGTTCTCCTTCGCTCGGTGAGTTACTCCTGCAAGGCAAAAACAACCTGCAGGCGCCGTGGCTGGGTATTACTGCGTTTTTGTCGGTCGCCATTCTCCTCTCGCTGCTGATCTTTATTGGCGAGGCCGTCCGTGACGCATTCGATCCCAACAAGGCGGTGTAACATGACGCAACCTTTGCTCGATATAGACAATCTGACGCTGGGATTTCGTAAGCAGGAAACGGTTCGTACGGTAGTTAACGCGGTGTCGTTGCGCGTGGAGGCCGGCGAAACGCTGGCGCTGGTAGGAGAATCCGGTTCCGGCAAGAGTGTTACCGCACTGTCGATTCTGCGCCTGTTGCCCACGCCGCCCGCCGTATATCTTAGCGGCGATATCCGTTTTCACGGCGAGTCATTACTCCACGCCAGCGAGCAGACGCTACGCGGCGTGCGCGGCAACAAGATCGCCATGATTTTTCAGGAGCCGATGGTGTCGCTGAACCCGCTCCATAACCTCGAAAAACAGCTCTATGAAGTCCTTTCCCTGCACCGCGGTATGCGCCGGGAGGCGGCACGCGCAGAGATAATAAGCTGCCTCGATCGGGTCGGTATTCGGCAGGCTGCAACCCGGCTGGGCGATTATCCGCACCAGCTTTCCGGCGGCGAGCGTCAGAGGGTGATGATTGCGATGGCGCTGTTAACGCGACCCGAATTACTCATCGCCGACGAGCCGACTACCGCGCTGGATGTCTCGGTACAGGCGCAGATCCTGCAACTGTTGCGCGAACTCCAGCGCGAGCTGAACATGGGGATGCTGTTTATCACCCATAATCTCAGTATTGTCAGGAAGCTCGCCGACAGCATAGCGGTGATGCAAAACGGGCAATGCGTTGAGCAAAACCGGGCCGCTCCCCTTCTCCACGCGCCCACGCATCCCTATACGCAGAAATTGCTCAACAGCGAGCCGACAGGCGACCCCGTACCGCTACCAGCCGGACATTCACCTCTGCTAAAGGTCGAGGATTTGCGCGTCGCCTTCCCCATTCGCAAAGGGATTCTCAAGCGCGTGGTGGCAAACAATGAGGTGGTGAAAGGCATCAGTTTCAGTCTGCAACCGGGTGAAACGCTGGGGCTGGTTGGTGAGTCAGGGTCAGGGAAAAGTACCACCGGGCTGGCGCTCCTGCGGCTTATCACCTCTCAGGGCAGCATAGAATTTGACGGCCAACAGTTACAACATCTTAACCGCCGACAGTTGTTGTCCGTACGTCATCGTATTCAGGTGGTCTTCCAGGATCCCAACTCCTCGCTGAATCCGCGTCTGAGCGTGTTACAAATCATTGAAGAGGGACTGCGCGTTCATCAACCATCGCTCTCAGCCGAACAGCGCGAGCAGCAGGTCATGGCGGTGATGGCGGAAGTGGGACTGGATGCCGACACGCGCCACCGCTATCCGGCGGAGTTTTCCGGCGGTCAGCGCCAGCGGATTGCGATAGCCAGAGCGCTGATCCTGAAGCCGTCATTGATTGTTCTTGATGAACCGACATCATCTCTCGACCGGACCGTGCAGGCGCAAATTCTCGCGCTGTTGAAATCGCTACAGCAAAAGCATCGCCTGGCCTATATCTTCATAAGCCACGATCTGCACGTGGTACGTGCGCTATGCCATCAGGTGATTGTGCTGAAACAGGGAGAGGTTATTGAGCAGGGGCAATGCGAGCGCGTCTTTAGCGCACCGCAACAGGCGTATACGCGTCAACTTCTCACGCTAAGCTGACGCTCAAAATGGATTGTTGTTAGAAAACGGTTCGGCAATGGCCACGCCAAAGTTTTTCAGACGACAAGTCGCGGCAAATTCGTCCTGGCGATTCACAAACAGGCACGGTTCGCCTTCACATTCCAGTACGGAACATGGCACTTCGATATCACTGAGCGCCTGACTGAGTTTATGCATCACCGGCCAGGCGCTATCGCCATCCGGACTCAGCAGTTTAAGCGCCACCAGACTGTTTTCGACGCTTTGGCCATTTTGCGGAATCGGTTCAACTTTCGAACCTGCGAAACCCGCAGACCAACGATAGTTCTGTGGTAAGCGATGAACGATTGAGAGCTGTAATGTTGTCACTTTCTTTCCCCGGAAGCACAATCACTTCACAATTTATTTACATCTATATTAACACATCATTGACAATCCGTCCTTAAACGGATGCATAACGTGGCAATCCTTCTCCCGCGTGGCCAGTATGTTGGGTATGGCCTTTATTAAAATAGAGATTTCCAGTCGGGACAGGAGCGCGGGCTATATGTACCCGTTTCTGCGATCTAACTCAACCTTTTTAACTACAATGAT
>ERZ506925.115-NODE-115-length-72591-cov-11.8411_pt1 | contig 72591 bp, 58 predicted proteins | sample MGYA00513973_ERZ506925 | MGnify/ENA metagenome assembly ERZ506925
TCTACGTTGAATTGGAGCCTGGTTATGCATGAAAAATCTCCCGCGTTACCCGTCTATTACTGCACCGGTGATTGTTCGGCATTTAGGGTCAGACGCGCAACCTGGTTAGTTCTGATAAAACGGCTCAGATCGACAGGTTTTCCTTGATACTGGATCTGCACCGCAGCCGGCGCGCCAATTTTAAGCTTGTAAGGTGCCTGACCGGTCAGGTTTAAATTACCATCTTTACGCTGCATTCCGCTGAACAGCTTTTTACCTGTCGCATCGCTGACTTCCAGCCAGCAATCGGCGGTAAAGTTCATCACCAGCGCGTTTGGATCCGCAGCGGCTTCCACACCCGCCTGATTGGTCGGCAACGGTGCCGCGCCATCCGGCGTTGCCGGTGTCGCAGGAGAGGTTGTAGCGGTATCAACGTTGGCCTGAGAAGGCGCCACTACGGCGTTCTGCTGCGGGTCAACCGCAGGTGCCGTCGTCGGCGCAGGCGTTTGCACCGTCTCCGCCGGACCGGTTGCCGCTGGTGTGTTGTCCTGAGTTGCCGTCGCGCTGGTGTCCAGCGGCACGCTTTGTGTGTTTTCGCTGTTGGCGTTCAGCTCAGCAGAGGATTGATCGGCCATCGTGGAGATCTCTTCCTGTTGCGCTTTGTGGTTTTGCCACCACCATGCGCCCGTCAGGCCGACCACCACAAACAGCACCAGCCAGGTAAACGTCATCAACCAGCCATCACGCTTTCTACGACGCTTGCCTAATGAGAAGCTCTGCATCGGTGCCACTTTCGCCGCACGAACCGGAGCCTGTTTCTCCAGAGCCGGTAACAGTTCTTCTTCAGGAATATGGACCAGGCGTGCATAAGAGCGAATGTATCCGCGCAGGAACGTTGAAGCCAGGTCGGCAGGCGCCTTATCGTCTTCAATGTCGCGTACGGTGGATACCTTCAGGCAAAGTCGCTCAGCGACAGCCTGCTGGCTGAGTCCGAGTTGTTCACGGGCATTACGTAGCCGAACGCCGGTGGATTGTGCTTCATGTTGGTCGTGAGTGGCTTCAGTATTCATTCGCTACAGCTGCTGGTGAAAATTAGGGTTCAGGCGCCGGTGAGTCACAATGCCCACCCACACCGCGAAAATCGGTTCAGTCAACCTGAGTCAAACAGTATAAACCTCTCTGCTGACTCTTAACAAAAACAGCTTAAGCCTGAGGGCTAAACTATTGTCGCGCCGTACATACTGCCTTAAAGTCGACAAAAACGCACCGTTATTATTGACCGGACAAGTACAACCCTGGCCCTCATGCAAATTACATTGCGCCACAGCACAAAAATCCGGCTGTAGCGCAATGTGCATCAGACGGTTTTAACGTCGATAGCCTCACCCTGCATACGCTTACGTAGAGTACGTTTAGTCCGGTCGATCACATCCCCCGCCAGTTGTCCGCAGGCAGCGTCAATATCATCACCGCGCGTTTTACGCACAATGGTGGTAAAGCCGTAGCTCATCAGCACCTTAGAGAAACGGTCAATACGGCTATTAGAACTACGTCCATAAGGTGCCCCCGGGAACGGGTTCCATGGGATCAGGTTGATTTTACAAGGCGTGTCTTTCAGCAACTCTGCCAGTTGATGCGCATGCTCTGTGCCATCGTTAACGTGATCCAGCATGACGTATTCAATAGTGACGCGTCCCTGGTTGGCATTGGATTTCTCCAGATAGCGGCGAACCGCGCCCAGGAAGGTTTCGATATTGTACTTTTTGTTGATTGGTACAATTTCGTCACGAATGTCGTCATTCGGCGCGTGCAGCGAAATCGCCAGCGCGACGTCAATCATGTCACCTAATTTGTCGAGCGCAGGCACGACGCCGGAAGTCGACAGCGTGACGCGACGCTTGGACAGACCGAAGCCGAAATCATCAAGCATGATTTCCATGGCTGGCACAACGTTAGTCAGGTTGAGCAGCGGTTCCCCCATCCCCATCATCACCACGTTGGTGATTGGACGCTGACCGGTGATTTTCGCCGCGCCAACAATTTTCGCCGCACGCCAGACCTGACCAATAATTTCAGAAACGCGCAGGTTACGGTTAAAACCCTGCTGTGCGGTTGAACAGAATTTACATTCCAGCGCACAACCCACCTGCGAAGAGACGCACAGCGTGGCGCGATCATCTTCCGGGATATACACCGTTTCGACGCGCTGATCGCCCACGGCAATTGCCCATTTGATGGTGCCATCGGAGGAGCGCTGTTCTTCAACCACTTCCGGTGCGCGGATTTCCGCCACCTCTTTGAGCTTGTTGCGCAGCACTTTGTTGATGTCAGTCATCTCATCAAAGTTGTCGCTGCAATAGTGGTACATCCATTTCATCACCTGGTCAGCGCGAAACGGCTTCTCACCCATCTCTTTAAAGAATTCGCGCATCTGCTGACGGTTCAGATCCAGCAGGTTGATTTTGCCATTTTTCGCAGGAACCGCAGGGGTGATGATTTCGGAAGTGTTAACTAATTCAGACATAATTTTTTCCGGCCTCGTTGTTACACGTTATGGCCCATGGGAGGTTGAAAAGAAACGCCCCGGTAAGCTGTGCTCATCCGGGGCGTTGCATTGTACAAAGTCTGGCGCAAGGATGCCACGTTTGCACGCGGCATTTACCGAAAATTATTCCCGAAGGGATCAGCGAGTGCGAGCGCACACTTCGCCTTCACCGAAGAAATAGGCGATTTCGCGCTGGGCGGATTCCACGGAATCCGAACCGTGAGTCCCATTTTCAGTGAAGCTGTCGGCGTAGTCGGCACGCAGCGTACCCGCCAGGGCGTTAGCCGGGTTGGTTGCACCCAGCAGATCGCGGTGACGCTGTACCGCGTTTTCGCCTTCCAGCACGGACACCACGATAGGACCAGAGGTCATGAACTCGACCAGACCGTCAAAGAACGGTTTGCCATCATGCTCAGCATAGAAACCGCGCGCCTGTTCAACGGTCAGGTGCAGCATTTTGGTACCGACGATTTTGAACCCTGCTGCTTCAAAGCGCGCAAAGATATTACCAATAACGTTTTTTGCCACCGCGTTTGGCTTGATGATGGAAAAAGTACGTTCAATAGCCATGATTACCTCTGAAAGATGTTCTGTTGTGTTTTACCTGGCGCGGATTATAAAGAGCATCCCGGCTATTGCATATGGATGAAGGTAACATTTTTTTAAAATAAGATGAGCATTAGCAACAAAAAGTGTCAACCTGGTCTACTGCAACGTAAACCTCACCGTCGCAACCTGCCCGCTCTCATCCATCGCCAGTAGCTGATAGTCACCTTTTTCGCGCAGACGTAACGTGACACCGCGCCCACGTTCTTGTAGCGGTTCGCCATTAAGGAACCACCAGCGCTCTCCTGTGCCGCCGCTGCTCTGAAGCGTTACACTCGCCTCTGTAGCCCCCGGTAAACGTCTGACGATTGCGCCATCACGCACGCCAGACAGCAACAGTGGTAATGCGGGATCCTGCCCGTGCGGCGGACACACCGTTGAGGATAACGGCAAGCGCGCACGGCGACGCTCAGCGGCGGGCAACCACGGTTCAAGCGGCAACGGCCAGACAATCAGCATTTGTTCTTGCGCCTGCGGACAATCAGCGGCAACGCGTCGGCCTGCCTTATCCAGCCAGATCGGGAAACGAATACCGCTCACCCCTTCCTGCTCCGGCAGCAACAGCGTGGGCGGCTGCACGTCTTCCAGCATCCAGGTGGCCAGACGACGCCGACAATTGCTGTCACCAGGAGGAAGAGATTGCCCGCCAGGCCAGCACACAACGCTACGGGTGACCGACTGCGGGCGCGGATCTTCCGGCAGCGAGGCGCCACGGGCTAAGAGCAGGTTGTTTACCTGATTGAGCAGCGGGATTGCACTGGCATAACCGAACTGTCCGGCAACGGGCGTACCGTCCGGTCTGCCCGTCCAGATACCGATGACATAGCGAGCATTGAGGCCAATCGCCCACGCATCGCGATAGCCATAGCTGGTGCCCGTTTTCCATGCCAACGGGGCCACCCGGGGAAGCGCGCTATCAGGCAGCGGCTGCGCTTCATCGGCCAAAATACGCCGGATGATCCACGCCGCACCGGGCGACATCAGTCTGCGTTCGACAAGGGGATCGCCCGGCTGCAAACGCAGTTTTCCCGCTTTGCCGTGGCGAGCAAAAGCGCTGTACGCCGCGACCATATCCTCAAGCCGCGCGCCTGCGCCCCCCAAAATAAGCGACAAATTAGGAGTCGCGCCCGCAGGCAAGTACAGCGGCAGTCCACTATTACGTAATTGTGCGGCAAAACGCTTCGGACCGTAGGCCTCAAGCACCTGTACCGCAGGTAAATTCAGCGAGCGCACCAGCGCTTCGCTCATACTGACAGGGCCATGAAAACCGCTGTCAAAATTACCTGGACGATAATCCCCACTACGGCGCGGTACATCCTGCAATAAAGACGCCGGGTGGATTAATCCATCATCCAGCGCCAGCCCATAGACAAAAGGCTTAAGCACGGAACCGGGCGATCGAATCGCCTTGACCATATCCACATGACCGAAACGCGTGGCATCATTCAGATCGACCGAACCGACCCAGCCACGCACGCTCATGTCAGTGTGATCGACGACGATCATCGCCAGCGAACTTCGCGCTGGCAGCCTGCCCTTCCAGTTTTGTGCCAGTTCTTCCAGCTGTCGTTGCAGCCCGGCATCCAGGGTGGTGACAATTTTGTCGCCTTGATTTTTACCCAACATCATCCGCGAGAACAGCGGTGCCAGTTGCGGCATCTGGCGAGGCGTCAGCCAGACCGGCTCTTCACGTGATTCCTCCACCTGGTGCGGCGACCAAATCCCCTGCATTGCCATCCGCTCAAGCACTTTGTTGCGCGCAGCTTCTGCCCGATCCGGCCAGCGATCAGGGCGCAGTCGACTCGGTGCTTGCGGTAATACCGCCAGTAACGCGGCTTCAGAGTAACTGAGCTGTGACGGAGGTTTTCCGAGATAGGCCCAACTGGCCGCGCCAATTCCCTGCAACGTGCCGCCAAACGGCGCACGATTGAGGTACAGCGTCAGGATGTCGCGTTTTGAGAGATGCCATTCGAGCTGCAGAGCGCGCCAGAGCTGGCGAAACTTACCGCCAAAAGTGCGGGGATGTGGATCGAGTAATCGCGCTACCTGCATGGTCAGCGTACTGCCGCCAGAAATCACCCGTCCGGAGGAGAGATCCTGCCAGGCGGCACGAAGAATGGAGAGAGGGTTTACCCCCGGATGTTTCCAGAACCAGCGGTCTTCGTAATTAATGAGCGCCTCAAGATAACGCGGAGAGACCTCTTCAGGCGTTACCGGATAGCGCCAGATGCCATCCGCGTCAGCAAACCGCCACAGTGGCGTTCCGTCATGGGCCACGACCACCCGCGCCGGATTGACCTCACGTAAAGGCAGCGGCCAGATTTTATCTGCCACCCAGACGGCGCAAACGAGTAAAACAGACGCGGCGGTCAGCCAAAGCCAACCGCCGCGTTTGCCGGTTAATCGCCCCATTTACGGCTTAACAATCAGAATGTCCCCGGCTACACCGGTCGCCCGCCATTGTGGAACATACATCGATTCTACCATGGGCATCGGCACCTGATAGGTTCCCGGCGTCACCGCTCGCGCCAGATAGACCAGCGTCACCGGCTGTCCACTATTCACGGCCACGGCGGCAACAAAGCGGTCATCCCGAAACTCAACGTGCTGAATATCTGCCTGCTGCATTTGATTGAGCAGGTTTTGCACCTCGCTGCCGCTGTCCTGCAAGCTGGCGCTACCGTTTGCCAGATTCTGGTTTTCCAGTTCCAGCCCGGCTGGCAGCAGATCCACCACCAACGCATCCGGTACATCCTGACTGGCTTTCACTTCCAGCCAGACCAGAACAAGTTCACCACTACGCAGGGAATCCAGCGATTTGCTCTGCCCGTCACTGCCCAGAATATGACGCTCAATCTGCAGCACATTGCTGGCAGGTGCCGGAGCCGATTGTGGATAGCCGCTCACGTCCAGGCGCAACCACATCGGTTGAGCACCGTTATTCGTCACCTGCAACGCCGCAAGTTGATCGGCATCCAGATTACGGGTTTGTGCTTTATCGCCCGTCAGCGGTTGCTCCGCAAGAGAAGTCTTCGCCTGCCAGGTACCGGGTAGATCCTGCAGCGAACGGGCTGCCAGGAACAGCGCATTATTCTCCTGCGTTGACAGCCAGCGCTGACTAAACGCTTGTTCAGAGAGCGTGTTCAGCAGCGAGTTCTGGACGTCCGGCTTAAGGTTATTTTCTTCCAGCAGCGCCAGCATCAGGGCGTTATCGCGAAGCGGACTACCGTAATCAGCCAGCCACTGACGTTCATCGTGACGCGGGGTGGAGAGCGCCAGCGCAACCGCATCGTCACTCCGTTTCGCGTCCCCCATCGTTTTCAACGCTATACCTAATTGCAGCAGCGGTAAGCCGGATGCCGCCTGACTGCGCCGTTCCCAGATCTCGCGCAGCGCGCCAAGTGGGGCTTTTTGCTGCCGCGCCAGGACCAGCGCGGCATAAGCCTGCACGGCAAATTTGCTTGCCTGCGTATCGCTGGAGTAGCGAATCGACATCATTCCCGGATCCTGCAGGTATCGCAGCAGGCGCGCATTGCCCTGATTGATCCCCGCCGCAGGAACGCTATAGCCCTGCTCACCCGCCCGAACCAGGAAATCCATCGCATAGGCGGTCAGCCAGTACTCTTCCGGACCATTTTTGTCCCACAGCGCGAAACCACCGTTATCACGCTGCATTTGTAACAGGCGGGCAATCCCGGTTTCGATTGCCGCACGACGCTTCTCGTCGGTATCACCCGCGATGCCCAGCGCTTTTAGCTGCGCGGCATTGGTATAAAGCGACGGGAACAGGCCACTGGTGGTTTGTTCCAGACAGCCGTATGGATACGCCTTCAGTTCGCGAATATAGCGCGCCAGATTTAACGGCGGTTTACCACTGAACAACAGTTGGCCCTGTACCGTCACCGGCGAGAAGTTCATCACCCCTTCTTCAGGAAGGGTCCAGCTTTCCCCCGGTTGCAGCATCACGCCGTTATTGACTGTTTGCGCCGGGAATGCCGGACGTACGCCAATCTTCCACTGCTTTTGCTGCGGTCCGATGTCTTCTCCCGGCACGTTCAATCCACTTAACGTCGCCTGCAGCTCACCATCACCAAATCCTTCTTTTGCACGAACAGGAACAAACAAGGTCGTGCGCACGCCCGGCTCCAGATTGACCTGCGCAGGCTGGTCGCTGACCAGTTCGATCAGTCCGCTGGCGGCCAGCGTCACGTTCAGTGACTGTGGTCGATCGGTAAGGTTGGTCACGTCCAGCACCAGTCGCGAGGTATCGCCACCGGCCATAAAGCGCGGCATATTCAGCTCAGCAATGACCGGGGCGGCGACAATAGTTTTGCTTTCATTGCTGCCAAAGTCATCCGCCGTCCACGCCTGCGCCATCACGCGCAGTTCGCCGTTAAAATCGCCAATCGGTAGCGTCACACTACCTTCACCCTGCTCATTGAGCGTGACCGGTTGCGCCTGCTGCGCCACGATATTTACATGGTTGACCGGCGGTTTACCACCGCGCTTCAGTTCATCGCCATCACCGCCAAAGCGCAGTGCGGCCAGACGCCCCTGGCCCTCAATCACCTGACCATAAATGTCATAAATATCCGCGCCGTAGCGTTTTTGTCCAAAGAAGGCCTGCCACGGATCCGGCGTAACGTAATCGGTAATGTTCAACACGCCGCTATCCACTGCCGACACCAGGACGTTAACCTGTTTTGGCGTCTCGCCGTTTTTACTGCTGGCCTTGATCTTCACGGTCAACGGCTGGTTCGGACGCATTTTAGCCGGGCTTTCCAGCGCCAGCTCCAGACGTCGGTTTTCGTCTCCCAGCGGTAAATGCAGCAAGCCTACGGCACGTTTGGGCGTTGCAGAACGAGATTTATCTCCCGGACGCACCACCAGCGTGCTCAGGTAGAGATCGTGGCGATTCCACGATTTATCGACCGGAATGGAGAGCTCCAGCCCCTGTGCCGGGACATCAATTTCCTGCCACCACAGCGGACCTTCACTGGATTCTACCATCGCATAGCCTTTCCCCGCCGCCGGTGCTGCAATATGTAGCTTCATGGTGTCGCCCGGACGATAGGCCGGTTTGTCCAGCTTCAATGTCACGCGATCCGGCCGAGCCGCCCCGCTGCCATCACTGTTATCCTGCCAACTGTAACCTGCCCAGAAACGGACGCTACTGATCGCATCGTTTGGCGCTTTCACTTCCAGTCGGTAGGCACCCCATTCGACCGGGAATGTCACTTTGCCGGTTTCATCGGCTTTCAGATCCAGCGTCTGCTCACCTTCCACCAGATCTTTTTGATCAAAGCGCGACTGCCAGCCTTCGCTTTCCAGCCAGTCCCAGTAGTAGTCGCGACGCTCACGAATCAAACGCACCTGTAAGCCGGAGACCGCTTTCTTCTCTCCCTGGGCATCGACATAGACAATGTCAAAAGCGGCGTTGCTGTCTTCATCAACAATCGGCTGATTCACCGTAGTATCGGTGCGGTAGTCATATACCGCTTTAACGGCAAATTGCGGGCGGATACCCGGTAATGTGTCTGCCGGCCAGATCGCCTGCTCAGCGCGACGCGTAACAGGACGACCACCGGACTCCAGCAGGCTGGCCTGCAAGATCACCTGCAACGGTGAGTGGGTCTCACGCCACTCGCTATTGGTGCTGATGTCACCACGCCCGGTTTCATCCAGCGTCAGTTGGACTTCATCGAGACTGCGCGACAGGTTCTCCTCGGCAATATTGCCAAACTGGAAGCCGGGCAGTGACGGCACGGCATCACGCAGTGGGCGCAGGTACAGCTGCCCTTGCAGCGCATTGCCATTCGCCGGGGCGCCGTAGAGGTAGTAGCCCGCCACCGAGAACGTCACCTTATCAGACGGCGACAAAGGCGTTTCCTGACTGGTGAGATTCAACGCCATTCGCTCCGGCATGAAATCTTCAACGTGGAAATCCCACATCTGGCTTTGGTTATCGCCCGTGTTGGCGCGAATGTGCCACATTCCGGTTGGCGCACCGCTGTCCAGCGGATAAGTAAAGTGATACAACCCGTTATCCGGTTGACTGACGACAGTACGAATCACCTGGCCGTCCGGTTTAACGACCTCCAGCTTCACTGGCTGATCGGGCAGCGTCTTGCCGTCGCTGTCACGCAGCAGACCGTTGAGGATCACCGTCTCGCCGGGTCGGTAGAGATCGCGCGGGCCAAACATAAAGAACTGTTTGCTGTAGCCAGGATCCCCCGCGATGTCGAATTCTGCTAAATCCAGCGCCGGGAGCTTCAGATCCAGCAGCGTGGTTTGCCCCTCTTTACGCGCCAGCAACAGCGCGGCATTCTGGTGATTTTCAAGCTGTACATGGCCTTTCGCATCGCTGGTCGCTTTCGCCAGGGTCTGTCCTTTTTCATCCAGCAAAGCGACATCTACCCCCTGCTGCGCGGCACCATTCTCCAGACTTTGCGTAAACACATCGAGCCGGTTCTGATAGCGATGTGCCGATACGCCGACGTCACTGAGCGTGAACAACGTTGCGGCGTTGCTGTACTCGTACTGCCCGGCTTTGGTCATCACCGCAACGTAGACACCGGCCTGCTGCAACGGCTTAATCTCGCTCAGCGGCAGAAGAAGTTTTTCGCGGGTGTTACGCGCAGGATTGAGATCAAAGCGACCGGTATAGACCAAATCCGCCATTTTCAGCAGATTGTCGGACTCCCAGTTGGACATCGAATTCCGGTACTCCCACTGACTGACAAAGGCCGCCAGCGATTCAGGTTTCACGCGGAAAAAGTTAACGTCTACGTTGTTCACGTTGAGCGCCATCACGGGCAGCCCTTCCACCACTTTCCCCGGCAGCAGTGAACCACGGCTGGCAAAACCCACGCTGGGTTGAATATCACGCGTGGTGAGGCTTTTCTCATAGTTGATTTCGAAGGTCGCGTTGTTCAGCGCCCTGAGATCGCGCTCAATGGTCACCAGCAGGTCACGATTCGGTTCCAGGTGGCGTAAACGCAGCTCTTTCAGATTCGGCGACAGTTCCCATGCGCCATCGACTTTGCCGCTTTTTTTATCCACCACGTGGACGAGACGGGCAAAATCCTGTTCAGGATCTAACGGGATGGAAAAGGTCAACACCAGCGTCGATGCGCCGTCCAGCTGCACCTCTGAGACATCCAGCAGCGTCAGCGCTTTGCCCTCGCTTTCTCGGGCCAGTTTCTGCAACTGCGCGGTATCTTTTTCTGCTTTCTTTTCCGCCGCGGGTTGTGCGGCGGGAGCGTCGTTTTTTGCCGCTATCGGAGCTTTATCGTTGTTGTCGCACCCAGCCAGCGCCAGCATGAGCATGCAGGCGACTACGCGTATGTGTTTCATTTTTCATCCCTGGCCAGTATGGCCCGTTAGCAACGTAGAATCGTTATTATGCGTGAGATTTCACTTTGTGTAAGTCTCTTTCCCCTCCCATCTTGTCTGAATTTAATTAAGAAATGTGGGATCACCGGACAAATCAGCCTCTTTTACTTGTCCCCTGTCGGCAAAGGCCTGACAATTTACCGGACACCTGATAAACATGGAGATCCCCATGACTACCGCCTTTTTTGTCGCCGCCGACTGGCTTGCCGAGCATATTGACGATCCGCAGATTCAAATTATCGACGCCCGTATGGCGCCGCCAGGACAGGAAGACCGCGACGTTGCGCAAGAGTATCGCTCGGGACATATCCCGGGTGCGGTGTTTTTCGATATCGAAGCGCTCTCCGACCACACTTCACCTCTGCCGCATATGATGCCACGCCCGGAAAGCTTCGCCGTGGCGATGCGTGAACTGGGGGTACATCAGGATAAACATCTGATCGTGTATGACGAGGGTAATCTGTTCTCCGCCCCGCGCGCGTGGTGGATGTTGCGCACCTTTGGCGTGGAGAACGTGTCCATTTTGGGTGGTGGTCTGGCGGGCTGGCAACGTGATGAGTTGCCGCTACAGGAAGGTAACGTCGAACTCCCGGAAGGTGAGTTTGATGCAGCGTTTACCTCTGAAGCCGTCGTGCGCGTCACCGACGTCCTGCTCGCCAGCCATGAGAAAAGCGCACAGATTGTCGATGCCCGCCCGGCAGCACGTTTTAATGCTGAAGTCGACGAGCCGCGTCCAGGTCTCAGACGCGGTCATATACCCGGCGCCTTAAACGTGCCGTGGACAGAACTGGTTCAGGAAGGCGAATTGAAAACAACCGACGAACTGGATGCCATCTTCTTTCGCCACGGCGTCAGTTTTGATCGTCCGATTATCGCCAGTTGTGGTTCTGGCGTGACGGCAGCCGTCGTCGTGCTGGCGCTTGCGACGCTGGACGTGCCAGACGTCACGTTGTACGACGGCGCGTGGAGTGAATGGGGATCGCGTACCGATTTACCGGTAGAACCGGCTGACGCTAAATAAATTCTGATTTCTTAGTCAGCTTCGCCCACAAAAAAACCGCTCAAACATTTGAGCGGTTTTTTTGTGCTGGTCCGGTTCGCGGCCTTTCCAGCTGGCTGTGTTGCCATAGCAACGCAGGCACGCCGTAGTGGGGTAATACTCTCTTTTAAGGAAGATAATGTCAAGTTAGTTAGCCAGGAAACTATTAGGAAGTTGATGTATCATTCTTCCCGCCCTTTTCGCCGCCTCGCAAGCGGGCACTGGCTTCAGAAAAGGATGACCCATGGCCGTTAGCGCAGGCATGTCGTAGTGCTTGCTGTCACGGCATTATCGCCAGTGGTGCTGTCGTGAAGCGGTCTTTGCATGGACCGCACAATGAAGATACGGTACGTCTGTATCGTGCTTCTTGTTTCTGGTGTGTTGTGCCTTCACGCAGACCAGAGTTACCCCAGTAATTCTGTTCTCGTAAAGACCAGCGACCAGGGCAGGTAAACGAGGATGCCGCCTTTCGGGGCGGCTTTCCTTCACTTAAATAATTCGGTTCTGTTTGAAATCACGCAGGAACCCGCCCCAGCGGCGTTCGTAGAACGGCGCGATGTGTTCGGTGATAAAGTGGCTGATCCCTTTCTCCCCTTTTTTCACCTGACAGATATCGATCGGTTCATCGCCCGGTAGCGTATCAGTTGCCACACTGCCCGCAGCCTGAATAATCTCCTCAATATCGCCATCGGCCTCAATACCAATCAGCAGATTTGCCTCAGCGTCCGCGCGCTCTTTAATTGAGCAGAGAAACGCACGCTTCACCGGCTTGATGGTCTTAAACAGCGTCGTGAGCGAATCGATCATCTGTGCTGGTGGTTCGGCCACTTCGGAGAGAATCAGCGATTCCCCACCTTCCAGCACTTCCTGCGTGCTCAGTGGATTGCCCTCTTCCCCCATCAGCAGGCTGATTTCGCGAGGCATAAACTCTTTACCAGTCGGCAATTTGGCGTTGAGGAACAGCGTTTCGCCGAGCGTCATTTCAAACAGCGTCCGTACTGGCATCACCACAAACGCCTGCTCATCTTCGACGGCCTGCTGCAACGCTGCCAGCGAGGTGAAAAAAGGGATAACGGTGGTGCCATCTTCTTTTTCCCAGTGCTGAAGATCGAGCGCGCTGTCTTCGACAATCGCTTCGCCGTCTGCCGCAGTACCAGGTACCCAGACAGTGGATTCCAACAGGGTGCGGAAAAATGCCGGACGGTGTGCGGGTTCAGTCGCCGCCTGCTCCAGCAGGGTTTCTAATTCATTTTTTGTTTCAGACATAGAGATCACAAATAATATATGGATTGTAGGCCTGATAAGACGTATGACGTCGCCATCAGGCAAAATGCCGGGGAGCGCCTCGCTTACCCGGCCTACAAAAATACCCTTCAGGCAGTCAGTAGATTCGCGATTGTACGCACGCCCAAACCGGTCGCCCCAGCAGACCACTGCTCAACCGGCGCTTTGCGATAGGTTGCCGAACAGTCGATATGCAGCCAGCCCTGCTGGTAGTTTTCCACAAAGTGCGACAGGAATCCTGCGGCTGTGCTCGCCCCTGCCGGATACGCCGCGCTGCCGGTATTGTTCAACTCGGCAAAATTAGACGGCAACTGGTTGCGATGAAATTCCGCCAGCGGCAGACGCCAGAACGCCTCGTTTTCTTCGGCTGCGCTTGCCAGCAGGCGGTTCGCCAGTTGGTCATCGAAGCTGAACAGCGCGTGGTAGTCGTTACCCAGCGCGGTTTTCGCGGCTCCGGTCAGCGTCGCAGCATCAATGATCAGCTCTGGCTTCTGCGCGCTGGCGTCAATCAGGCCATCCGCCAGCACCAGACGCCCTTCCGCGTCGGTATTCATCACTTCGACGTTTTTACCGTTGCGATAGTGGATGATATCGCCCAGCTTGAACGCGTTACCGCTGATCAGGTTATCCGCACAGCACAGGTACAGCTTCACGCGTTTGTTCAGACCGCGCGTGATCGCAAATGCCAGCGCGCCGGTTACCGTTGCGGCACCGCCCATGTCGGACTTCATGGAGTCCATAAAGGCGCTCTGCTTGATGCTGTAACCGCCGGAATCAAAGGTGATCCCTTTCCCGACCAGGCAAGCAAAAACCGGGGCTTCTTTATCTCCTGTCGGGTTGTAGTCGAGCGCCAGCAGGACCGGAGGACGTTCAGAGCCGCGACCCACGGTATGCAGCCCCATATAGTTCTGCTCACGCAGATCTTCGCCTTTGGTAATACGGTAAGAGACGTGATCGCACGCCACGCTGCACAGCAGGTCAACGGCACGCTGCGCCAGTTGCTCTGGACCCAGCTCTTCCGCCGGTGCGTTAATGGTGTCACGCACCCAGTCAATGATGGTCAGACGGTTATCCAGCTCCTGACGCTGTACGTCGTCCAGCTCTGGCCATTCCACTTTTCGGCTGCCTTTCGGCCCTTTGTAGCCCTGCCAGAATGACCAGCAGCGGTCTGCATTCCAGCCCTCGCCTGCCAGTTGCACATGCTTGATGCCAAGGCCGTCGATTTTACGTGCCGCGCGCTGAATAAGACCCAGGTCATCTTTCCCATTAAGGTGCAGGGCAATACCATCGTTATTGATACTGTATGTAGCTTTTTCACCCCAGCGTGCGTCAGCAGGTTGTGTGGAAAGCGTAATTTTCATGGCTTCTGTCATGTTATTTATCCTTATTAGCAAACGGGCCGCCTCATGGCAGCCCGTTATGTGACTTACTCTGCTTCATCTAACCAGACTAGCAGAATCGCCTCCAGAATTTTTTCATTGGATGCGTCAGGGTCGTCATCAAATTCCTCAAGATCGCAGATCCACTGATGAAGATCGGTGAAACGAACGGTCTTTGGATCGAGATCGGGGAACGCATCGTACAGCGCTTCACCGATTTCGCGGCTATCGGTCCACTTCAGTCCCATACTACCCTCTGTTAATGCTCACGAGCATGATTGATTGTGTAACGTGGGATTTCGACCACTAAATCATCCCCGGTTACGCGAGCCTGACAGCTTAAACGGCTCTCCGGCTCCAGTCCCCAGGCTTTATCCAGCATGTCATCTTCTTCTTCCGTGCTTTCCGGCAGGGAGTCAAAGCCTTCACGCACAATGCAGTGGCAGGTCGTACAGGCACAGGATTTTTCGCAGGCGTGCTCAATCTCGATACCGTTTCGCAGCGCAACGTCAAGAATGGTTTCACCGGTCTTAGCTTCCAGAACTGCGCCATCCGGACAGAGATCCTGATGAGGCAAAATAACAATCTTTGGCATATTAAACCTCGTCCACGGAATGGCCTTTCAGCGCGCTACGGACCGACTGATCCATACGGCGAGCGGCAAATTCCTGGGTTTGTTTGTCTACGTTTTTAATGGCTTGTTCGATAGCGTCAACATCATCGCCCAGCGCCACTTCGCTCAGGTGCGCGGCGGCATCGTCGATCAATTGACGTTCTGCGGCGCTTAGCAGCGCGGCATCAGCGGTCAGCGCGCCGGTTAAACTCTCCAGCACGCGCGCCGCTTCGACTTTCTGCTCTGCCAGCATACGGGCTTTTACGTCCTGCTCGGCAAAGCTCATCGAATCCTGAATCATTGAGGCAATTTCGCTGTCGGTCAGACCGTAGGACGGTTTCACCTGAATAGAAGCCTCAACGCCGGTGGATTTTTCCATCGCAGTGACGCTCAGCAGACCGTCAGCATCCACCTGGAAGGTCACGCGAATATGCGCGCCGCCTGCCGGGAGCGCCGGAATACCACGCAGGGCAAAGCGCGCCAGCGAACGGCAGTCCTGCACCAGTTCACGTTCACCCTGCATGACGTGGATAGACATCGCGGTCTGGCCGTCTTTGAAGGTAGTAAAGTCCTGCGCGCGCGCCACCGGAATCGTAGTGTTACGCGGAATCACCTTCTCCACCAGGCCGCCCATCGTTTCCAGTCCCAGCGACAGCGGGATCACGTCGAGCAGCAGCATTTCACTGTCCGGTTTATTACCAACCAGAATATCCGCCTGGATTGCCGCGCCAATCGCCACCACTTTATCCGGGTCGATTGACGTCAGCGGCGGGCGACCGAAGAATTCGCCCACACGTTCACGCACCAGCGGTACGCGCGTGGAACCGCCAACCATCACCACTTCCAGCACCTCTTGCGCCTCAACGCCGGCATCTTTCAGGGCACGACGACAGGCCAGCAGCGTACGCTTAACCAGCGCAGAAATGAGTTCATTAAACTGTTCGCGGGTAATCTCGCCCTGCCAGCCCGCCACGTTAATCGTGACTGACTCGGTATCGCTGAGCGCGATTTTCGCCGCGATGGCGGCATCCAGCAGTTCGCGCTGCACGCGGTTATCGCTGCGATCGGCAATTCCCGCCTGTTCACGGATGTAATCCGCCAGCAGGTGGTCGAAGTCATCGCCGCCAAGCGCGGAATCCCCGCCTGTCGCCAACACTTCGAACACCCCGCGACTCAGGCGCAGAATAGAAATATCAAACGTTCCGCCACCGAGGTCATACACTGCAATGACGCCCTCTTTGCCGGAATCCAGACCGTAGGCAATCGCCGCAGCGGTCGGTTCATTGAGCAGGCGCAGCACATGGAGGCCCGCCAGGCGTGCGGCATCTTTGGTCCCCTGACGCTGTGCATCGTCAAAGTACGCCGGTACGGTAATCACCACGCCATCCAAATCGCCGGAAAGCGACTCAGAGGCTCTCGCCGCCAACGCTTTCAGGATATCGGCTGAAACACGGACCGGATTTAGCAAACCCGCCGCCGTTTCAATCATCGGCAAGCCATTTTCACTTGCCTGGAAACGGTATGGCAGATGCGGGTAGCGAGTCTGAATATCCGCCAGTGAACGTCCCATCATGCGTTTCACTGAACTGATAGTATTGGCAGTATCCAGCGCGGCATTAGCGCGCGCATCATAGCCGACCGTGTGGCCCTGCGGCTGATAGTGAACGACGGACGGCAGCAGATGACGACCGTCGTGATCGGCCAGCGTTTCCGCCTGACCGCTACGCACGGTTGCGACCAGAGAGTTGGTGGTCCCGAGATCGATACCCGCAGCCAGACGACGCTGGTGTGGCGCTGCGCTCAGACCAGGCTCACTAATTTGTAATAAGGCCATAATTGCTTCCGAAGTTTAAAAATCGAGCAGTTTTTCTTCGAGTTGTTCTGCACTGCTTCGCAGTTTATCGAGAAAACGCAGTTTACGCACGGTATCGGCCGCGGCGTCCCACGTCTCGCTATCCAGTTGTTCCACCATCAACTGATGGCGGCTATCAAACATCTTTTTCACGCGCTGAATAAACTGTTCCAGCCGCGCCTCGTCTTTCGTCTGTTCGATCTCATCGAGTTCTTCACGCAGTTCCAGTTGTTCCATCAGGAACGCGGTATCGCGCACCGTGTGCTGCTCGTTGCTGAGATCAAAACCGTGTAGCGACAGCAGATATTCTGCGCGCATCAGGGGATGGCGCAGCGTTTGCCAGGCCTGGTTGATAGTGGCGGATTGCTGGACGGCAGCAAGCTGTTCCGCCTGGGTACCGCTGGCAAATTTATCAGGGTGATACTGGCGTTGCAGATCCTGAAAACGAAGGCTCAGCGCCTGAATATCGAGCGGATAACGGGCCGGTAAGCCAAAGAGGGTGAAGTAGTCCATAACATTCTCAGGGGTAGCCTGTTAGAACAAACCCCACACGTAGCAAGGCCACGGCGGGGTTTTCGGATGACGCGCGTTACACGTGGAAGCTTTCGCCGCAACCACACTCGTCTTTCACGTTCGGGTTTGTGAACTTGAACCCTTCGTTCAGACCTTCTTTCACGAAGTCTAACTGCGTTCCGTCCAGAAATTGCAGGCTTTTTCCATCGACCACAACCTTAACGCCTTTGTCTTCAAACACGGTGTCTTCTGCCGCCGGTTCATCAACAAATTCCAGTACATACGCCATACCTGAGCAGCCGGAGGTTCTCACGCCCAGACGCAGGCCAAACCCTTTACCACGGTTCGCCAGGAAGGTATTTACTCGCGCTGCTGCACTGTCGCTAAGTGTAATCGACATAATAAAACCTCAACTCTTCTTATTTTGCTTCACGTTTGCTTTTGTAGTCCGCAATGGCGGCTTTGATCGCGTCTTCTGCCAGAATAGAACAGTGAATTTTCACCGGCGGCAGTTCAAGTTCTTCAGCAATATCGGTATTTTTGATCGCCTGCGCTTCGTCGAGAGACTTCCCTTTCACCCATTCGGTGACCAGGGAGCTGGAAGCGATAGCAGAACCGCAGCCGTAAGTTTTAAAACGCGCGTCTTCAATGATACCTTCATCGTTGACTTTAATCTGCAACTTCATCACGTCGCCACAGGCCGGTGCCCCCACCATGCCGCTGCCGACGTTCTCGTCGTTGTTGTCAAAGGAACCCACGTTACGCGGATTCTCGTAATGGTCGATAACTTTTTCGCTGTAAGCCATTATAAATTCTCCTGATTCCGATACCGATTAATGATGAGCCCATTCGATGCTGTTCAGATCCACGCCCTGCTTGTACATTTCCCACAGCGGAGAAAGGTCACGCAGACGACCGATGGATTTACGAACTAACTCGATGGTGTAGTCGATCTCTTCTTCAGTAGTAAAACGACCTAAAGAGAAACGGATAGAGCTATGTGCCAGCTCGTCGTTCAGCCCCAGCGCGCGCAGCACGTAGGACGGTTCGAGGCTTGCTGACGTACAGGCGGAACCTGAAGAAACTGCGAGGTCTTTCAGCGCCATAATCAGCGACTCACCTTCAACGTAGTTGAAGCTGACGTTGAGAATGTTCGGCGCACCGTGTTCCAGGTCACCGTTCAGGTAAACTTCTTCGATATCTTTGATGCCGTTCCACAGACGGTTACGCAGGCCGCGCAGACGTTCCATCTCGGTCGCCATCTCTTCTTTTGCGATGCGATAGGCCTCGCCCATTCCGACGATCTGGTGAACAGGCAGAGTGCCGGAACGCATACCGCGCTCGTGACCGCCGCCGTGCATTTGCGCTTCGATGCGTACGCGCGGTTTACGACGTACATACAGCGCACCGATACCTTTCGGGCCATAGATTTTGTGACCGGAGAAAGACATCAGGTCAACTTTCAACTGGCTCAGGTCGATAGGCAGTTTGCCCACGCTCTGGGTTGCATCAACGTGATAGATAATGCCACGAGCACGGCACATTTCGCCGATAGCCGCGATATCCTGCACCACGCCGATTTCGTTATTTACGTGCATGATGGAAACAAGGATGGTGTCGTCACGCATCGCTGCTTCAAGTTCTTTCAGGTCGATAATGCCGTTACGCTGCGGTGCCAGGTAGGTGACTTCAAAACCTTCGCGCTCCAGCTGACGGCAGGTATCCAGTACCGCTTTGTGTTCAGTTTTGCTGGTGATGATGTGCTTGCCTTTTTTCTGATAAAAGTTGGCTGCACCTTTGATCGCCAGGTTGTCAGATTCGGTTGCACCAGAGGTAAAGACGATTTCACGCGGATCAGCGCCGACCAGATCGGCAATCTGATTACGGGCGATATCTACCGCTTCTTCAGCCTGCCAGCCGAAACGGTGAGAACGGGAGGCCGGGTTACCAAAGGTTCCGTCCATCGTCATAAACTGCATCATTTTCTCGGCAACACGCGGGTCCACCGGCGTGGTTGCGGAGTAGTCGAGATAAATCGGTAATTTCATTGCTCTATAAACTCCGTACATCACTCAATGCAAGGAATCAGGCTACCGGCTGGATGTACGACCGTGTTTACGGAGCGCGATACGCCCCGGCCTGATTCTAATATCTTGTTATCTTTAACCTAACTGTTTCGGGTTTCAGCAAGTTGACAAACTTACGAATCTCCGGGAGCTTACATAAGTAAGTGACCGGAGTGAGTATGTGCAGTCAACGCAGATGCAACACGAAACAGAACGGTTAAATTAAGCGCGTAACTTAACGTCGATCGCGTCTTGTATGCGGGTGCGTGGCGCGTCGTGAGTATGCTGACGACCAGACACATCCAGCACTTCCTGGTTATTAACCAGTTCGCCTAAAGTAATGTTGTTGAGAAAACCGGTGAGACGGTCGCTCAAATCACGCCACAGCGCGTGGGTCAGGCATTTATCGCCGCCCTGGCAGCCGCCTTTACCCTGACAACGGGTGGCATCTACAGATTCGTCAACGGCGCTAATCACTTCGCCAACGGCGATGCTGCTGGCATCTTTGCCTAACAGATAACCACCGCCTGGTCCACGTACGCTGGAAACCAGACCATTTTTACGCAGACGGGAAAACAGTTGTTCCAGATAAGAAAGGGAAATTCCCTGACGTTCGGAAATATCAGCCAACGGTACCGGGCCCGCTTCAGAGTTGAGCGCAACGTCAAGCATTGCGGTCACGGCATAGCGCCCTTTAGATGTCAGTCTCATGTCTTACTTCACCTCAAACTCGCCCCTGCCCGGGGTTTTTTATTGTAAAAGTGGGGGTATTGCATAGCAGGGTCAAGTCTGACATTCCCGAGTAAATTGGTCAACTATTTACTTGACTGATTTAGTCGGGTATTTAACCTTCAGTGCCATTTTTTTATCGTGGCGTTTGTACCTGTTGTCGGATGCGGCGTGAACGCCATATCCGCCCTGGGGTTCTGTACACTGTAGGCCTGATAAGACGCATTACGCGTCGCATCAGGCAACGGCTGTCGGATGCGGCGTGAACGCCTTATCCGACCTACGGTTCTGTTCACTGTAGGCCTGATAAGACGCATTACGCGTCGCATCAGGCAACGGCTGTTATTCGGCCTTGTTACCTTTATTCTGCTGCTCAATAGAAGCCAGAATCCCGCGCAGGATATTCAACTCCTGGCTTTCCGGGCGCGCACGGGTAAACAGACGGCGCAATTTATTCATCACCTGCCCCGGATGGTTTTCACGGATAAAACCGGTTGCCAGCAGCGTTTGTTCCAGATGACCATAAAAACGCTCCAGATCATCGACCAGCGGATACGGCGTCTCTTCATGCTCGACCTGCTCGCCGTTTTCCTGAGTTGCCAGCCAGGCCATGCGCACTTCATAGGCAATAACCTGAACCGCCATCGCCAGGTTCAGCGAGCTGTATTCCGGGTTAGCCGCAATCGCGACATGATAATGGCATTTCTGCAACTCTTCATTGGTCAGGCCGACACGTTCGCGACCAAAAACCAGCGCCACCGGGGTATTTGCCGCTTCAGCAACGCTTTTCAAACCGCATTCGCGCGGGTCGAGCATCGGCCACGGCAGCGTGCGGGAACGTGCGCTGGTGCCCACCACCAGGCTACAACCGGCTAACGCTTCGTCGAGCGTATCGACGATGTGAGCATTACCAATCACATCGCTGGCCCCCGCCGCCAGGGCAATCGCCTGGGAGTCAGGTTTCACCAGTGGATTAACCAGCCACAGATTGGTTAATCCCATTGTTTTCATGGCACGGGCAACAGAACCCATATTGCCGGTGTGTGACGTCTCCACCAGCACAATTCGAATATTTTGCAGCATTGTCTTTCTTCGTCTAAAGATTATTCGCGCATCTTATCATAAAACGAAGACAGATGCCGATCTCGCTGCTATACTCTGCGCCGTTTTCCCGTTCTTTAACATCCAGTGAGAGAGACCGATGCATCCGATGCTGACCATCGCCGTGCGCGCAGCGCGCAAGGCGGGTAATGTAATTGCCAAACACTACGAAACGCCTGACTCAGTAGAAACCAGCCAGAAAGGCAGCAATGATTTCGTGACCAACGTCGATAAAGCCGCTGAAGCGATTATTATCGAAACGATCCGCAAATCTTACCCGCAGCACACCATCATCACCGAAGAAAGCGGTGAACATGAAGGTACCGATCAGGATGTTCAATGGGTTATCGATCCACTGGATGGCACCACCAACTTCGTAAAACGTCTGCCGCACTTCGCAGTTTCCATCGCCGTACGTATTAAAGGCCGCACTGAAGTCGCCGTGGTTTACGATCCGATGCGTAATGAACTGTTCACCGCAACCCGCGGTCAGGGCGCACAGCTGAATGGTTACCGTCTGCGCGGCAGCAATGCGCGTGACCTGGACGGCACTATTATCGCGACCGGCTTCCCGTTCAAAGCCAAACAGCACGCCACCTCTTACATGAATATCCTCGGCAAAATGTTTACCGAGTGTGCTGACTTCCGTCGCACCGGTTCTGCTGCGCTGGATCTGGCCTATGTTGCCGCTGCGCGCGTTGACGGTTATTTCGAAATTGGTCTGCGTCCGTGGGATTTCGCCGCGGGTGAACTGATCGCCCGTGAAGCTGGCGCCCTGGTCTGCGACTTTACCGGTGGTCACAACTACATGACGACCGGCAACATCGTGGCGGGCAACCCGCGCGTGGTAAAAGCGATGCTGGCGAATATGCGTGACGAACTGAGCGACGCGCTGAAGCGTTAATTTTCTCCGGTGGATGGGGCCACTCATCCGCCGAGCCTTTTCCGGGCGCTTTTCCTAAACACAACCTCATCGCTTTACTTTCCCTGCACGTTTTTACACGATCGCGCCCTGCTCTTAAGCATGTACCGCTATTGGCATAAAGCGGCAAGGAAGCGAACATGACCATTCAACATACCCGAAACATCGTCAAATCCCTTTTTATTCTGTTTATCATTGTGGTCTGTATTTACCTGCTGCCCCGCGTGGCGATCAATGCCTTTTATTACCCGGATAATAAAGCCTATGGGCCAACCCCTGTCGAAGCTGAATCTATCGTCTTTACCGCCAAAGACGGCACCCAACTACACGGTTGGTTTATTCCCTCATCCACCGGCCCCGCCGAAAACGCGATTGCGACGGTCGTGCATGTCCATGGCAATGCCGGAAATATGTCGGCGCACTGGCCGTTAGTCAGTTGGCTGCCAAAACGTAATGTAAATCTGTTTATGTTTGATTACCGTGGGTTTGGTGAATCTGAGGGTACACCGACGCAAAAAGGTCTATTAGACGACACGCGAAGCGCGATGGACTACGTGCGACACCGCCCCGATGTCAATACTCAGCGACTGGTCTTGTTGGGGCAAAGCCTGGGGGGAAATAATGTACTGGCCACAGCAGGCAATTGCATGGACTGTGCAAATCAGCGGCACGGCGATCGCACGGGCGTACGCGCCATTATCCTCGACTCGACCTTTTCATCGTATTCCGCCATTGCCAACCAGATGATCCCTGGGAGCGGATTTTTACTCGACAATCGCTATAGTGCGGATAGAAACATCAGCAGCATCGCCCCGATCCCATTGCTTCTGCTTCACGGGACGGCGGATCACGTTATTCCCTGGCAACATAGTGAAGCTTTGTTTGCAAAAGCTGGCGAACCGAAACAGATAATCATTATCCCGGAGGGTGAACATATCGATGCCTTCTCTGAACGCCATGGCGAAATATATCGTGATGCAGCGATAGATTTTATTCGTCATGCTATGGAGTAGTATAAGAATATAAACCTGTTGATTCTCCATCGGAGCGCACTCTGCTGGTTTTTTAACTGAGTGAGCTTATGATTTAATAATCAAAACGGTCTTAATCCCCTTCCCACTGGCACTGCACTCACCCACATCACTCCTGCTGCCACCACTAATATCGCGCCACCGGCTAACGCCAGCGTTAACCAACCGACCTGCCGCCATAGTACCGGTGCATGATTGCTGCTCAACCTGACTGCCAGCGTACGAAAACTGTGCACCAGCAGCGCCAGAGAGGTAATCGTCAGCGACGTTCCCGCCGCCATTGCCAGCGCCGAGACTATTCCCCAGCCAAAGACGCCGATGACTTTGCTGAACAGCAGTACCATGATCGCCCCGGAACAGGGACGCATCCCCATCGACAGAATAATCATTAGCCGCGCGCGCCAGTCATCATCGCGGTGGATCTGCTCCGGATTCGGCATGTGCTGATGCCCGCAGCCACAGTTTTCATGGTGCACATGGTGTGGCGTGAAGGCGATAAACCTGGGTTTGCGCAGCAGCGCATGCAGTTTCTTCAGCGCCCGCCAGCAGAGCAAAACGCCCAGAATCCCCACCAGCGCATAGCTCCCCTTCTCCAGCCAGAAACCGCTCAGATGTAACTGTCTCGCCGGCAGTTGCAGGATGCTGAGCACGACCACGACCAGCCCGATTGCCACCAGCCCCTGCAATAACGAAGAAGCCAGCGTCAGCCCGATGCTCGACTTAAGCTTTGAAGGATGGGTCGCCAGCCAGGTGGTGATCACGACCTTTCCATGCCCCGGTCCCAGTGCGTGCAGCACACCATATAAAAAGCTAAACAGCAGCAATGACCCACCCGCCTGGGCTGGACTGGCGGCAACGGCCTTCAGCAATACGCTCATCTGCTGATTCACCTCCCGTTGCCAGACAATACTTTTGATCATCACCTGCGGCCAGGCGTACCACAGCCAGACACCACCGATCGCTGCAATCAGCAAAAACAGCGCCAGCGGCCACAGCGACAGCCAACGCCGTGCGCGAATGCGGGTTGTGGATATTACTGACATGAGACCGTCACCGTCTGTGCAAATTGTTTCCCCAGTTCCATATCCTCCGGAGGCGCGTCTTCTTTATCCAGCGACTGGGCAAAGCTGAGCGATTCTTCGCTCGGGGTCGGTGTGTTCACGGCGATTTTACATTGCTCACGCAACGCCGACGATAGCGTTGCATCGTTATCTTCTTCGTAGCTCATATCGACATAATAAGAGGGATCAAAGGTCGAGAAGGTGTAACGCTGCCCGCTCAATGGTTGCGGTTCGGCAAGCGGCAGCACAAAGGTGAGCACGGCCTGATGCTCAACACGCTCCATGCTATATTCCGTGGGGCGGTTCTTAAATTTAACGCGCTGCCCGTTATGCAACATTTCGGTAAAGTAATGCTGTCCCAGCACATTCGCCATCACTTCCGCCGCCAGCTTCTTCCAGATTTCAGAACCCGGTTGAGCGTCGCCCGCATCATAAAGCAGATCGGCAGAGGTCAGTTCATCCATTGTCCAGCGCATCTTCAGCGCCACAAAAGTCCCGTTATCGCCGATCACTTCCGTTTTCAGACGAATAAAACTGTGAGGATGTGCACTCACCGTAGACGTCAAAAATGCGAGTAATACCAGCAAAGCGCCGCGTATCATGAATGGTATCAACTCCCCACAAAAACAGGACGGGCCACGCGAGTCACGATCGTCGTGGCAGGATTGTCCGTGAGAATAACATTGAAATGAGGAATGTTGGGCGCTGATTTCTGGACTCGATTCAGTTCTCAGATTTGCGATTTCGTCGCTGAGGGCGGTACGCCTGCTGCGGTTATTTTCTGTGTGCAATAGCCAATTTGATAATGAATTGTAAAAATAAATAAGCATTTTTCGATAATTATTAACAATTAAATTAACCAAAAAAGCATTTCAATCGCTCAAATTAACTATAATTTAACCATAAAACACCCATAAATTAACAAAAATGGGCATTTATCACATTTATGAAACTTGAGATTCATTACCTCTTCCCTTCGTTGATAACCTCCTGTTCGTGACATGCCCCGGTCCCTACAAAAGGTACAACTATGAAATTCAAACTCGCATTACTCAGTGCAACCCTGGTTTCTGCATGCATGTTGTCCGGCCCGTCCTTTGCGGCAGAAAAATATGAAATCGCTGTGGTTGCTAAAGTCACCGGTATTCCGTGGTTTAACCGCATGGAAACCGGCGTGAATGAAGCCGCGAAGAAACTGGATGTGAATGCTTACCAGACTGGCCCTTCCACACCTGATCCGGCTCAGCAGGTAAAAGTGATTGAAGATCTCATTGCCAAGAACGTTAACGCGATCATTGTGGTACCTAATGACGCCAAGGTGCTTGAGCCCGTGCTTAAAAAAGCGCGCGATAAGGGTATTGTCGTCCTGACTCACGAATCGCCAGATCAGCAAATCGGCCAGTGGGATATCGAAACGATCGACAGCGAGAAGTACGCGCAGGCTAACGTTGACGAGCTGGCGAAGGATATGGGCGGTAAAGGCGGCTATGCCATTTACGTCGGCTCGCTGACCGTGCCGTTGCACAACGCCTGGGCCGATTACGCCATCAAGTACCAGAAAGAAAAATACCCGGAGATGTTTGAAGTCACCACTCGTCTGCCGGTGGCTGAGAGCATCGACAAATCCTACTCCACGACGCTGGACCTGATGAAAACCTATCCGCAGATGAAGGGCATCATTGGCTTCGGTTCGCTGGGTCCGATTGGTGCCGGTCAGGCAGTACAGAAAAAACGCGCGAAAGATAAAATTGCCGTGGTGGGGATTGCAATGCCCGCACAGGCAGCGCCTTATCTGATGCGTGGCGACATCAAAAAAGCGATGCTGTGGGATCCAAAAGATGCCGGCTACGCGCTGGTGACCGTGGCAGATCAGTTGCTGCAGGGCAAAGAGGTCACGCCAGATCTCACCATTGAAGGATTAGGGAAAGCCGATGTCGACATGGAGAAGAAAGTGATCCGCTTTAACAAGATCCTCGAAGTCACCAAAGACAACGCGCAATCACTCGGTTTCTAAGGCTCCAGCCACCACCAGGGAAACCTAACGCCGACCGTCTGGTCGGCGCTATCAACAGGCTTAACACTCTGCGCCCGTCAGGGCGCTCGCAGGGGTATTGTCCATGACAGACACCACCGCATTTATCACTCTTGAGAATATCAGCAAGCAATTCCCGGGCGTGCTGGCGCTGGATAATGTGAATCTGACGCTGAAAAAAGGCGAAGTTCACTGTCTGGCAGGACAGAACGGTTGCGGTAAAAGCACCATTATTAAAGTGATTTCCGGAGTCTATCAGCCGGAAAAAGGAGCGCAGATCCTGCTGGATGGCAAACTGTTTCACCAGTTGTCACCACAGCTCTCTTCGCATTACGGCATCCAGGTTATCTATCAGGATTTATCCCTCTTTCCTAACTTCAGCGTGGCGGAGAATATTGCCGTCAACCGCTACCTGCCCGGCGGCGACATCTGGGTGCGGCGCGGTACGATGAAGCAACAGGCGCTGGCGGCAATGAAGCGGATTGGCGTCAGCATCGATCCCGATAAAAAAGTGGAAAAACTCTCCATTGCCGACCGTCAGCTCGTCGCGATTTGTCGCGCCATTGCCGCCGACGCGCGTCTGGTGATTATGGACGAACCCACCGCTTCCCTGACGCGCCAGGAGGTCAACGGCCTGCTGCGCGTGGTCAACGAACTGAAAGCCGACGGGATTTGCGTGGTGTTCGTCAGCCACCGTCTCGATGAGGTGATGGAAGTGGCGGACCGCATCAGCGTAATGCGCGACGGCAAACTGGTGGGGACGTATCCCGCCAGCGAACTCGACAGCCATGAACTGGCATTCCTGATGACCGGTCAACGCTTCCACTACAGTCCGCTGCCGGAAAAACCGCCGGTTGAGCAGGAGCCAATGCTGGAACTGCGCAACCTGAGCCGCAAAGGAAAATATCAGGACATCAACCTGTCGCTGCGCAGCGGTGAGATCGTGTCAATTGTCGGCCTGCTTGGCGCGGGCCGCACCGAGCTCTGCCTGAGTCTGTTTGGCATGACGCATCCGGACAGCGGGGAAATTCGCATTAACGGGAAACCGATTCAACTGCGCAACAACCATGACGCTATCAGACACGGGATCGGCTATGTCTCGGAAGATCGCCTGACCCAGGGGCTGATCATGGAACAGTCGATCTACGACAACACGATTGTCACGGTCTTTGACAAACTGCATACCCGCAGCGGCCTGCTCGATCACGGTAAAGCCAAAACGCTGGTCGCCGATCTGATCCGTGAACTGAACATTAAGGTTTCCGATCCGCAGTTGCCGGTCAAAACGCTCTCCGGCGGCAACGCCCAGCGTATCGCCATCGCCAAATGGGTGGCGACCCAACCGCATATCCTGATCCTGGACTCCCCAACGGTGGGGGTTGATATCGCCAACAAAGAGGGGATCTACCAGATCGCCCGCAATCTTGCGGAACAGGGCATGGCGGTGCTGATGATTTGCGATGAGATCCCGGAAGCGTATTACAACAGCCACCGCGTACTGGTCATGCGTCGCGGAAAGCTGGTTGCCGAGTTTAATCCGCATCGCTGTCGCGAAAAGGACATTGCAGAGGTGGTCGAGGTCATCCATGAATAACTTTCATCTCTCCCGTTTAATCGGGCACCATGAATTCTGGCTGGGCCTGCTGGTGATTGCGCTTGCCGTTGGGCTGAGCGTCAGCACTGACGAGTTCCTGTCACTCGGTAATCTGACGGACGTCGCCACCAGCTACGCCATTCTCGGTATTCTCGCCTGCGGGCTGTTTGTCGTGCTGATCTCCGGCGGAATCGATATTTCGTTCCCGGCGATGACGGCGATAGCGCAGTACGCGATGGCAAGCTGGGTGATCGCCCACGGCGGCAACTTTCTGCTGGCGCTGACCATCGCCATCGCCGTCGGGTTATTGCTCGGGCTGATTAACGGCTTCCTGGTCTACTGGCTGCGCGTGCCCGCTATCATCATCACCATCGCCACGCTTAACGTCTATTACGGTCTGCTGGTTTACGCCACCAAAGGCACCTGGCTGTACGGCTTCCCGGACTGGTTCATGAACGGTATCAACTGGTTCTCGTTCACCGCGGCAGATGGCTATGACTACGGTATTACCCTGCCGTTACTGTGTCTGGCGGCAGTGATCGTCTTCACCGCTATCCTGATGAACTACACCCGTCTCGGTCGCCAGATTTACGCGATGGGCGGTAACCGTGACGCCGCCTCCCGCCTCGGGCTGAATTTGTTGAAACTGCATTTCTATGTCTACGGCTACATGGGTATTCTGGCCGGCGTCGCCGCCGTCGTGCAGGCGCAGATCACCCAGTCCGTAGCGCCAAACTCGCTGCTCGGTTTTGAGCTGACGGTGCTGGCGGCGGTGGTGCTCGGCGGCACCAGCATGAGCGGCGGTCGGGGCACATTGACCGGAACGCTGCTGGGGGTGATTCTGCTGGCCTTTTTGCAAAACGGTCTGACGCTACTCAGCGTCTCCTCGTACTGGCACACCGTTTTCAGCGGCATCATTATCCTGGTCAGCATCAGCGCCACCGCGTGGAACGAAAAACGCAAACTGGCAAGGGAGCTTTGAGATGAAAGCGTTCGCAAGAGTATTACCCGGTGATGCCATCATCCGCCTGCAGTGCGTGATTATTATCGTCGTCGCCGTCGTCTTCTCAGCGCTGTTGGGCACTCGCTTTTTCAGCGTCGCAAACTTCCAGTCCATAGGCTCACAGTTACCGATCCTCGGCATGCTGGCGCTGGGAATGGGGATGACCATGCTGACGGGCGGCATTAACCTGTCGATTATTGCCGGTGCCAACGCCTGTTCGCTGGTGATGGCGGCGGTCATCGTCAGCCATCCGGACAACCCGTTGTTCCTCGCACTGGCGCTGCTGGCCGGTGCAGCGGTCGCCGTGGCGATAGGGACACTGAACGGCGCGCTGATCGCCTGGGTTGGCGTGTCACCGATCCTCGCCACGCTCGGCACCATGACGCTGATCTCCGGGCTGAACATTTTGCTCTCTAACGGCACGGTGATTTCTGGCTTCCCGGCAGCAATTCAGTACCTCGGCAACGCCACCCTCGCAGGTATTCCCGTGGCTCTGCTGCTGTTCATCGTGGTTGCGGTGCTGCTGTGGGTATTGCTGGAACACACCACGCTCGGGCGTAGTCTTTATCTGATGGGGTCCAACGAACAGGCGACCCGCTACAGCGGCGTGAATACCGTTCGAGTGCAGATTTCCGTCTACGTCATTTCCGCCCTGCTCGGCTGGGTGGCCGCAATCTTAATGATGGCGAAATTCAACTCGGCGAAGGCCGGATACGGTGAGTCTTATCTGCTGGTCACTATTCTCGCCTCGGTGCTGGGCGGCATCAATCCGGACGGCGGATTTGGCCGTATCATCGGCCTGGTGCTGGCGCTGATTGTGCTGCAAATGCTGGAAAGCGGCTTTAACTTGCTGGGGATCAGTAGCTATCTGACGATGGCGCTTTGGGGCGCGGTACTCATCCTCTTTATCGCATTACAGAATCGTAGAGCCTGATTTCAGGAGAAAAATTATGGCGAGTTACTTTATTGGTGTGGATGTAGGAACCGGCAGCGCTCGCGCAGGGGTGTTTGATCTCAACGGCAGAATGGTCGGCCAGGCCACTCGCGCGATTGAAATTTACCGCCCGCAGGCCGATTTCGTCGAGCAGTCGTCCGATAACATCTGGCAGGCTGTCTGCAACGCGGTTCGTGATGCCATTAATCAGTCCGATATCAACCCCATTCAGGTGAAAGGGTTGGGATTTGACGCCACCTGTTCGCTGGTGGTGCTGGATAAGGAGGGCAAACCGCTGACCATCAGCCCTTCCGGGCGCAGCGAGCAAAACATCATCGTGTGGATGGATCACCGCGCCATCACCCAGGCCGAGCGCATCAACGCGATGCACCATCGGGTGCTGGACTACGTAGGCGGGATCATCTCCCCGGAAATGCAAACGCCGAAACTGCTGTGGCTGAAACAGCATATGCCTAACACCTGGGCCAACGCGGGCTACTATTTTGATTTACCCGACTTCCTGACCTGGCGCGCCACCGGCGACGACACGCGTTCACTGTGTTCCACGGTGTGCAAATGGACCTACATGGGCCATGAAGACAAGTGGGATGCCAGCTACTTCCGGGAGATCGGACTGGAAGATCTGCTGGAACACGATGCGGCAAAAATTGGTCGCTATGTGAAAACGATGGGCGAACCGCTTGGTCACGGACTGACTCAGCGCGCCTCCAGTGAAATGGGGTTGATTCCAGGCACTGCCGTCAGCGTGTCGATCATCGATGCCCATGCGGGTACCCTCGGCACGCTTGGCGCCTGCGGTGTCTCTGGCGAAGTCGCTGACTTTGACCGTCGCGTTGCCCTGATTGGTGGAACCTCTACCGGGCACATGGCGATCTCAAAAGAGCCTCGCTTTATTGGCGGCGTCTGGGGTCCTTACTATTCCGCCGTGTTGCCGGAATACTGGCTCAATGAAGGCGGACAGTCCGCGACCGGCGCGCTGATCGATCACATTATTCAGTCGCACCCTTGTTACGATACGCTGCTGGCGCAAGCTAAAGCGCAGGGGCAAACCATTTATGAAGTGCTGAACGCGCTGCTGCGTAAAATGGCAGGCGAGCCGGAGAATATCGCCTTCCTGACCCGTGATATTCATATCCTGCCCTACTTCCACGGCAACCGTTCACCGCGCGCCAATCCGACGCTGACCGGGGCGATCAGTGGGCTGAAGCTTTCCCGCACGCCGGAAGACATGGCGCTGCACTATCTGGCAACCATTCAGGCCATCGCGTTGGGTACGCGTCACATCATTGAAACCATGAACCAGAGTGGGTACAGCATCGACACTATCATGGCCAGCGGCGGCGGCACCAAGAACCCTATCTTTGTGCAGGAACATGCCAATGCCACTGGTTGCGCCATGCTACTTCCGGAAGAGAGCGAAGCGATGCTGCTCGGTGGCGCAATGATGGGCACCATCGCCGCCGGCGTGTTCGAGACCTTCCCGGAAGCAATGTCGGCCATGAGCCGGATAGGTAAAACGGTCACCCCGCAGACCAATCGCATTAAGCAGTATTACGACCGTAAATATCAGGTGTTCCACGAGATGTATCAGGATCACATGAAGTACCGTCAGTTGATGCAGGGGGATGCATGAGTAGCCCATGGCAACAGGCCGCCGATACCTGGACCCTCTACAGTGAGGCGCTGGCCGGTCTGGGTCAGCATTTGAGCGAACCGGTCTGGAATGCATTAATGACGGAATTGCGCGAATGTCGGGGGAAAATCGTGGTCACCGGCGTCGGCACCTCTGGCATTGCGGCGCGTAAAATCGCCCACATGCTCTCCTGCGTTGAGCGCCCGGCGATCTACCTCAACGCCACCGATGCCGCGCACGGCGATCTCGGTTTTTTACGCGCTGACGATCGGATGATTTTACTCTCGCGCGGCGGTAACTCTGACGAGCTCACGCGCTTATTGCCAGGCCTTGCGGCGCGCAACGTGCCGATTATCAGCGTTACGGAAAACGCGAATTCCGCCATTGCAAAGGCCGCCCGGCTGGTGATTTCCACCGGCGTCCAGCGCGAGGCGGATCCGCTGAACATGCTGGCGACCACCTCCATCATGCTGGTGATTGCGATCTTTGATGCTGCCTGCGCCTGCCTGATGAGTGAAAGCGGCTATACCAGAGAAACGCTGCTGGCCGTGCATCCGGGTGGGGATGTCGGGTTAACCCTGCGACAGGATCGTTAATCCATTAATAACCTTTCAGCCTCGTCTCCCCTGGCGAGGCTTTTTACTGCACAATCTGAAGATAAAAACGCGGAAAATCCTAATAAAGCGCTGCGTTAAACTCTCTTACGCGGTTGCACACGTGAAAAATTCTGTGACCTCTCCCTGCATTCCTGACGCAAAACATTTCATTCGTAATGGCTATGGAAAAACTTTAGCTATTCTTATCTAACATACCTAAGGGAGATCCGACAGATGATGACAACGCTTGCTCCGCCATCTGTACTTTCTGCTCCCCAGCGCCGTTGCCAGGTTTTGCTGACGCTTTTCCAGCCGGGGCAGATTGCCACCGCGGAAATGTTCAGTGCGCTAAATGGTGTCGATGATACTGTTGCCCGTGAGGATATTGTCGAAACGGGACTGGAGATCCAACGCTATCATCGACTTAGCATTAGCACTGGTCCGAATGGGTGCTACCGGATCGAAGGTACCGCGCTTAACCAACGCCTCTGCCTCTTACACTGGCTCAGACGCGGCCTGCGTTTGTGTCCGGCGTTCATTAATCAACACTTTGCCCCCGCCCTCAAAATTGAGCTAAAACAGCGGGGGATCCTGCGCACGCTGTATGACGATACCAATCTGCATGCGCTGATTAACCTTTGTGCGCGTCGTCTGCAAAAGCCGTTCGAGTGCCGGGACATCCAGTTCCTGCGCCTCTATCTGCAATATTGTCTGTTGCAACATCATGCGGGGATCTCGCCGGAATTCAATCCCGTCCAGCAGCGCTGGGCGCAGTCCTGCGCCGAATACGCATTAGCGCAGGAGATTGGCCGTCACTGGCAGCGTCGTGTCCGCCAGGATGCGCCATTAACGGAATCGCTGTTTATGGCGCTGCTGTTTTCGATGGTCCGCATCCCGGACCCGATTCGCGATAACCATCAGCAGAACCGGCGGTTGCGTCTGGCGATCGCCCGCCTGATCCTGCGTTTTCGCGAAATGGGCGCGGTGCGTTTTAACGACGAGCAGGGGCTAAACGATCAGCTCTATATCCATCTGTCCCAGGCGCTGAACCGCTGCCTGTTTTCGATTGGCATCGATAACACCTTGCCGGAAGAGTTCGCCCGCCTCTATCCGCGTCTGATGCGTACCACCCGCGATGCGTTACGCGGGTTTGAAGAAGAGTATGCCGTTGAGTTTTCTGAAGAAGAGACGGGACTGGTGGCGGTGATTTTTGGCGCATGGCTGATGCAGGATAATGACCTGCATGAGAAACAGGTCGTCTTACTGACCGGTGATAATCCGCAACTGGAGCAGCAGATAGAACAACAACTGCGTGAACTGACGCTACTGCCGCTGAACATCAAGCCATTGCCGATGCGAACTTTCCAGCAGGAAGGCTCACCGCGCGGCGTGGCGCTGATTGTTACCCCTTACGCCACGCTGCTGCCGCTCTTTTCACCCCCGTTGATTCATGCGGATCAGGCGCTAACGCCACATCAGCAGCAGCAGATCCGCAAGATGCTGGAATCAGGCTGAAGCGGCCACTTTTGGCCGCAGTACCATAGCCGGCAACGCCACCAGCGCCATCACCCAGAAGACGCCGTTGCCCAGATTCTGGTACAGGAAGCCAGCAAACACGGTCATGATGGCAATGCTGCCGCCCATCGCCACAGCAGAATAGACCGCCTGCAGACGAATGACTTCGCTTCCCTGACGCGCCGCAATATAACGCATCGCCGCCAGGTGGCAGACGGTAAAGGTGCCACAATGGAGGATCTGCACCACAATCAGCCACGGCAGCGCCGTCGTCCAGCCCATCAGTCCCCAGCGAATCACACCGCAGATGGCGGAGAGCAGTAACAGATCGCGGGCGCTAAAGCGGCGGAACAGCTTATTGCTCAGGGCGAAGATAATCACTTCTGCCACCACGCCGAGCGACCAGAGATAGCCGACCGCCGACGCGGAATACCCCGCCCCCTGCCAGTAAATAGCGCTAAAACCGTAGTAGGCGGCATGCGCCCCCTGTAACAGACAGACGCAGGCCAGAAAGCGCCAGCTTTGTGTGACCAGCGAACGCCAGGCGGGCCAGCCAGCGCTCTCCTGGTGACGGTTTTCCCCTTTGGGCAACACGCTGGGGCGAATCAGCATTCCCAGCAACATTGAGGCGACGCCCAGCGTCAGCAGCGCCAGAATCGCCCGGTAATCAAACAGGCTGACCAGTTTGCCGGTTAGCGCCGAACCAATCACAAACGCGACCGATCCCCACAGACGCACCCGTCCATAATCCATGGTGATCTGCTTTTGCCAGGTATTCGCCAGCGCGTCCGTGAGCGGCACCAGCGGCGAGAAGAAGAGGTTAAAGCCGACCATCACCACCATCAGCCAGGCGACATGGGTTCCGGCCCAGAAGGCCAGCGCAAAGATCAGCGTCAGTAGCGCCAGAATGCGTAACGCGGAGATCAGCCGTGATGGATCGCTGACCCGCGGGGCAATGATCAAACTGCCAAGAAAACGGGCGACCAGACCAGCGCCCAATAAGAGGCCGATCGTCTCCGGCGTGAGGCCAAGCCCTTTAAGCCAGACGCTCCAGAAGGGAAGAAAAATCCCGTAGCTAAAAAAATAGGTGAAGTAACCGAGCGCCAGCCAGCGCGTGGAGTGCAAAGACATGATCCCCTCCCGTGTGGAGGCGATAGTCTGGCGATAAACGCAGGCTGGCGCAAGTGAACATTAACAGCAACATAACAACGTTTTGCCGCTAATCAACGCGAATCTCCATCGCGAAACGGCACTGTTCTCCAGAGCCTAACATCCGTAATCCCGGCTGCCCCGGCATGTGGTGGGCATTCACCGGATGCGTCTGCGGTTCCAGACAAAGAAATGACTCACCCGGCATTCTGAAAAGCATAAGCCAGGGAGTTTGCGCAGAAATCGTGACGCGCATCACATTACGTTGAACGATCGCCTGCCCACTCCAGCCGGAATACCCCACATTTAACCAGCGATCCGCGCCATACTGCGCCCTGGTAAAATCAGCCTCCGTCGGCAGTTCACTCTGCCAGGCCAGCGGCAAATGGTGCTCGCCTTCCGGCCAGTAACCGCTGGCAGAAAACTGCACGGTGCTTCGCGCATCAAAGACAAAAAACGGGTGGAAACCGCAGCCGTACAGCATGGGGCGCTTGCCCAGATGAGCGATCGTCAGCGACGCCCTGAATACTGACGCGTCAAGCACATACTGCAGTTCCGCCTGATAATCATAGCCACATGCCAGTTGACTGCGCAGACGCAGCGAACAGCTATCATCGGTCGCCGCCGTCACTTCCCAGCGTTTAAGCCAGCCGTCACCGTGCAGGAAAAACGCGTCGTCGACCTCATATAACGGCAATTGCACCTCGGTTCCGCGCTGGCTGAAGCGGTTACCGGCCACGCGATTGGCAACCGGCAGCATCGGAAACAGCCCGCCATCACCGGCGGTTTTTCCCTCGCTTTCGCGTAGAACCGGTTGTTGATGTTGTAACGAAAACAGCGACAACAGCGCGCCGCCCTGAGGATCCACGCGCATCCGCAGATGCGCGTTATGCAGCGTCAGCGGCGTGGTCATCAGCGCACGCTTTTTGGCTGTGCCGACGGACTGGCTTTCAAATGTCTCGCCGCCAGTTGTTCTTCCAGCGCTTCCAGCGTTACGCCTTTGGTTTCCGGTACATTACGCAGCACATACATATATCCCATTGCGCAAATCACGCCGTAGAGCAGGAAACTCCCGGCGGCACCCAGCCCGCGCACGCGGTTAGGAAAGATTTCAGACAGCAGCACCCAGGTGACCGGTGCCAGCGTCAGGGCATAAATGGCAATGGCCGCCAGCACCAGAACCAGCACCGGCCAGCCCATAATCCCCATCCCGTAGGCACCGGCAATCAACACATAAATCACCGTCAGGCCGGATGCGCCGAACAGCATCAGCTTGCGCCGGCCAATTTTGTCCACCAGCGGCAGTGCGGCGAGGGTAAAGACCAGGTTGATAATGCCGGTCGCAACGATCGATTTCAGCGTACCGTTGATGTCGAAACCGGCAGAGGCGAAAATTTCCTGCGCGTAGTTAAAGATCACGTTGATCCCGCACCACTGCTGGAAGACCGCCAGCACCATGCCGATGATCACGATCGGTTTGATCTGCGGTTGCAGCAGCGTGGACCATGCGACTCTGTGATTATCTTTGAGCAGCGTGTGTTCGATCTCTTTTAGCGTCTGTCCGGCGTACTCCGCAGAGCCAATGCGTAGCAGCATGGCACGCGCACGTTCCGGTTTACCCGCCTTCACCAGCCAGCGTGGGGATTCCGGGACGAAAAACATCAGCACCAGAAACGCCAACGCGGGAACCAGTTCTGCGCCAAACATCCAGCGCCAGCCCATCTGCCCGTTCCAGCTCTCAACAATCGCCTGCTGTGTCGCCCCTGTGGCAACGGGTTCAGCGATCATCAGGTTGATCAGTTGCGCCGCCAGAACGCCAATGACAATGGTCAACTGGTTCACTGCCACAAAACGTCCGCGTTTTTCCGCCGGACTGACTTCAGCGATGTACAGCGGACTGAGCGCTGACGCAAGGCCAATCCCGACGCCGCCAACGATGCGGTAAATCACGAACATGTCGAAGTTGCTGGCAACGGCGGTTCCCCATGCCGAGGCGCTGAACAGAATAGCAGAGAGGATGAGCGGCATTTTTCGACCAAATTTATCCGCGCACCAGCCAGAAATCAACGCGCCAAAAATACAGCCCACCAGCGCGGAGCTCATCGCCCAGCCCGACTGCGCCGGATCGGTTATCGAGAAGTACGCTTCATAAAAAGGCTTTGCCCCACCAATCACCACCCAGTCGTAGCCAAACAGCAAACCACCACAGGCTGCGACCAGACAGATAGTCCAGACGTAGCCGATTTTCAAATGTGTCTGCGCGTTATTCATTATGATTCCTCTTTCAGGGAAACGCAGGGAACAGTAGGTTTCCGGTGGCGTTACCGCCACCGGTTCAGGGTTAGTGCAATAACTCCAGTCTGATGACATGGCGCACAAGCAGAGCTTTGTCATGCGCCGGGTTCTGTTGCAGAAGTGCGTCAAGCGCCTGCTGGCAGGCGGATAAATCCCCAAGCCCCAGATGCCCCAACGCGGTAATAAACAGGCAGTGCTGCTGGTGCTTTGCCTCCGCCGGCGTATCGAGCACCACCAGATCCGGTAATGAGACGGCGAAGAAATCCACCTCCGGCACGTGGTCGCGTTGTGATGTCACCCATTGCAGGAAGCTGTGGAAAAGCTGCTCTGCATCGTCACGTTCACCCAACTGTTTCAGCGCCATGCCCTGCCAGAAGAGATAGTCCACGGGCTGATCGTTGTAGTAGCGTCCGGCATCCAGCGTGCTTCCACCACGGGTGGCGCGGGCAAAGTAACGATGCGCTTCGTCATGATATCCCTGACGCTGAGCGCAATAGCCCAACAGATACCAGATATCGTTATCGGTTTGTCCGGGTAAGCGCCCTTCCCCCAGGTTATGCGGATAGATCAGCGCCTGTTGTAGCAGACTGACTGCGTCGGAGAATTCCTCTTTGCCAATCGCCGCCAGCGCCCGGTGCATCTGGTTCAGCAGGTACTGCCCGGTCGCTTTCCCTTCGCCCCCTTCCCAGGGGTGGAATACGCGCTCACCAAGTACCTTTGCGGCATCATCGTAGTGGCCCAGTCCGTTCCACAGGCTGAGCAACTCCACGGTTAAATCGTCACGCTGGAACACCACCGCCTTACGCGATTCCAGCTGTTGCAGACGCTGTTCAGCAGGCGTCGCCAGGAGTTTATTGAGGTAATCCAGTTCAAACAGGAAACGGGCGTTATCAGGTTCCAGCGCCACGGCCTGTGACAAATACTGGTGTGCCTTGACGCCATCGTGCTGTTTGTTCCACGCATAAATCCCCAGCAGACGGTGCACAGGCGCAAATTCAGGCTCCTGTTGCAGGGTAAATTGCCAGCAGGTAAGCGCCTCTTCGTAGCGGCGTTTGCTGTACCAGAAGCAGCCCAACAGATAGCGGGCGTAAGCACTATGCTCCAGCGTTTGCAGCATCTGTACTTCGTCGAGGGTATTCGGGAAACGTACCCGGTTAGGCAGGCAAGCACGCGCCTGGGCGATGAACGGCTGCGGATGGTCGCTCAGCGACGCCCGCCACAGCAACGGCAGCGTTTCCTGACTGTCCAGCAGTTCCAGCAGTTCGCGGGCTGCAGCTTTTTGACCGAAAGAGAGTAGCCATCCTGCCAGTTCGCAGGCGTTAGTACCTCGGCGACCGGTAATAGTGATAAGCGCCGTTTTCGACGGTTCATCCCGGCGTATCGCCCAGCGGGCATAGTGCAGCACGTAGCTAAGCGGATAGTCATTACGCTGCTGCTCGATGTACTTCAGCGCCTCAGACGTGCGCCCCAGTTCTGCCAGTACCAGCGCTTTCAGTCCCATCGCCAGATTGTTGCTGCCGTTAAAGCGCAAACTCTGCGTTACTTTTGCCAGTGCATCTGCATGATCGCCACGCGCCATCGCAAGCCGGGCCAGTGCCCAGAAGGCCGCGTCGCGACAGTTTCCGCTCCAGCTCGCCTTGTAGTAATGATCCCAGGCCTGCTGGCAATCGCCCTGGCGCTCCCGCGCAGCGGCTAACAGCATACTGGCTTCGCCATCGCGCGGGTTTTTGTTCAGGTGATGCGCCCGCGCTAATGCCGCTTTCGCGCAGCGTTCAGCTTGCGCCCAGTCAGCCTGGTTCAATGCCAGCGTCCCCAGCGCAACGTTGTTGCGGTAATCCAGCGGATCTATTTCCAGCGCCCGGCGATAGTAATCCCCGGCGTAACGACTGGCGTGGTTGTACTGCTCCAGATGCTGACCGATAAAGTAAAGTTCATCAGTGTTAGATAATGCCTCCGGCTGTGCCGGGGCCGTTGCCGCCGAGGGCAGCGGCAAATCGTCAGCAATATGCTCTTCGTATTGCAGCAATGTCTGACCGTCGTGACGGGTGACCGTCATGGTGATCCGCGCATAGCCCGAATCGACAAGCGTCGTTAGCCAGCTTTTCCCCGGAGCCAGCGTCAGCGTGGTTTCGAAGAAAGGCGCGCCGTCTGCACTGAGCGTCACTTGCACATCCTGCAATGGCGCAACCGCATAGACACCAACGGACAGCTGGCTTTCATCACGCACCAGTCGCAACGCCAGGTCGGTACTGGCGTTTTGCACCATTCCTAATTCACTGTATGGCAGGAAGTTCTGGACGAATACCTTCTCTTCAAAAGGTGCAAGCCAGGTGAAATCCGGCTGGTTGTCGGTAAACACCCCGGTCATTAATTCGATGTACGGGCCATTCTCATCGGTCAGGTTACGATCCCAGGCCACGCCAAAATCCCCGTAGCCCCAACTCCACTGCTTTTTCCCCGGCGAGATGTGATGATCGGCAACATGGAGCAACCCGCCTCGCTCACCGTGATGCCAGGCACCGACAAAATCATAGTCCGATTTTTCCGCCATGTACGAAGTCGGCACCGGCACATTCTTATAGCGGGAGATATCCACCCCTGCCGAGTAGTCAACTTTGTAATAGGTGCCCGTAGCGATCGGAAAAGCGGAGACATCGCGCTTGCCGTGATCGAACACCGCCGTGACATCAGGCGGGAACACGCTTTGATGATCGTCGCCGCCCTTCACCGCCGGGTTCGCCCACCATAAAAAATGACGTGGCGTGGCGTTGCCGTTGAAGACTTTACCGGTGATTTCTATCAACGCGCGATCCGGGTAGAGGGTGAATCCAGTCATCACCTGCAGACCGCGCATCGGCTCCACTTCACCCATCCAGACGGTTTGTTCGCCGTGTTCCCCTGCCCGCTGTGTAAAATCTACCGGCATAAAAGTGGTGGGGCGATGGTGCTGCGGCCAGTTAAATTCGATCCCGCCGGAGATCCACGGCCCCAGCAGGCCAACCAGCGCAGGCTTCACCACTTCGTTGTAATAGACAAAATCGCGCTGCTGCACTTTGTCATACGCACGGTGAATACGCCCCCCCAGTTCGGGCAGCAGCATGACGCGGATAAAATCGTTTTCCATCCACACGGCTTGGTAATCGCGCATCTCGCGCTTGCCGGTCAGGGTGTCGATCACACCGTAGGGGTAAACCGCACCTGAGGAGCCCTGATAAACCCGTTTTTCCAGAAACATCGGGTTCGGATCTTCCTCACCCACCGTCCAGGTCGGTAGTGAGAGGGTTTCCTGCCAGACCTTAACTGAACCGTACATGCTGCCTCCACTCAATAAACAAAAGTAAAATGTCATCTTGTGGCTATTGTGTGGCAGTTAACTGGCGGTAAAATGCGCAATGCTCACGCAATATAGTTAAGGGAGTTAAGTGTATGCAGCGTTCGGGATTCAATAACGCCCGGGTCAGACAGGCGAATAAACAGATCTTCCTGTCGCATTTGTGGCGCGAAAAGCAGCTCAGTAAATCGCAGCTGGCGCAGCTCACCGGCCTGTCGATTCCGGCGGTGAGTAACATTCTTGAAGAATTGCTGGACGAAGGGCGGCTGTGCCATTCCCGTGAAACGCTGAGCCAGCGCGGGCTCAGCAACGGGAGTTTTCATCTGCCGGTACAGGGCGCGTGGACGCTGTGTATCAACGTCACCCCGACCAGTCTGACCAGCCAACTGGCCGATGCGCGTCTGGTGGCGGTTGGCGACTGGCAGCATGAGGTGATTAACGCCGCGACGCCTGACGCGCTGCTTGCCGCAATAGCCAACCACTGGCGGCGCTGGCGTCAGCGCTATCCCGACACCACGATCAACCTCGCGCTGGGCGTCCACGGTCAGGTGGATCCGATCACCGGTGCATCGAAAACGATGCCGCAGGCACCGTGGAAAACGCCGGTGGAAATCAAGTATCTGCTGGAGGAACGACTCGGTATACAGGTCCGCCTCGACAACGACTGCGTGATGCTGGCGCTGGCGGAAAAGTGGCAAAACCCGGCGGCCAACGAGGACTTCTGCGTGATTAACGTCGATTACGGCATTGGCTCATCGTTCGTCATTCACGACAATATCTGGCGCGGTAGCCTGTACGGCAGCGGTCAGATTGGGCATACCATTGTTAACCCCGACGGGATCGCCTGCGACTGCGGTCGTTACGGCTGTCTGGAAACCGTCGCCTCCCTGAGCGCGCTGAAAAAGCAGGCCAGAGTCTGGATGAAGGCGCAGCCAGTGCCGGGAAGGGATCCGGAAACGCTGACCACGGATTTGCTGATCGACGCCTGGCGCAAGGGTGATGTACGCATTCAGGCGTGGGTGGAACATGCCGCCAGCGCGATTGGTTTAAGCCTGTATAACTTTCTTAATATCCTGAATATCAACCAGATCTGGCTGTACGGACGCAGTTGCGCCTTCGGTGAATCCTGGCTCAATACGCTACGGCAACAGACGGGGTTTAACCCTTTCGATCACGGCGATAACCCGCGGGCGAAAGCGACGCAAATTAGCGTTGGCACGCTGACCCGCGCCCAGCAACTGATGGGCATTGGCTATCTGTACGTGGAGTCGCAACTGAACGAAATATAAGCTTATGGCGCGAATGGCGAGCCTCGGGGTTGTGTAGTAGTTTTAAAGTACATTACTCATGCTAATGAGCCTGCTATGAACACGTTACGTTATTTTGATTTTGGAGAATCACGCCATCTGTTTTTATTGATTGCCCGTATTGCGCTGGCAATTCTGTTTATTATTTTTGGCTTTCCGAAACTGACAGGGTTCGACGGTACCGTACAGTATATGACGTCTCTCGGTACCCCTGCGCCGATGCTTGCTGCGATCATTGCCGTTGTTATGGAGGTTCCGGCAGCGATACTGATTGTGCTGGGCTTTTTCACGCGTCCACTGGCGGTTATTTTCGTTTTCTATACGCTGGGTACCGCCGTGATCGGCCATCACTTCTGGAATATGACCGGTGATGCGGTGGGACCGAATATGATTAACTTCTATAAGAATGTCAGTATCGCAGGCGGTTTTCTGCTGCTGGCGCTGACGGGGCCGGGCGCGATTTCCATTGACCGGCGCTAAAAAGGAAAAAGGCCGCATCAGGCGGCCTTTTGTTTGCAGCAAAACGGAATTATGCGTAAACCGGGAAGCGTGCGCAGATATCCAGAACTTTCCCTTTGATGCGCTCAATCACCGCTTCATCATTGATGTTGTCCAGCACGTCACACATCCAGCCCGCCAGCTCTTTCGCTTCCGCTTCTTTAAAGCCGCGACGCGTAATGGCCGGAGAACCGATACGGATACCGGAAGTGACGAACGGACTCTTCGGATCGTTCGGCACGCTGTTTTTGTTCACGGTGATATTGGCACGACCCAGCGCGGCGTCAGCTTCTTTACCGGTCAGGTTTTTGTCCACCAGATCCAGCAAGAACAGGTGGTTTTCAGTACCGCCGGACACCACTTTGTAGCCACGGTTCAGGAACACTTCCACCATCGCTTTGGCGTTTTTCGCAACCTGCTGCTGGTAGACTTTGAACTCTGGCTCCATCGCTTCTTTCAGTGCAACCGCTTTACCGGCAATCACGTGCATCAACGGGCCGCCCTGCGCGCTTGGGAAAACGGCAGAGTTCAGTTTTTTGTACAGCTCTTCATCACCGCCTTTCGCCAGGATCAGGCCGCCGCGCGGACCCGCCAGGGTTTTGTGGGTGGTGGTGGTCACAACGTGTGCATGCGGAACCGGGTTCGGGTAAACGCCTGCGGCAATCAGACCCGCAACGTGGGCCATATCAACGAACAGGTACGCACCGATGCTGTCAGCGATTTCACGCATTTTTGCCCAGTCAACCACGCCGGAATAAGCTGAGAAGCCACCGATGATCATTTTCGGTTTGTGCGTCTGCGCCAGTTGCGCCATCTCTTCGTAGTCAATTTTACCGGACTCATCGATACCGTAAGGTACGATGTTGTACAGTTTGCCAGAGAAGTTCACCGGAGAGCCGTGAGTCAGGTGGCCGCCTTGCGCCAGGTTCATACCCAGAACGGTATCACCGGGTTGCAGCAGCGCGGTGTAGACCGCGAAGTTAGCCTGAGAGCCGGAGTGCGGCTGTACGTTAGCGTAGTCTGCGCCAAACAGTTCTTTGGCGCGATCAATCGCCAGTTGCTCAACGATATCGACGTATTCGCAGCCGCCGTAGTAGCGCTTGCCCGGATATCCTTCAGCGTATTTGTTAGTCAGCTGAGAGCCCTGCGCCTGCATGACACGCGGACTGGTGTAGTTTTCGGAGGCGATCAGTTCGATGTGCTCTTCCTGACGTACTTTTTCCTGCTCCATAGCCTGCCACAGTTCGGCATCATAATCGGCAATGTTCATTTCACGCTTTAACATCCGCATCTCCTGACTCAGCTAACGATAGAATTTTTGGCCTTAAAAGGCGGTCCTGTTGGACAACGGGCAACAGTATAACTGAATCATTCTGTGATAACAGGTCTTGACAAAGGAATTTACGCAAACGATTACCTTCACAGGACACAAGGCTTTGCGGAATGAAGACCTTACGAATTTCAACGGATTTCTTTTCAGGTTTGTGATGCAGATTTTTCACGTTGTAACGTTTAACACGTAAAGCGTCAAAGAACCATTTACAAAGCAGGGATATTTTTTATAAGATGCATTTGACATGCATCATTAAAGATTCACATAAAGGAAGACCGTATGCTTGACGCCCAAACCATCGCCACTGTAAAAGCCACCATTCCCCTGCTGGTAGAAACCGGCCCCAAACTGACCGCCCATTTTTACGATCGCATGTTCGCTCATAACCCTGAACTCAAAGAAATTTTTAACATGAGCAACCAGCGTAATGGCGATCAGCGTGAAGCCCTGTTTAATGCCATTGCCGCTTATGCCAGCAATATTGAGAATCTGCCTGCCCTGCTGCCTGCGGTTGAGAAAATCGCCCAAAAGCACACCAGCTTCCAGATCAAACCTGAGCAGTACAACATTGTCGGTACACACCTGCTGGCAACCCTCGACGAAATGTTCAGTCCAGGCCAGGACGTGCTGGATGCGTGGGGCAAAGCCTACGGCGTGTTGGCGAATGTCTTTATCAACCGCGAAGCGCAAATCTACAGTGAAAACGCCCGTAAAAACGGTGGCTGGGAAGGCACGCGTCCGTTCCGGATCGTGGCGAAAACCCCGCGCAGCGCACTGATTACCAGCTTTGAACTTGAACCGGTAGACGGCGGCACCGTGGCCGAATACCAGCCTGGCCAGTATCTTGGTGTCTGGCTGAAACCGGAAGGCTTCCCGCATCAGGAGATTCGTCAGTATTCTCTGACCCGTAAAGCGGATGGTAAAAGCTACCGTATTGCCGTGAAACGTGAAGAAGGCGGTCAGGTATCAAACTGGCTGCATAACCATGCGAACATCGGCGATGTCGTGCATTTGGCCGCACCGGCTGGCGATTTCTTTATGGCAGTCACCCCGAATACGCCGGTTTCCCTGATCTCTGCTGGCGTCGGTCAAACGCCCATGCTCGCAATGCTGGATACGCTGGCAAAAGCAAACCACACCGCGCAGGTCAACTGGTTCCACGCCGCAGAAAACGGCGACGTCCATGCGTTTGCCGATGAAGTGAGTGAACTGGGTAAAATGCTGCCACGCTTTAGCGCCCACACCTGGTATCGTGAGCCAACCGAAGCCGATCGCGCGAAAGGCGCGTTTGATAGCGTTGGGCTGATGGATTTGAACAAACTGGAAGGCGCAATCAGCGATCCGGCGATGCAATTTTATCTGTGCGGTCCGGTGGGCTTTATGCAGTTTGCCGCGAAGCAGCTTGTTGAGCTGGGTGTGAAAAACGAAAACATTCATTACGAATGCTTCGGCCCGCATAAGGTCTTGTAATGACGTCATGCCTGATGGCGCTGTGCTTATCCGGCCTATAGGATGCAGGGCCGGATAAGGCGTTTACGCCACCATCCGGCATGCGCACGGCGCGGCTTAAATTGCCGCGTCGTCTTCTTCACCGGTACGGATACGCACCACGCGCGCCACATCAAAGACGAAGATCTTACCATCGCCGATTTTGCCCGTCTGCGCTGTGCGAATAATGGTATCCACGCAGGTTTCAACGATATCGTCTGGTACGACGATTTCAATTTTCACCTTCGGCAGAAAATCCACCATGTATTCCGCGCCGCGGTACAGCTCGGTATGCCCTTTCTGACGCCCAAAGCCTTTCACTTCGGTGACGGTCATCCCGGTAATACCGACTTCAGCCAGCGCTTCACGCACATCATCGAGCTTGAAGGGTTTAATAATCGCATCAATCTTTTTCATGCTAGTCCTTGAAAAGGTCGCCTGTCTTTTAATCGGGTAAACGTAACATATTACGCAACGTTATTCTTTGAAATCGTTTGCATCCAGCTCATGGCGTGACAGGAGTTTGTAGAACTCCGTCCGGTTACGGCCCGCCATTCTTGCCGCATGCGTCACATTGCCTTTGGTGATTTGCAGCAACTTGCGCAGATAGTTCAGTTCAAACTGGTTACGCGCTTCAACAAAAGTCGGCAGCGCGGTATTTTCCCCTTCCAGCGCCTGTTCCACCAGCGCATCGCTGATAACCGGCGAAGAGGTCAGCGCCACGCACTGTTCAATCACGTTCACCAGTTGACGCACGTTGCCCGGCCAACTGGCGGTCATTAGCCGCTTCATTGCATCCGTCGAAAACGCCCGCACAAAAGGCTTATGCCGCTCCGCCGACTGGCGCAGCAGATGATTTGCCAGCAGCGGAATATCTTCGGTCCGCTCCGCCAGCGCCGGGATCTTCAGACTTACCACGTTGAGGCGGTAGTATAAATCTTCACGAAACTCGCCGCGCGCCATGGCTTTCGGCAAGTCACGGTGGGTTGCCGAGATAATACGCACATCAATATCGATGTCGCGGTTGCTGCCAAGCGGTCTGACTTTGCGTTCCTGCAAGACGCGCAGCAGTTTGACCTGTAGCGGCGCGGGCATGTCGCCAATCTCGTCCAGGAACAGCGTCCCGCCTTCCGCCGCCTGAAACAGCCCCTCGCGGTTACTCACCGCGCCGGTAAACGCGCCGCGCGAGTGGCCGAATAACTCCGACTCCAGCAATTGTTCCGGTAGCGCCCCACAATTGATGGCAATAAACGGTTTACTGCTGCGCGGGCTGGCATTGTGAATAGCCTGGGCGAAGATCTCTTTCCCGGTACCGCTCTGACCATTGATCAATACGCTGACGTCGGACTGTGCCACCATCCGCGCCTGCTCCAGCAGACGCAGCATCAGCGGGCTACGGGTAACAATCGATTCACGCCAGCTATCATCCGTGGCGGGTGCCGACTGCTCAAGCGCCTCGTCAATCGCCTGATACAGCGCATCTTTATCCACGGGTTTAGTCAGGAAGCTGAACACGCCCTTTTGCGTTGCCGCGACCGCATCCGGAATCGAACCGTGGGCGGTAAGAATGATGACCGGCATTCCCGGCTGCACCTTCTGGATCTCGCTGAACAGCTGCATGCCGTCCATCTCATCCATCCGCAGATCGCTTATCACCAGATCCACTTTTTCACGGTTCAAAACACGCAGCCCTTCTGCCCCGCTCTCTGCGGTCACCACGCTATAGCCTTCACTGGTCAGACGCATGCCCAGCAGTTTTAACAGGCCTGGATCATCATCCACGAGCAGTAAATGCGCCGGTTTACGACTCATTATGGGGTCACCTCATCTTGTGATGATTCCGGGGCTTGTCCTTCAGACTTGTCGCCGCCATGCGTCGCATCCGGATTGTAATTTCCCGCCGGTTTACGGGTGGAAAGCTGGCGCTCAATATCGGTCAGGTTCTCCAGTTTACGCGTGGTGAGATCGAGCTGTGCCTGAAGGTGCTGATGCTGCTGACGCAGCGTATCCAGATCGCCATCGGTCGTTTGCTGCAGTTTGCTGTAACGCTGGCGTTCTTCGGCGAGCTGGAGCTGTAACGACTGTCCGTCGCGCCAGACCTGATAAAGCGGGCGCACCTGCGCCGGGATCTGCGGGCTGAACGCATCCAGTCGCGAGACGTTTTCGCGACGCTCCAGCGGCGTAATTTTGGCATTCGCCAGCAAGATGCCGCGCTTAAAAGCGTTTTGCCAGCTGTCGTCACTCAGCGAGCGGGCCTCGCTGCGCGACTGCACCGGTAGCAGGCGATCTGCGCAGTCAATGGCGCGCAGCCAGTAAAGAGGGTTGGTATCCGTCGATTGCCCCTGCAATGCCCAGATATCAGTACACTCAACAGACAGATAATCCGCCAGTTGATACGTCGGGAGGGCATCCTGCGGCGCATCCCCGGTGATGTGCTTCACCGCATGCGGCGTACACCCCATCAGCGCAAGGCACGGCATTCCCGCCAGGATGAACTGGCGGGAGAATAGACGTTGGAAAATGTGAGAAAAAACGTGTGGCATATTCACCAGGCTTAGCATTATTTAGTCGTTTTTCGTTGCAGATAACGGCAGTTCTATGCGGAAGCAAACCTCTTGCGCCTGTTCATCGACAAGATAGAGCTCACCCTGCATACGGCGGATACAATCTCTGGCGATACTTAGCCCCAGTCCGCTCCCTTTCACTGCCCCTTTCCGTTGATGACTTCCCTGGAAAAAAGGTTCGAAAATCATAGTTCTTTCCGCTTCAGGAATAGGAGTTCCGGTGTTGATAACATCGATATACACGGTTGATCCCTGTAAGCGGCTGCGAATACGGATGTTACCGGATTCAGCCCCATAGTGCACCGCATTGGAATAAAGATTATCCAGTACGCTCATCAGTAACATCGGCTCGGCCAGGCAGCGATCGGCCGCCAGCGCAATGTCGGTATGCATCATTTTAGCGCGAGCCGGTAGACTATGAGCGGAAACCACCATATCTACCAGCGGTTCAATCTCCACGCTTTCCATTTCAATGGCGCTATCCGCCAGTTTGCGGTTGTAATCAAGCAGTTGTTCAATCAATTTTTGTAGGTTACGGCTACTGTCATCGAGAATGCCAACCACCTCTTTTTGTTCCGGCGTCAGTGGCCCCACTACCTGGTCCGCCAGCAGTTCGGTGCCTTCACGCATGCTGGCCAGCGGGGTTTTCAACTCATGGGAGAGATGGCGCAAAAATTGATGGCGTTGAGACTCCAGCCAGGAGAGGCGCTCGCTCAACCAGATGATCCGCTGCCCAACGGAACGCAGTTCGCGCGGTCCGGTAAAGGTGACGGTATTGCCCAGCGATCGCCCTTCCCCCAGACGATTGATCATCCGCTCAATGCCCTTTACCGGCCCGATAATCATCCGCGTGAACAACAGCACCATCGCCAGACTCACCAGAAACAATACCAGCGCCTGCCAGCCGAAGAACTGTCCACGCTCGGCAATCTCTTGTTGTAGCTGCTGCCCGCGTGAAAAAACCACGGTACGCGTCGCTTGCACCATTTCGGTATTGGCGTTGGCAAATGCTTCCAGTCGCGCGGCCGCGGCGGTTTCAGGCCCACTGTTCCGGCATTGCAGTTGCGCCAGGTCGTTCAGATCCTGACGTAACGCCTGATACAGCTTATCGTCAGGCAGAACACCCGCATGGGCGTCCAGCATTTCACTGTAGCGTTTGCGCTGGCTCTGATACACCTTTGCCAGCGTAGGATCGTCAAGCACGCAATACTGACGATAGCTGCGCTCCATCTCCAGGGCGGCATTGGTCATCGCCTCACTGCGACGCGCATCGATAAGGGTAGTACGGTTAGTCTGCGCCGCCTGGGCGCTAAGCGCGTTCAGGCTTTGCCACGCCTGCCAGGCGAGGACCAGCAGCGGTAACAGGATCAGCAGGAATGCCAGCGTCACCAGTTGGCGTAGTGACCGGGGAAAAACAGACCAGCGCTTCAAGGCATTACTCTCACAGGAGATGAATAGTACGATGCTAACTGAGGGAAACACCAGATACAACAAAGCCGGGCTGAACCCGGCTTTGTTATGGAATAAGGCGGTGCCTAACTCGACGTTTCGCCCGATGGTTGATAAAGCAGCGCTATTATCAGAAGTTGGACGGCAGGCACCTTGTTGTGCGTCATTCGAAGTTTATGTAGCACGTCCCGAAGGGGCTGACATAAGAAGGTGAATGAGCCACTGGTTACTATTATGCAGTAACTATGCCAATATTCAAAACAAATTATTAACACCCTGAATTTAATTGGTTTTTATTGATAATTAATCGATTAATGCAGTGAACGACTTTCATACAAACTGTCGCCATTTAGCAACACCTTAAACGCAATGGATTTAGCCCCATAAAAATCAACAAGTTATATGTCTCTTTTTGGAGACACCCCTTGCGCGCATTTGTCGTGAATTCCCGACAGACCAAATTAACGATAGTGATTATAAAGATACGCAAGGCACACGACATGCCGGCTCAACACCTTCGGCCCTAATCCTGACTGACCCGAGGACCACGGGTGCGTATACAGCCAGCGAACAAAGACATCGCTGGCGCGCAGAGAAACCGGAGCAATGTTCCCGGCCTGCTTTTGCCCGGTTAATGAGCAGACGATCTTATCCGCTCCGCCGCAACTCCACCGCTGCCAGACATTGTTCCACCACCCAATGTTCCACCTGCCTGTCAGCCTGTACTCCGCCTCTGTCCCGGATGGCGGGTTGGCATCTTCCAGCACAAACCACAGATTCGTCGTACCACGCTGTACTTCCGCTGACCAGGCCGTAATCGCTGCGCCACGCAGCACACACTCGTGCGCCAGGTAGTGATCGGTGATAGCAGGAAACCGCCGTTTCAACCGCTGGAAATGACCGTGAATCGCGATCGCAGGGCGAAGGATACACCCGCGATCGTTGCCTTTCAGTCGCGCACTGCCATAGTGAATTTCATCAAACTGACATCTTTGCATGAACTGCATTTCCTGCCAGCGAAGGGACTCCACCGAGCACTCATGCGCCATTTGCGGCACAGGACTCGCCGAACCGGTATAAAGCAAAGAGTCACCTACCGCCTCATCACAGTAGTTAGTTGTGACCTGGAGAATATGACCAGAACAGGCATCAGCGCTGATCACCACATACAGCCGCTGTTCTGCCGCCTGTCCCTGGAAAGGCAACGCCAGAACCTTTGTCGCAACGCGTTTCACATCACGGTTAGCATGATGCGCTTGCTGCTCACACCAGTTAACCGCTTTCGCCAGCAGTCGATATTGCGTGGTTTCTGCCGCGTAATCACCCTGCTGAAGTCGCAAGAGAAACGGCTCGATGGTGCGTTCGAAACAGCGCTTCGTCTGTCGGGGAGTAAAAACCGTCCGACAAAGACGACACTGGAATCGACTATGACCTGCCTGCGTTCGCCCATAGCGAATCACGTCGCTGGCAGAGCAGTGCGGGCATTCTGTTCCGGTTGCGTCCGGTTTATTTTTTATTAACCGTGCAAACCAGTGGTTAAATTCACGCTCATTAAATAAGGGGGGCAGACTGCCACATTTCTGGCATTCCAGCGCCGCATACCACAGACGATAAACGGGATAAAGATAGTCAGCCGCTTCCGCCACGCCGAGATTGGGGCACGACCAACTTTTACAAACATTGAGATGTATTTTGTCCTGGATTTCCATTTCACTCGACCAACTGATTTTGTCAGTCGAATAACTCTGGCGGTTATTCAGATTTACTGTCGTGAGGAGCCTCACAAAATCCAGGCAAGCGGAAACGACAATAGCACTCTCATTTATACGTTAAGGATAAACAATGAAAAAACGCTTGATTGCCTCGTTACTCATCGCTGGATATGCGGGATATGCCTGTGCACAGGATGTTACCGTCATCTATACCAATGATCTCCACGCCCACGTTGAACCGTATAAACTGCCGTATATTGCTGAAGGTAAACGGGAGATTGGCGGTTTTGCTAATATTTCCACACTGGTTAAACAGGAAAAAGCTAAAAATAAGGCGACGTTTTATTTTGATGCCGGTGATTATTTTACCGGTCCATATATAAGCAGCCTGACTAAAGGAAAAGCAATTATCGATATAATGAATACAATGTCGGTGGATGCGGCCTCTGTCGGGAATCATGAATTTGACCATGGCTGGGATAATACCCTTTTGCAGTTCAGCCAGGCGACGTTCCCTATTTTATTGGGTAACGTCTTTTTTAAGAACAGCACTCTGCCCTTCTGGAATAAACCGTACACTATTGTGGAAAAAGACAGCGTCAAAATCGGTGTCATCGGTTTGCACGGTGTGTTTGCCTTCGACGATACGGTGTCGTCAGCCATGCGCCAGAGAATTGAAGCGCGTGATGAAGTCAAGTATCTACAGCGCTATCTGGATGAGCTGCGTGGAAAAGTGGATATCACCGTCGCGTTAATGCACGAAGGCACACCGGCGCGCCAGTCCAGCATCGGCAATGCGGACGTCAGACGTGCGCTGGATAAGGATATTCAGACCGCAAAACAGGTCAAAGGCCTCGATCTTCTCATTACTGGCCATGCGCATGTTGGCACGCCAGAACCAATTAAAGTGGGGAATACCCTCATCCTCTCGACCGACAGCGGTGGCATTGATATCGGTAAACTGGTGCTGGATGTCAACACAAAAAACCATCGTCACACGGTTAAAAGCTTTGAACTGAAAACAATTTATGCGGATGAATGGAAACCCGATCCGGTCACGCAGAAGGTGATTGATGGCTGGAACAAAAAGCTCGCGGAAACCGTGAGCCAAAAAGTGGGTGAAACGCCGATTGCGTTGACCCGGGCCTATGGGGAGTCCTCATCGCTGGGTAACCTGTTTACCGATGCCATGCTGTTCGCCGCGCCTGATGCGCAACTTGCGCTGACCAATTCGGGCGGTTTACGCGCCGATCTCAATCCTGGCCCCCTCACGCTTGGCGATATTATTAGCGCCTTCCCGTTCCCTAATGAACTGACCGTGATGGATTTAACGGGTAAATCATTACGCAATCTGATGGAGCATGGGGCGTCGCTGAGCAACGGCGTATTACAGATGTCGAAAGGCGCTGAAATGCGCTACGACCCGCGTAAACCGGTCGGCCAGCGCGTGACGACATTTACACTTAACGGCAAAAACATTGTCGATACGCAAACCTATCGCGTGGCAACCAACAGTTTCCTCGCGCCGGGCGGTGATGGTTTTATGGCTTTTACCGACGGTAAAAATAAGCAGGTCCGCGGCGGATATAACCTCTCCGATGCGGTGATTGATTACCTGAAAAAAGGCAACGTCATCGACCCTCAGCAAGTCAATGAAATGCGCGTAAGTGAAGTCAAACACTAATCTTATTTAATCAGGTGGATACTATGGCAATTATTTATACTGGAACAGTGCTCGCTCCGGCAAACAATCAGCTTGCTGCCTGGCTCAAGTTTCAACTGGACGTACCTGCCACATTTTCATATACCGTGTTAAAAAGGACGACAAGTCAGACAAGCGTAGACTTTTCTTTCACGTCAAGCGAGTTGATTGACGATACCACGACAGAAATTAAAATCCCGGTGATTGGCCTTTACGCTAATTATAACAACCAGGTTCAGGTCATTTTCAAAAATCAGGCGGGGAATGAAATTTTCAACAGTACGATCCAGGTTAGCACACGCGATCAAATTTATCGTGAAGCGACCATTTTTCATCTTAACATTGAGCAAAACGATCCCGCAAAATTTTCCAGTGTGTGGGGAAACAGTTGGTTAATGACAACCAATTGCGATGGTTATGACCAAAACGGTGACCTCCGCTGTTATTTCGCGCAACCTTATCGCAACCAAATGTTAAGAACGCACGATGGGTATTTTTACATAGGTAGCGACGAGGACGAACATTGGTATGGCCGTCGCTTCTTTAAAATTGATATTCTTGGCAATGAAATCCTTGAATATGATTTACGCGATAGTGATGGCAATCTTTACGCAAATACGCACGATCTAGCCTGGGATTCGGCAAATAACCTTTATATGATCGGTAACGATATACCGGATCGTTCGACATCTACAATGAGACAGGATGCCTGGATCTTAAAATTCAATGAACAGTCGGGGAAAATGATCTGGGCCAAAAATTACACTCGCGCCTTCGATAACGCCTCGATTCTGAATAATAGCCCAACCAATGATGCGCATCTTAACTCACTCTCCTGGATCCCAGCAGGCTCTGAAAACAGTGAGGCTATTATTGTCCACACCCGTTCAGCCGGGGTTACTTTTGGCGTATCGCCAGAAGATGGCCGGATTCTCTGGACAATCGATACTGGCGGTTTCAACCCACAATTCCCTGCAGATCAATCGGTTATAAATATCAGTACAACCGGAATTGGCGATAATGAAAACGGCGGCCATACCGTTTTAGTCACCAGTAATAGCGCATTTTCCAGTCTCACAGATTACAACGCAGGGAAGTTTGTCCTTTCTGTCTTTGATAACCGCTCTTGCATAACGTCTGATGGTCAGCCTGTTATCCGCCCTATCGACGCGGATGCAGACGCTGCAAAGCAGTATCAAACCCTGGAAGCTCGTGTTTTGTTTTACGCCGTTGATTTAACGGCCAGAACCATCACGAAAGCAGCAGAACCTATTTCATTGGCATCAGCCCGTGTCCCACAAGTAACGGACTTCATGGGGGCGGTTTTTGATCACAATGACAACTACACTATCTATACCAACCACGCGCGTTCTTTCTTTATCAGCGACGCCAGCGGGAATTTCATTGCAACGATTTACGATCTTATCTGTTCACTGGATGGCTATCCGGAGTTTCCTGGAGAATGCTACCGGGCAAGGCTATTTGCCAGCAATGAACTCACCGCTCTGATCAACGTTGGGTTTGATACCGCGAACAACTGATACCGTTCAGTAAAAAAACCCGGTGTTTATTTCACCGGGTTTTTCTGTTTCAGAAGGTTTATCCCAACTGCTTGCGGGCGTTACGGAAGATACGCATCCACGGACCGTCCTCACCCCAGTTTTCCGGGTGCCATGAGTTGCTGACGGTACGGTACACACGTTCCGGATGCGGCATCATCACCGTCACACGACCACTTTCCGTGGTGACAGCGGTAATCCCATTCGGCGAGCCGTTCGGGTTAGCCGGGTAGGTTTCCGTTACGTTGCCAAAGTTATCGACAAAGCGCAGTGCGACCAGACCTTTGCTTTCCAGCGCCGCCAGATGGGCTGCGTCGCGAACTTCAACGCGCCCTTCTCCGTGCGAGACGGCGATAGGCATCATTGACCCGACCATGCCCTGCAGCAACAGAGACGGGCTCTGGGTCACCTCAACCAGGCTGAAGCGGGCTTCAAAGCGATCCGAATGGTTACGCACAAAGCGCGGCCACAGGTCACTGCCCGGGATCAGTTCACGCAGATTCGACATCATCTGACAGCCGTTACACACACCCAGCGCCAGCGTTTGTGGACGATGGAAGAAGGTTTCGAACTCATCGCGCACGCGGTTGTTGAACAGAATTGATTTCGCCCAGCCCTCACCCGCGCCCAGTACGTCGCCGTAAGAGAAGCCGCCGCAGGCCACCAGCGCCTGGAAGTTACCCAGACCCGTGCGGCCACCGAGCAGATCGCTCATGTGCACGTCAATCGCGTCAAAGCCTGCACGCTGGAACGCCGCAGCCATTTCGACGTGAGAGTTCACCCCTTGCTCACGCAGTACCGCCACTTTCGGACGCGCACCGGTCGCAATATACGGTGCGGCGATATCGTCATTAATATCAAAGGTCAGCTTCGCGCTAAGGCCCGGATCGGCATCGTTGGTTTTCGCATCGTGCTCCTGATCGGCACACTCCGGGTTATCACGCAGACGCTGCATTTGCCAGGTGGTTTCGGCCCACCAGATGCGAAGCGTCGTGCGACTTTCGCTGAAGACGGTCTGACCGTTGGCTTCGATAACAAAACGATCGCCCGTGACGGCCTGGCCCAGGTAATGTACGCAATCGCCCAGACCGTGTTGCGCCAGCAATGCTTCCACCGCCTCGCGATCCGCTGCGCGAACCTGAATCACCGCGCCAAGTTCTTCGTTGAACAACGCCGCCAGACGATCGTCGCCCAGTGCGGCGATATCCGCCTGCACCCCACAGTGGCCGGTAAAGGCCATTTCCGCCAGCGTCACCAGCAGGCCGCCATCGGAACGGTCGTGATAAGCGAGCAGTTTACGTTGCGCCACCAGCGCCTGCATCGCGTCGTAGAAGCCCTTCAGTTGCGCGACGTCACGCACATCTGCCGGCGTATCGCCAAGCTGGCGATATACCTGCGCCAGCGCCGTCGCACCCAGCGCGTTGTGGCCACGGCCCAGGTCGATCATCAGCAGCGCGTTGTCTTCAGTAAAAAGCTGCGGGGTGATGGTATGACGCACATCTTCCACGCGAGCAAAAGCGGAAATCACCAGCGACAGCGGCGAGGTCATTTCGCGCTGTTCGTTGCCTTCCTGCCAGCGGGTTTTCATCGACATCGAGTCTTTACCCACCGGAATCGTCAGACCCAGCGCCGGACAGAGTTCTTCACCGACCGCTTTCACCGCTTCGTATAAACCGGCATCTTCGCCCGGGTGACCGGCTGCGGCCATCCAGTTAGCGGAAAGCTTAATGCGTTTGATATCGCCAATCTGCGTTGCCGCAATATTGGTCAATGCTTCCCCGACCGCCAGACGGGCAGAAGCGGAGAAGTCGAGCAGCGCCACTGGCGCACGTTCGCCGATCGACATCGCTTCACCGTAGTAGCTATCGAGGCTGGCGGTGGTCACCGCGCAGTTCGCCACCGGCACCTGCCACGGACCGACCATCTGATCGCGAGACACCATCCCGGTCACAGTACGGTCGCCAATGGTGACCAGGAAGGTTTTTTCCGCCACCGTCGGCAGATGCAGAACGCGTTTAACTGCATCCGCAATGGTGATGTCAGCACGATCCAGTGCCTCACCTTTCGCCTTCAGCGTCTGAACGTCGCGGGTCATCTTCGGCGTTTTGCCGAGCAGGACGTCAAGCGGCAGATCGATAGGCTGGTTGTTGAAGTGACGATCGTTTAGCGACAGATGCTGTTCTTCGGTCGCCTCACCAATTACCGCATACGGCGCGCGCTCGCGCTTACACAGCTCGTCGAACAGCGGCAGTTGGTCCGCCGCCACAGCCAGCACGTAACGTTCCTGGGACTCGTTACACCAGATCTCCAGCGGGCTCATACCCGGCTCATCGCTGAGGATGTCACGCAGTTCGAATTTACCGCCGCGTCCGCCGTCGCTAACCAGTTCAGGCATCGCGTTCGACAGACCGCCGGCGCCAACGTCGTGGATAAACAGGATCGGGTTGGCGTCACCCAACTGCCAGCAGCGGTCGATCACTTCCTGGCAGCGGCGTTCCATCTCCGGGTTATCACGCTGTACCGAGGCAAAATCAAGATCCGCGTCAGACTGGCCGGAGGCCATCGAGGAAGCCGCGCCGCCGCCCAGGCCGATATTCATCGCCGGACCGCCGAGAACGATCAGCTTCGCCCCGACGACGATCTCGCCTTTCTGTACGTGATCGGCACGGATGTTACCAATCCCGCCCGCCAGCATGATCGGCTTGTGATAGCCCCGCAGCTCTTCGCCATTGTGGCTGTTCACTTTTTCTTCGTAAGTACGGAAATAGCCGTTCAGCGAAGGACGACCAAATTCATTGTTAAACGCCGCGCCGCCCAGCGGGCCTTCAGTCATGATATCCAGCGCGGTCACAATACGCTCTGGCTTGCCGAAGTCTTCTTCCCACGGCTGCTCAAAGCCCGGAATGCGCAGGTTAGAAACGGAGAAGCCTACCAGACCCGCTTTTGGCTTCGCGCCGCGTCCGGTTGCCCCTTCATCACGGATTTCACCGCCGGAACCAGTCGCCGCCCCCGGCCACGGCGAGATCGCCGTCGGGTGGTTATGGGTTTCCACCTTCATCAGGATATGCGCCGGCTCCTGGTGGAAGTCATAGCGACCGGTCGCGTGGTCGGCAAAGTAACGCCCCACTTCAGACCCTTCCATCACCGCCGCGTTATCTTTATACGCGGAAAGCACGTGGTCCGGTGTGGTTTCAAAGGTGTTTTTGATCATCTTGAACAGCGACTTCGGCTGTTGCTTGCCATCGATGATCCAGTCGGCGTTGAAAATCTTGTGACGGCAGTGCTCAGAGTTCGCCTGCGCAAACATGTAGAGTTCGATGTCGTTCGGGTTGCGCCCCAGTCGGGTAAACGCGTCCTGCAGGTAATCAATTTCGTCATCCGCCAGCGCCAGACCGAGACGCAGGTTAGCATCAATCAGCGCCTGACGGCCTTCACCCAGCAGGTCAACACTTGCAACCGGCGCCGGCTGATGGTGAGCAAACAGTTTTTCCGCATCGGTTAACGAAGAGAACACCGTCTCCATCATTCGATCGTGCAGTTCAGCGGCAACCCACTGCCACTGCTCAGCGCTTAGCGTGGAGGCCTCAACGTAATAAGCGACGCCGCGTTCCAGACGGTCAATTTGTTGCAGACCGCAGTTATGGGCGATATCTGTCGCTTTGGAAGACCAGGGGGAGATGGTGCCAGGGCGCGGCGTTACCAGCAGCAGTTTCCCTTCCGGGGTGTGGCTGCTCAGGCTGGGACCGTATTTCAGCAGACGGGCAAGCTGCGCGTGCTCATCCTCGTTCAACGGAGCGTTCAGGTCAGCGAAATGGACGTACTCGGCGTAAATATTGCTTACCTGGAGGTTGGCAGCCTGAAAACGTGCCAGCAGTTTGTTAATACGGAATGCGGACAGTGCAGGCGAACCACGCAGAATTTCCATCATAAGTCTCTCGTCTTCTAAGCTAAGCTTTCGGTGTGCCCAAGTGGGGAAACGGGCGTCATTATAAAGAATCTGAGCCGCCGACGAAACCGTTTGCGTCGAAATAAAATCCACCGCCGTTATTGTCATACGATGCTGCCAATGGCTGTAATTAGTTGCCAACTGGCGCAAGTTTAAGCAAAATGCCGCTCATTGATGAATACTCCTGGCCTTTCTATTCTTTTTCCCATCCTGAGGCAACGCACGGTTCAGAGAATTAACTAATTGAAAAAATTAAAGATTAATTATCTGTTCATCGGCATACTGACGCTGCTGCTGGCGGCGGCCCTCTGGCCCTCTATCCCCTGGTTCGGTAAAGCCGATAATCGTATCGCCGCGATCCAGTCGCGGGGAGAGTTGCGCGTGAGCACAATTGAGTCGCCGCTCACCTGGGCGAAACTCGACGGTAAGCCGTACGGGCTCGATTACGAGCTGGCGCAGCAGTTCGCCAGCTATCTGGGTGTAAAACTGAAGATTACCGTCCGCCAGAACATCAGCCAGCTGTTTGACGATCTGGATAATGGTGACGCCGACCTGCTGGCGGCCGGGCTGGTCTACAACAGTGAACGAGTGAAAAACTATCAGCCAGGGCCGACTTACTATTCGGTGTCCCAGCAACTGGTCTACAAAGTGGGTCAGTATCGTCCCCGTACGTTGGGCAGCGTGACGGAAAGTCAACTCACTATCACGCCGGGACACGTGGTGGCAAACGATCTGCAAACGCTGAAACAGACAAAATACCCTGAGCTGAGCTGGCGGATCGATGAGAAAAAAGGCTCAACGGAACTGCTTGATGCGGTGATTGCCGGACAGCTGGATTACACCATTGCCGACTCTGTCGCCATCAGCCTCTACCAACGCGTTCATCCCGAACTTGCTGTTGCGTTGGATATCACCGACGAACAGCCGGTGACCTGGTTTAGTCAGCTGGATGATGACAACACGCTGTCTGCCGCCCTGCTCGATTTCTTCAACGGCATGAATGAGGACGGCTCCCTGGCGCGTCTCGAAGAAAAATATCTGGGGCACGGCGATGATTTTGACTATGTCGATACCCGCACCTTTCTGCGCGCGGTTGATGCCATGCTCCCCGACCTGAAACCGCTGTTTGAAAAACACGCCCAGGAGATTGGCTGGCAGCTGCTTGCGGCGATCTCCTGGCAGGAATCGCATTGGGATCCGCAGGCCACATCACCAACCGGCGTGCGCGGCATGATGATGCTCACCAAAAACACCGCACAAAGTCTCGGTCTGACCGACAGAACCGATCCTGAGCAGAGCATCAGCGGTGGAGCACGCTACTTACAGGACATGATGAGTAAAGTGCCGGACACCGTACCCGAGAACGAGCGTATCTGGTTTGCGCTGGCGGCCTATAACATGGGTTATGCGCATATGCTTGATGCGCGTGCGCTGACAGCCAAAACGAAGGGAAACCCGGACAGTTGGGCAGACGTCAAACAGCGTCTGCCGTTGCTCAGTCAAAAACAGTATTACAGCAAGCTGACCTACGGCTATGCGCGCGGACATGAGGCCTACGCCTACGTTGAAAACATCCGTAAATATCAGATAAGCCTGCAGGGCTATTTGCAGGAGAAAGAAAAGCAACTGGCTGAAGAGATGAAACTGGCACAAGAGTATCCGGTCGTCTCACCAACGGAATTTGGCAAACAGCGGCGACCACTCGCCGCCTTCCTGTCGCAATCGTCATCCAGTTATCTGACGCACTCGCCGTCGCTGCTGCGTTTACCGCAGAAGAAAGAGGACAAAGAGTAAACAGAACCGCAATGCCTACTGGCTTGCGGCTTTCTTCAACGCTTTGATCTCCTGACGGCGCATGCGGAAGAAATCGCTGAGCAGCGTCGCACACTCCTCACGCAATATTCCTTCAGTGACCTCAACGCGATGATTCATTCCCGGATGATGCAGAACATCCATCAGCGAACCGGCAGCGCCGGTTTTTGCATCGCGCGCGCCGAACACCACATGGCGGATACGGCTGTGTACCATCGCACCAGCGCACATGACGCACGGCTCAAGGGTCACATACAGCGTCGCGTCAATCAGACGATAATTTTGCAGGACGAGGCCGCCCTGACGTAGCGCCATGATCTCTGCGTGCGCGGTGGGATCGTGATGGCCAATCGGGCGGTTCCAGCCTTCACCGATCACGCGATTGTTGTGCACTAATACGGCACCGACCGGGACTTCACGTTCATCCCAGGCGCGCTTCGCCAGCGTTAACGCATGACGCATCCAGTATTCGTGACTAAATTCAACATCTGACAAAGGGGTTACTCCGGTAATCATTGCGGGCGCATTATACAGGGTCGCGATACCCTTCGTCTTTCAACTATTCCAGTTGCTGGAGTTCTCCACGAGGCGTGACGCGCCAGCGGTGCTGGCAAAAATAGAGCAGCGGGTTGTCCTGATTGCTGTCGCTGTAGCCGCTGTAAAGGCGCAGTGGCGTGCCGATTTTACGCTCCAGCTGTGCAACTTTTTCATGCCCCAGACAGCGCAGGGTCAGCACCCAACCGCCGTACCCCCGCTTCATCTGGCTGGCGATCAAATTCACGCGCGGCAGCCACGGCGTATCAACATAAACCTGTTCCACCAGCGACTGCGGCGAACCGGTGATGAGCCAGATATCGGCATCGGAGCTGAGCAGATAGGTGGTCAGACGCTCTTGTACCTGAGGAAACGCCGTAACGTTCTGTCGGAACCATCGAACAAAATCGGCCTGCCTGGCCTGTAGACTGGCCTCGCTGTGGCCGAAGGTACATCCCCACAACAGCAGACTCATCGGCCAGCGCGCAGCGCGTCCTTTAATCAATAACGCACCGACAATCACGGGCAACAACGGCAGCACAAGCAGCGCATTCAGCGGCTGGCGACGCAACAGATAGCGCAGGAAACTGCCAAACATATCCTGCTGATGTAGTGTACCATCCAAATCAAAAAAAACGACACGACGCGCGTGATTGGTCAAACCTTACTCCTCGGGATCGTTGAATCCTAACAGCCAGGTAAACAGGAACCCGGCTATCACTGCTACTAAATAGCCTAACAGATAGAACATCACTTTTCCGGCAACAATCGTTAACGCCAGCGGTAATCCGGAAATACCGAAGGTGATGACGGTGGCGACCTTCCAGTAGCTGATCAGCGCTCCGCCTACTGCGCCACCAAGACAGGCGCCAATAAACGGTTTGCCCAGAGGAAGCGTGACGCCAAAAATCAGCGGTTCGCCAATACCGAGTAATCCCACCGGTAACGCCCCCTTAATCACTTTTTTCAACCGCGCGTTACGGGTTTTCATTAGCACGGCAATTGCCGCGCCCACCTGCCCGACGCCCGCCATCGCCAGAATGGGAAAGAGCGCGTTATAGCCATGCGCCTGCACCAGCTCAACGTGAATCGGCACCAGCCCCTGATGCAGCCCCGTCAGCACCAGTGGCAGGAAGGTTCCCGCCAGAACCGCGCCGACCAGAAAGCCGCCGCGATCGATAGCCCAGGACGCGCCGTGAGCAATAGACTCCGAAATCCAGCCGCCCAGCGGTTGCAGCGCCACAATCGCAATCGAGCCGGTGATGATGGTCGTCAGTAGCGGATTGAGGATAAGCTCCAGCGAGCCGGGTAACACGTCGCGGAATTTACGCTCGATCCAGCACATCAGCGCCACCACCAGCAGCACGGCAATCACCCCACCACGGCCTGGCTGGAGCGCTTCACCAAACAGCGTAATTTGCGCCAGTTGCGGACTCGACAGAATGCCCGCCATCACGCCGCCCATCGCCAGCGAACCACCGAAGACTTTGGCGGTATTCACCCCCACCAGAATGTTCATGATGGCGAAAACTGCACTGCCGAATATCCCCATCAGCCCCAGCATGTTGGGGTAATGGGTGGCGAAATCGCCGACGATATCCGGCCGTTTGAGAATGTTAATGATGCCGGTGATTAAACCGGAGGCGATAAACGCCGGGATCAGGGGAATAAAAACGTTCGCCAGCTTGCGTAGCGCATCGCTCATCGGAGCTTTATACTTTGCTTTGGCCTGCGATTTCGTGCGCTCAATGTCATCGACTGCCGGGCGCGCGCTCCCCTGCGCCAACAGCGCTCGCATGGCATCAACGACCTTTGCCGCCTTTCCGGGCCCGACGATGATCTGATGCTGCGCCCCCTGCTTCACGTAACCACTGACGCCCGGTAGTTGTTTCAGATGCGGGATATCCAACAGCGTATCGTCTTTCACTTCCACCCGGACGCGCGTCATACAATTTTCCAGACGCAGAATATTTTGTTCTCCGCCTATTCCCAGCAGAATGTCGCTGGCAAGGGTCGCCATCTTATCCATAGTTACCTCGATGAATCAGCTAACGCAGCGCGTAAGAATCCCTGATGGGCGGCCAGTTTTTCGCGCGCCGCATCAGCATTGAGACCGCTCAGCGCCATAAGAATGGCCGGTTTCACGTCAAAATCGGTCTGTCTGAGCAGCGTTTCCGCCTCAGCGCGGGCAATGCCTGTGGCTTCAACCACCATTCGACACGCGCGGTCCATCAGTTTGATATTGGTGGCTTTCATATCCACCATCAGGTTCTGGTACACCTTGCCAAACTTCACCATCGCTCCGGTGGAGATCATATTGAGCACCAGCTTTTGCGCGGTACCGGATTTCAGACGCGTTGAGCCTGTCAGCGCCTCAGGCCCTACTACGGGTGAAATCGCAATATCCGCTTCCTGCGCAATCGGCGAGTCCGGATTACAGGAGATAGCAACCGTGGTACAACCCGTTTTGCGGGCATATTTCAGTCCACCGATGACATACGGCGTACGCCCTGATGCCGCCAGCCCAACCACCAGATCCTGCGGCACGAGGTTCAGGGCAATAAGATCGTCTTCACCGAGCTGCGCGTTGTCTTCTGCTCCTTCAACGGCTTTCAGCAATGCTCCCGGACCACCGGCGATTAGCCCCACCACCAGACCATGAGGAACGCCAAACGTCGGTGGGCATTCAGACGCATCCAGCACGCCGAGTCGCCCACTGGTCCCTGCGCCCATATAGATAATCCGACCACCGGATTTTAACGCTTCAGCCGCGGCATCGACGGCGCTCGCAACATCGGGCAATGTTGCTTTTACTGCTTTCGCTACCAGCGTATCCTGTTGATTAAAACGGTGAACCAGATCCAGCGTTGATAACGCGTCGAGGTCCATTGTTTGCGGATTACGGGTTTCTGATACTAAAGCGCCGAGATTCATGTTTGCTCCTCAGGAATTTTTAATTCATATTAACGACCAATAATGGAATATAATATTCGTGCAGGCGAGTGAAATTTCATTTTGTCGCCGCCATCACGTTTTCGTCAGGAGAGACCATGAACTGTTTAATTCGCATCCGCCAGCGCTACCCGGGATTTGCGCAGAGCGATAAAAAACTCGCGGACTATCTTCTGATACAACCCGACACTGCCCGCCACCTTAGCTCTCAGCAACTGGCCGCCGAAGCGGGCGTCAGTCAGTCGAGCGTGGTGAAGTTCGCACAAAAGCTCGGCTATAAGGGATTCCCGGCGTTGAAACTGGCGATCAGCGAAGCGCTGGTCAGCAATCCGAACCCGCATTCGGTGCCAGTGCATAACCAGATCCGTGGCGACGATCCCCTGCGTCTGGTCGGCGAGAAACTGATCAAAGAGAATGTGGCGGCGATGCATGCCACGCTGGATGTCAACACGGAAGAGAAGCTGAGCGAAAGCGTGACGATGCTGCGTAACGCCCGTCGGATCGTGTTAACCGGGATTGGTGCCTCCGGCCTGGTAGCGCAGAATTTTGCCTGGAAGCTGATGAAAATCGGCCTGAGCGCTATTATTGAGCGCGATATGCATGCGCTGTTGGCCACGGTTCAGGCGCTGACGCCGGACGATCTGCTGTTAGCGATTTCCTACAGCGGCGAACGTCGAGAACTGAACCTGGCGGCAGAAGAGACTTTACGCGTCGGCGGGCAGATCCTGGCGATCACGGGTTTCACCCCTAATGGGCTTCAGCAGCGCGCCAGCCACTGCCTGTATACCATCGCGGAAGAACAGGCCACCCGCAGTGCGGCGATCTCTTCAACCCACGCGCAAATGATGCTCACCGATCTGCTTTTTATGGCGCTGGTACAGCAGGATCTGGAGCACGCACCTGAACGTATTCGCCACAGCGAGGCGCTGGTAAAAAAACTGGTCTGAGCAAGGAATGCGCGTATAATGCCCGCCCGGTTTGTGTTGTTTTGAGAGTTTCCTGATGGCCCTGTTAATCACGAAAAAATGCATCAATTGCGATATGTGCGAACCCGAATGTCCAAATGAGGCCATTTCGATGGGTGACAGCATCTATGAGATTAACAGCGACAAATGCACCGAGTGCGTCGGGCATTACGACACGCCCACCTGCCAGAAGGTGTGCCCGATCCCCAATACGATCCTCAAAGACCCGGCACATGTCGAAACGGAAGAACAACTGTGGGACAAATTTGTCCAGATGCACCACGCCGATAAAATCTAACTTTCGATAATGACCGTGGCGCAGGCATAGTGACGTTCGTCGGCCAGCGTTACGTGCATATGCGCAACGCCTAGTTTTTCCGCCAGCGCTAACGCCTCTCCCCACAACCGCAAGCGCGGTTTACCAAGTTCGTCGTTAAACACTTCAAACTGATTAAATGCCAGCCCATTGCGAATACCGGTACCAAAAGCTTTCGCCGCCGCCTCTTTGACGGCAAAGCGTTTTGCCAGAAAACGCACCGGCTGCTGGTGCGTTTCCCAGATAGCCCACTCGTTAGCGCTGAGCACTCGTCGGGCAAGCCGGTCACCGGAACGGGAGATCACCGCTTCAATGCGCGCAATCTCCACGATATCAGTGCCTAATCCAAGAATGGCCATTAGCCGCGCGCTTCCAGCATCAGACGTTTCATTTCCGCGACGGCGTCTTTTAGCCCGCTCATCACCGCACGACCGATAATCGCATGACCGATATTCAGCTCGTGCATTTCCGGCAGTGCGGCAATGGCTTTGACGTTGTGATAGGTCAGGCCGTGTCCCGCATTGACTTTCAGCCCCAGGCTTGCGGCGAAGGTGGCGGCTTTCGCGATGCGCGCCAGTTCCTGCGCCTGTTCCGCATCGGTTTTCGCATCCGCATAGCAGCCGGTATGAATTTCAATGTACGGTGCGCCGACGTCAGCAGCCGCTTTGATTTGCGCGTCATCGGCGTCAATAAACAGCGACACAAGGATCCCGGCGTCAGCCAGACGTTTACAGGCATCACGCATTTTGTCGCGCTGCCCGGCCACATCCAGGCCGCCTTCGGTGGTCACTTCCTGGCGCTTTTCCGGCACCAGGCAGCAAAAATGCGGTTTGGTTTCCACGGCAATCGCCAGCATCTCTTCCGTCACCGCCATTTCCAGGTTCATACGCGTGTCCAGCGTCTGGCGCAGAATGCGGACATCGCGGTCGGTAATGTGACGGCGATCTTCACGTAAATGGACGGTAATGCCATCAGCCCCCGCCTGCTCGGCAATGAATGCCGCCTGAACCGGATCCGGATATGCAGTACCGCGTGCATTACGTAACGTGGCAATGTGGTCAATGTTGACGCCTAACAGTAATTCAGCCATGACAATCCTCGTGATTTTATGTTCGCTTCGGCATGAACTGCCGGAATAATTCGCGGCTCTTTAAGGGTTTACCACCAAGATACGGCTTCAGCGCTATGCGGGTAAAGCGTTTCGCCGCGCGTAGCGTATCAACATCCGGAAATTCACGTTCTGCCAGCGCCCGCAGATGGCGTCCGGTAAAGGTGCTGTTGTCAATCACAACGCTGGCGATAAAGCCTTTTTCTTCGCGATAGCGGTAGGTCATGGTGTCATCCACCGGCTCACCGCTGCCCGCACAGTGCAGGAAATCAACTCCGTAACCGAGGTGGCCGAGCAGCGCCAGTTCAAAACGACGCAGCACGGGTTCCGGCGTTCCCGTAGCCCCCGCCAGTGCCTGAATGCAATGAAGATAATCGAAAAAGAGTTCAGAAAAGCGGGTTTCGTGTTCCAGCACGCGGGCGAGCAGTTCGTTGACGTACAGGCCGCTGTACAGTGTGATACCGCTCAGAGGGAGCGCCAGAGAAACCGCTTCCGCGCTACGCAGCGTTTTGACGTCGCCACGTCCGCCAAAGCGGACTAACAGGGGGGTAAAAGGTTGAAGGGCACCTTTCAGATTAGAGCGTTTAGAACGTGCGCCTTTAGCAACAAGACGCACGCGACCCGACTCTTCCGTGAAGACGTCCAGCATCAGGCTGGTTTCGCTCCAGGGGCGACTATGCAGGACAAATGCGCGCTGCCAGCCCTCCATCATACTCGTCGCCTGTTCGGAGCGCAGGTTTAGAGATCGTCGACGTAACCGAGACTGCGCAGCGCGCGTTCGTCATCGGCCCAGCCGGATTTCACTTTCACCCACAGTTCAAGATGAACCGGAGCTTCAAACATTTCCTGCATGTCTTTACGCGCTTCAATACCGATGGTCTTGATTTTGGCCCCTTTGTTGCCAATAACCATCTTCTTTTGCCCTTCGCGCTCAACGAGGATCAGCCCGTTGATGTCATAACCGCCGCGCTCGTTTGACACGAAGCGTTCGATTTCCACAGTCACGGAGTATGGCAGTTCAGCGCCAAGGAAACGCATCAGCTTTTCACGGATGATTTCAGAAGCCATAAAACGCTGTGAGCGATCGGTGATGTAATCTTCCGGGAAGTGATGCTCCGCCTCCGGCAGATGCTTGCGCACGATGCCCGCGACGGTGTCGACATTCATCCCGGTTTCCGCAGAGATCGGTACGATGTCGAGGAAGTCCATCTGGCTTGCCAGGAACTGCAAATGCGGCAGCAGATCGGCTTTTTCCTGCACGTTATCTACTTTGTTGACGGCCAGAATCACCGGCGCTTTACCGTCACGCAGTTTATTGAGCACCATCTCGTCATCCGGCGTCCAGCGGGTGCCTTCCACCACAAAGATCACCAGTTCAACATCACCAATGGAACTGCTGGCCGCTTTGTTCATCAGACGGTTAATCGCGCGTTTTTCTTCCATGTGCAGACCGGGGGTATCGACGTAAATCGCCTGCCAGGGCCCTTCGGTATGGATCCCGACAATACGGTGACGCGTAGTCTGCGCTTTACGGGAGGTGATCGAAATCTTCTGCCCGAGCAGGTTGTTCAACAGCGTGGATTTGCCAACGTTCGGACGACCGACGATGGCAATAAATCCGCAATAGGTTTTTTCGTCGCTCATTCCAGCTCCAGTTTTTTCAACGCCTGTTCGGCGGCAGCCTGTTCCGCCTTGCGACGGCTCGAACCTGTGCCAACCACCGGTTCACTCAGGCCGCTGACCTGGCAGTGGATAGTAAATTCCTGATCGTGCGCTTCGCCACGTACCTGGACTACCAGATAAGTCGGCAGCGGCAGATGGCGACCCTGCAAATATTCTTGCAAGCGCGTTTTCGGATCTTTTTGTTTATCGCCTGGGCTAATTTCGTCCAAACGAGTTTGATACCAGTTGAGGATTAATTTCTCGACGGTTTGAATATCACTGTCGAGGAATACGCCACCAATTAATGCTTCGACGGTGTCGGCGAGAATTGACTCACGACGAAATCCACCGCTTTTAAGTTCACCTGGCCCTAAACGTAAGCACTCGCCTAACTCAAATTCGCGCGCCAGTTCCGCCAGCGTATTGCCACGGACCAGCGTGGCGCGCATCCGGCTCATATCGCCTTCATCCACACGAGGGAAACGGTGATAAAGCGCATTGGCGATAACGTAGCTCAGAATAGAGTCGCCTAAAAATTCTAAACGCTCGTTATGTTTACTGCTGGCACTACGATGAGTTAATGCCTGCTGCAACAGTTCCTGATGATTAAAAGTGTAGCCCAGCTTCCGTTGAAGCCGATTAATTACGATGGGGTTCATGCGATACCAATAAATAAATGCGTCAACAATTCAGCACACGAAACAGACCTGATATATGTAGCATCCTTCCGGCCGCGTTAAGCAGCTTATGTACGCTCATATAGGGGGACCAACGCTGTTTCGTGTGCCGTGGCGGCCTGGAGGCGCCAACCTGAAACTTCGGGGGAATATTCTATACACAACGACGAGGGATGTCGTTAGCCTGGGCAGATTTATCGAAGAAATAATTCACGTTGCCGTCATAACGACGACAACGTGAACGATTCGCGGCAATTAGTGGATACCACCAATGCGGCTTAAACGAACGCCAGTCGGCCATTCGCCTTCTTGTTTGTCGAAACTCATCCAGATGGCAGTGGCTTTACCGACCAGATTCGCTTCCGGGACAAAGCCCCAGTAACGGCTGTCCGCGCTGTTATCGCGGTTGTCGCCCATCATGAAATACTGGCCCGGCGGCACAATCCAGGTCGCCAGCGGCTGCCCGGACTGCTGGTAATACATCCCCACCTGATCCTGAGCAATCGGCACGGTCAGAATACGGTGCGTCACGTCGCCCAGCGTCTCTTTACGCTCGGACAGACGAATACCGTTCTCTTTCGTTTCGCTCAGCGGGATCTCAAAGAAACCACTGGTGGCTTCACCACCGTTACGACGTGCAAACGTCTGCACAAAATCGCTCGGCTGAACATCGCTATAGGTGACCGGCAGGGCGTTCTCACACGCCTGACCCGAACGGCAGCCCGGCTGAATAGTCACTTCTTTCGCGACCGGATCATAGGTCACTTTATCACCAGGCAAACCGACCGCTCGCTTGATGTAATCCAGCCGTGGATCTTCCGGGTATTTAAAGACCACGATATCACCGCGTTTGGGATGACCCGTTTCGATCAGGGTTTTCTGGTAAATCGGATCTTTAATACCGTAGGCAAATTTCTCCACCAGAATAAAGTCACCGATCAACAGCGTCGGCATCATCGAACCTGATGGGATCTGGAAAGGTTCATAGATGAACGAACGCACAACCAGCACGATAGCCAGCACCGGGAAAACCGAAGCGCCAGTTTCCAGCCAGCCAGGCTTCGGCGAGACTTTTTTCAGCGTTGCCTTATCCAGTGAATCTCCGGCTGCAGCCTGTACCGCCGCCTGACGCTCCCGACGTTTTGGTGCGAAGATAAATTTATCCACGCACCATAAAATGCCCGTGACCAATGTGGCAATCACCAGAATCAGGGCAAACATATTCGCCATGCCAACTCCTTAAGGATTATTTGCTGTCTTTGCCGACATGCAGAATGGCGAGGAACGCTTCCTGAGGCAGCTCAACGTTACCGATCTGCTTCATCCGCTTCTTACCTTCTTTCTGCTTCTGCAACAGCTTTTTCTTACGGCTGATATCGCCGCCATAGCATTTTGCCAGAACGTTTTTACGCAACTGTTTCACAGTAGAACGCGCAATGATATGCGTCCCGATCGCCGCCTGGATCGCAATATCGAACTGTTGACGTGGGATCAGATCTTTCATCTTCTCCACCAGCTCACGACCACGGCTCTGCGAGTTATCACGGTGAGTGATCAGCGCCAGCGCATCGACACGTTCGTTGTTGATCAAGACATCAACACGCACCATGTCGGAGGCCTGGAAGCGTTTAAAGTTGTAATCCAGCGACGCATAACCGCGCGAGGTGGACTTCAGGCGGTCAAAGAAGTCGAGTACCACTTCAGCCATCGGGATTTCATAAGTCAGCGCCACCTGGTTACCGTGGTAAACCATGTTGGTCTGCACGCCACGCTTCTCAATACACAGGGTAATCACGTTACCGAGGTATGCCTGAGGCAACAGCATGTGACATTCCGCGATCGGCTCGCGCAACTCATAGATGTTATTCAGCGGTGGCAGCTTGGACGGGCTGTCGACGTAAATCGTCTCTTTCGCGGTGGTTTCGACTTCATACACAACCGTCGGCGCGGTGGTGATCAGGTCGAGATCGTATTCACGTTCCAGACGCTCCTGAATGATCTCCATGTGTAACAGACCAAGGAAGCCACAGCGGAAGCCGAAGCCCAGCGCAGTAGAACTTTCCGGCTCATAGAACAGAGAGGCGTCGTTGAGGCTAAGCTTGCCCAGCGCGTCGCGGAAGTTCTCGTAATCATCAGAGCTGACCGGGAACAGGCCCGCATAAACCTGCGGTTTTACCTTTTTGAAGCCTGGCAGCGCTTTTTCTGCCGGGTTACGTGCCTGAGTCAGGGTATCGCCAACCGGTGCGCCGAGGATGTCTTTAATCGCACACACCAGCCAACCTACCTCGCCGCACTTCAGCTCGGTACGATCAACCTGTTTAGGCGTGAAGATCCCCAGACGGTCAGCGTTATAGGTCTGACCGGTACTCATCACTTTGATTTTGTCGCCTTTACGCAGGGTGCCGTTTTTAATACGCACCAGCGAGACAACGCCGAGATAGTTATCGAACCAGGAGTCGATGATCAGCGCCTGTAACGGTCCATCCGGATCGCCCTGCGGCGGCGGAATATCACGCACCAGACGTTCCAGAACGTCGGTCACGCCCACGCCAGTTTTCGCCGAGCAGCGCACGGCATCAGTCGCATCAATACCAACGATGTCTTCAATCTCTTCGGCGACACGCTCGGGATCGGCGGCTGGCAGGTCAATTTTATTGAGGACCGGCACCACTTCGAGATCCATTTCCATGGCGGTGTAGCAGTTTGCCAGGGTTTGCGCTTCGACACCCTGCCCGGCATCCACCACCAGCAGTGCGCCTTCACAAGCGGCAAGCGAACGAGAAACTTCATACGAGAAGTCAACGTGGCCTGGGGTGTCGATGAAGTTAAGCTGGTATGTTTCACCATCAGCGGATTTGAAATCGAGCGTTACGCTCTGCGCTTTGATAGTAATACCGCGCTCACGCTCAAGATCCATCGAGTCGAGAACCTGCGCTTCCATTTCACGGTCAGACAGGCCACCGCAGATCTGAATAATACGGTCAGACAGCGTCGATTTACCGTGGTCGATGTGAGCAATGATCGAAAAGTTACGTATGTTCTTCATATAGTGTAATTATTGTGCCTTACGCCTGGTTGGACAGGCTTTGAGAAGTCGCTGTTCTGAGCTTAACGTCTGTTTAACTGAAACGCCGCATTCTACACTACAACGCTGAGGCGAGGAAATGTTCATAAAGTCAGGATAGCGGGAACTGGAAACGGCATCGCTTTTCTGATGTAAAACATCGTAAGAGAAGCATGATGCCCGATGGCGCAAGCTTATCGGGTCTACTGGACTTGCTGACCGTTTGTAAGTCGGATAAGGCGAAACCGCCATCCGGCAAGAATATCATGGTGCCGTTTCGGTGGAGGGCGTTTCAACGCGAATCGTACTGGATGGGAGAGCAACATTAAGAATAACGGGTTGCCAGGCTTCGCGTTCAGCCAGCTTGCGGGAATAGCCACGGGCAATCAGGAATCCGCCGACGCCGCCCAGTATCGCGCCGCTTAACGCCGCGAGATCTGAGCCAAACAGCACCTGAAACAGGGAGGCGATGAGGAATAACCCCACCAGCGGCGACAGATAAACCAGCATGGCGGAACCTAACAGACTGCCTTCGGCAATCCCCAGCTCCACTTTCTGCCCAGGTTCTAACGGCACATCGCTCGCCACCACAATGGTATGCGTGGTCTGCGGCCCGAGTTTATTCAGCACGCGGGTGCCACATCCTGAACGTGAAGCGCAGCTGCTGCAGGACGCTTTCACATCACAGCTCACCAATGCCTCACCGTTTTGCCATGACACCACGGTAGCCCACTCTTTGATCATTGCGCGGCTCCGAACTTAATGGTGTCGGCAATGCGCTTCGCTGTCTGCGGCGGCAATTCACCCACGATGGTAATTTCCGCGTTGTCGCGTACGCTGGTGCTGACCGTTCTGCGCCCGGTGCGCAGCATCTGGTCGGTGCTGGCCTGAGTTGCCCGATTGACGTTAATAGAGAAGCTAAACAGACCGTCGGAGTAGAGACGCGATTCAATCGGCATGTTGTCCATCGTTGGCAACGGTCTGCGCCCGCTGGACACTTCGCTAAACCCTTTCGGAAGCCAGGTCGGATTCCAGCTGAATTTGGCTTTTTCACCCGCCGGAACAGAGAGCAGCGGCGGCAAACTGGCTTTCGCCAGCGTCTGCATGCCGCTACCGACATCCTGATTCACGGTGAAGGCAATCACCCGGAATTGCTCTAACGTTTCGCCATCGCGATCGAGGAGATCGACCCGCATCGGCAGCTTCGTTTCCGTATCCATCCAGACAATATAGCTGTAACGCGTACCATCACGCGCGACCACGCGAATCACTTCGCACAGGCGATCGGCAATTCGGGTACGACCCACAGCAATAAAATCATAGTAGGGAGCAAGACGTTTGAAATCGGTATAGATAAGCGACGGCAGGGAGTCGACGATGTAGTCACCGTTCAGAGTGAACGGTTCGAGTCCAGGCTCGAAGTAGCTAATTTCATTTCCGCGCTGGACCACTTCACGACGCGGACCATCCATTTGCAGCAGCTGCGCAAGCGGACGATTTTCCAGGCGAGCATGGCGATAACGCAGAGACTCAACGCCTTGTTTCGTGATGCTGACGAATGACAGCTCGTAATTGAGTGACTGGCTTGCCACATTCATCTGCTGCAACAACGCCCCGGACGCAGTATTGCCCGAGGCGTTGACAGAGAAGAACAGGCTACCCGTCACAAGTGACATGGCAAACCAAAGTTGCTTCATTACTGCGATTGCGTTCCTAAAGTTTGAA
>ERZ506925.191-NODE-191-length-50139-cov-7.2511_pt1 | contig 50139 bp, 48 predicted proteins | sample MGYA00513973_ERZ506925 | MGnify/ENA metagenome assembly ERZ506925
ATAGTGTGCAGCAATTGTATTGCTAAAACAAATGTATTGCTGCATTTGGTTACCGACAGACATATTTTTCAGACATTACGCGAAAAAAGCACGCTTCGTACCAGTTTTTGCTAAACCTGGATAAACGTAGCCTGACGCAAAGGACTATTGCTTGTGACCTCCGCACACAATACAACAGGGATGCCCTTACAGGATTTAGTGATTGGCGCATCTGTTTACTTCCCGCCGCTGTTCAAGGCCTTTGCGCTGGGATTTCTCCTCTGGCTTTTCATCCATCGCCTGCTGCGCGAACGGATTTACTCGGGTGAAATCTGGCATCCTTTATTGATGGATCTGTCAATTTTTGCCCTCTGCGTCTGTTTGGGTCTTCTTTTATTGGTTGCATGGTAATTATGACGCTGAAAACACTGAAATATTTCTCCACCATTGTGGTTGCTACCCTCGCCGTTCTGGCGGGATGGTTTATGTGGAATTATTACATGCAATCCCCGTGGACGCGTGACGGAAAGGTGCGAGCCGAACAGGTCAGCGTTACGCCGCAGGTGTCCGGCGCCATCGTCAATCTCCCGATAAAAGATAACCAGTTCGTCAACGCCGGCGATCTGCTTTTTCGTATCGATAAGACCCCTTTTCATATCGCCGAGCTCAACGCGCAGGCGCAACTGGCTAAAGCACAATCGGAACTGGCGAAAGCCAATAACGAAGCCACTCGCCGTCGTCACTTATCGCAGAATTTTATCTCCGCTGAAGAGCTGGACACCGCCAATCTGAACGTCAAAGCGATGCAGGCAAGCGTAGACGTCGCTCAGGCGACGCTCAGACAGGCGCAGTGGCAACTGGCGCAGACGGATGTCCACGCCCCGGTCTCCGGGTGGATAACCAATCTGTCGACGCGTACCGGTGACTTCGCCACCTCCGGTCAACCGTTGTTTGCCCTGGTGGACAGCCACTCCTTCTATGTGATGGGTTATTTTGAAGAAACCAAGCTGCGTCATATCCGCGAAGGCGCACCTGCCCAGATTACACTTTACAGCGGCAATATTAAGTTACAGGGTCACGTATCCAGCATTGGCCGCGCGATTTACGACCAAAGCGTGGAGAGCGATTCCGGTCTGGTGCCGGATATTAAACCCAACGTGCCCTGGGTGCGTCTAGCGCAGCGCGTTCCGGTGCGTATCGAATTTGACCAGCTTCCACGTGACGTAACGCTCGTTTCCGGCACGACCTGTAGCGTAGCGATCGCCAACTAAATGAAGCGACTGCGCGTGTCTCTGGGCAATACGCCGTGGCTGAAAGCGACGGCCGGGCAGTGGCGCTATGCCCTGCGTAATACCCTCGCGATGTGCCTGGCGCTGACGTTTGCCTACTATCTCAATCTGGATGAACCCTATTGGGCGATGACCTCCGCTGCCGTGGTCAGTTTTCCCACCGTCGGCGGCGTAATCAGTAAAAGTCTCGGGCGCATTGCCGGCAGTCTGCTGGGGGCGACCGCAGCGTTAATTCTTGCCGGGCATACGCTCAACGAACCGTGGCTGTTTTTGTTGAGCATGTCCGCCTGGATTGGTTTCTGTACGTGGGCCTGCGCGCAGTTTACCAACAATGTGGCTTATGCCTTCCAGCTCGCGGGATACACCGCCGCCATTATTGCCTTCCCGATGGTGAACATTGTCGACATCACTCAACTCTGGGATATCGCCCAGGCGCGTGTTTGCGAAGTGATTGTCGGGATCCTCTGCGGCGGCACGATGATGATGATTTTGCCCAGCACCTCCGATGGCACCGCGCTACTGACCGCGCTGAAGAACATGCACGCGCGCCTGTTGGAACACGCCAGCCTGCTGTGGCAACCTGAGTCTACTGACGCCATCCGCTCGGCCCACGAAGGGGTGATCGGGCAGATTTTGACGATGAATTTACTGCGTATTCAGGCATTCTGGAGCCATTACCGTTTCCGGCGTCAGAATGCGCTGCTGAACGTCCTGCTGCATCATCAACTGCGCCTGACCAGCGTCATCTCAAGCCTGCGCAGAATGTTACTGAACTGGCCGACGCCTCCGGCCCACACACGTGATGTTATTGACCAACTGTTGACGGCACTGGCCCGTTCACAAACTGACAGTTATGCCGTCGCGCGGATTATTGCGCCACTCGCCCCCACCGACGTAAGCGACTATCGTCACGTCGCCTTCTGGCAGCGGTTACGTTATTTCTGCCGTCTCTATCTGCGTACCAGCCGTCAGCTACGCGTGATTGAAAATGGCGGGCCGCTTACTACCGTTAACATTCCGCGCGCGCCGGCGCTGGCACGGCATACCGACCACGCAGAAGCCCTCTGGAGCGGCCTGCGCACCTTCGTCACGCTAATGGTGATTGGCACATGGAGCATTGTTTCACAGTGGGAATCGGGATCGGCGGCGCTGACCCTGGCGGCCATCAGCAGCGTGCTTTACTCCGTCGTCGCCACACCGTTTAAATCACTCTCACTGCTGATGCGCACGCTGGTATTGCTCTCGCTGTTCAGTTTCGTGGTCAAGTTCGGGCTGATGGTGCAGATTAGCGACCTGTGGGAGTTCCTGCTGTTTTTGTTCCCCTTGCTGACCACCATGCAATTATTGAAATTGCAGATGCCAAAACTGGCGGGGCTTTGGGGGCAACTGATTGTTTTTATGGGTTCGTTTATCGCCGTGACCAACCCGCCGGTCTATGACTTTGCCGATTTTCTGAATGACAATACGGCGAAGATTGTCGGCGTGGCGTTGTCATGGCTGGCGTTCGCGATTTTACGTCCCGGCTCGGATGCACGCAAAAGCCGCCGTCATATTCGGGCGCTGCGCCGGAGCTTTGTCGATCAGTTGAGCCGTTATCCGACGTACAGTGAAAATGAGTACGAGTCGCTGACCTATCACCACATCAGTCAGTTAAGCAACAGTCAGGATGCGCTGGCACGGCGTTGGCTGCTACGCTGGGGCGTGGTGTTGCTCAACTGTTCGCACGTCGTCTGGCAACTGCGCAGCTGGGAATCGCGTTCTGACCCGCTGTCGCAGGTCAGGGACATCTGTATTGCTTTACTGCATGATGTGATGAGCGAACGCGGCGTCCAGCAACGACCGCTTGCCGCGACGCTGGCTGAACTCCTGCGGATTTGCCAAACGCTGTCTCACCATCATCAACCCGCCGCGCAAGAACTGGCGGCGATCGTCTGGCGACTGTATTGTTCGCTTTCCCAACTGGAACAAGCGCCGCCAGAAGGGTCGCTGACGTCCTGATTATTTGATCACGCCACAAGCGAAACGCGCCCCACCACCGCCCAGGGGTTTGGGCTGATCGGACATATTATCGCCACCGACGTGAATCATCAGCGCTTTGTCTTTGATGTCGTTAAGAGATTTCAGGCGCGTTGCCGTGACAGGAACAATGGCTTTACCTTCGTCATTCACCACCAGCACGGGCAAATCGCCCAGGTGCCCTTCGCCATCCGGTCCGGCGTGTTTACCGGTTTTGTGCGGGTCAAAATGTCCCCCCGCAGACTCAGCAGCAGACGCTTTACCGTCTTTAATGGCAGGCTGACAGCTGCCGTTGGCATGGATATGAAAACCATGTTCTCCCGGCGGCAACGCTTTCAGATCCGGTGTAAACTCCAGTCCGTTCTCGGTTTCCGCAATGGTGACTTCCCCGATGGACTGCCCGACACCTTGCGGGGTAACCAGATTCATCTCCACTGTTTCACTGGCGGCTTGCGCCCCCGCACAGGCTAACAGGGTTAACACAGCCAGACTCAATCGCTTCATGGGACCTCCGTTCTGTATGTATGTCGGTTAAGTGTAAACCAGTGACGCGATTTTGAACGGAGATCCGCGATTTTACGTTTACGGGACGTCGTAACCCAGTGCAGCTTTACGGATACGGAACCACTGCTGACGACTCATTTTCAGAGACTCGGCTTTCACTGCCGCACGTACACGCTCGATTTTTCCGGAGCCTATGATCGGCAGCGGCTGCGACGGCAGACGCAGTATCCAGGCGTAAACCACCTGCTCAATAGAAGAGGCATTCAGTTCTTGCGCAATGACCGCCAGTTCGTTACGCAGCGGCTGGAACGCATCGTCATTAAAGAGACGTCCGCCACCAAGGCAGGACCAGGCCATTGGGCGAATACGCAGTTGCTGAAGCTGATCGAGGGTGCCGTCTAACAGCAGCGGTTGGTGAACCGGAGAGATCTCCACCTGGTTGGTCGCCAGCGTGAACGGAAGGCGCGATTGCAGCAGCGTAAACTGCGCCGGGGTGAAGTTGGAGACGCCGAAGTGACGCACTTTTCCACTCTGATGCAGATGTTTGAAGGCTTCGGCGACCTCATCGGCATCCATCAGCGGGTCCGGGCGGTGGATCAGCAGCAGATCCAGATGGTCGGTCGCCAGATTGATCAACGACTGTTCCGCACTTTTCACAATATGATCGCGGTCGGTGATGTAGTGGCCGAGCGCGTTTTCCGCACGGGCGGTGGTGGCGATCCCGCATTTGGTGACAATCTGCATCCGCTCACGCAGATGAGGAGCCAGTTTCAGCGCTTCGCCAAAGGCGGCCTCGCACAGATAGCCCCCGTAAATATCCGCATGGTCCACGGTCGTGACACCTAAATCCAGGTGCTCTTCAATAAAGCTCACCAGCTCCCGGGGGGACATATTCCAGTCCATCAGTCGCCAGTATCCCATGACAAAGCGGGAGAATTCCGGGCCTTGTGGCGCAAGAGTAATACGCTGAACCATAACTGCTTCCTCGTGAAGTAAATTACAGCGAGTATATACAATTAGTGGCTTAAAAGAGTGAAGGCTGTTGAGGTTCTTCTGGCGCGGCGGGTTTATTTGCGCGTAATTTACGCAGCAGACGCTGGCGGCATAACCGCAGCACATCTTGTTTTTGTGCGTCGCTCATTTTTTGCCAGTTGAACCGCTCATCCCGACTGCGCAGGCACCCCCGGCAAAAACCGCGTTCATCTGACTGGCAAATTCCCCGACATGGGCTCTGAACGGGGAAAAACTCTAACTGCTCTGCCACGCCCTTTCCTCTTCATTAGGTCTTCACTCTATTGAAGACGTAAACACGATTTCTGGCAACCTGTCTTGCATTAGACCGACTGGTCTATTACACTCCCTGCCATGAACAAGCAAACTGAGTACGATACCCGCGAACACTTACTGGCTACCGGTGAGCATCTTTGCATGCAGCGAGGCTTTACCGGTATGGGACTGAGCGAGTTGCTCAAAACCGCCGGGGTGCCGAAAGGATCGTTTTATCACTACTTTCGCTCTAAAGAAGCCTTTGGCGTCGCAATGCTGGAACGGCATTTTGCCGGTTATCATCAGCGGCTGACGGTGCATTTTGACACGGGTCCAGGCAATTACCGCGATCGCATTCTGGCTTATTATCAGGAAACCCTGAATCAGTTTTGCCAGCAAGGAATCATCAGCGGCTGCCTGACGGTTAAACTCTCCGCCGAAGTGTGCGACCTGTCGGAAGATATGCGCACCGCAATGGACCAGGGGGCCGGGAAAATTATGGTCATCCTGGCGCAGGCGCTGGAAAAAGGACGTGATAGTCATTGTTTGACGTTTGCAGGAGAACCACTGCAGCAGGCGCAAATCCTTTATGCGCTGTGGCTGGGAGCGAATCTGCAGGCCAAAATTTCTCGCAGTGCCACCCCGCTGGAAAACGCGTTGGCGCACGTGAAAAATATCATCGCAACGCCTGGTGCTTAACAGGCGTTTTATTTTACTGCTTACTAGACGACCGGTCTATTCATAACGGAAAACATTATGTCATCAGATAAACTGTTTACCCCACTGAAAGTGGGCGCGATCACCGCACCAAACCGTATTTTCATGGCCCCGCTGACGCGTCTGCGCAGCATTGAGCCTGGCGACATCCCGACTCCGTTAATGGCCGAGTATTATCGCCAACGCGCCAGCGCGGGTCTGATCATCAGCGAAGCGACGCAGATTTCCGCACAGGCGAAGGGTTATGCCGGCGCGCCGGGCCTGCACAGTGATGAGCAGATCGCCGCATGGAAGAAAATCACCGCCGGTGTTCATGCTGAAAACGGCCACATCGCCGTTCAGTTATGGCACACAGGCCGTATTTCTCACGCCAGCCTGCAACCGGGTGGACAGCCGCCGGTATCCGCATCCGCTATCAGCGCCGGGACCCGTACTTCCCTGCGTGATGAAAATGGTCAGGCTATCCGAGTGGATACCTCTATGCCACGCGCGCTGGAAACCGATGAAATCCCGGGAATCGTCAATGATTTCCGCCAGGCTATCGCCAATGCGCGTGAAGCCGGTTTCGATCTGGTTGAACTGCACTCCGCTCACGGTTATCTGCTGCATCAGTTCCTTTCCCCTTCTTCTAACCATCGTACCGATCAGTACGGTGGTAGCGTGGAGAATCGCGCGCGCCTGGTGCTGGAAGTGGTCGATGCCGGTATTAAGGAATGGGGTGCGGACCGTATCGGGATTCGCGTTTCGCCTGTTGGCACCTTCCAGAATGTCGACAATGGTCCGAACGAAGAAGCCGATGCGCTGTATCTGATTGAAGAACTGGGTAAACGCGGCATCGCCTATCTGCACATGTCTGAACCAGACTGGGCTGGCGGCAAGCCGTATACCGACGCGTTCCGCGAAAAAGTACGCGCTCGTTTCCACGGTCCGATTATCGGTGCCGGCGCCTATACGCGTGAAAAAGCAGAGACCTTAATTGAGAAGGGTCTGATCGATGCCGTCGCGTTTGGTCGTGATTACATCGCTAACCCGGATCTGGTGGCGCGTCTGCAACGTAAAGCTGAACTCAACCCGCAACGCAGTGAAAGTTTCTACGGCGGCGGTGCGGAAGGCTACACCGATTACCCGACGCTCTAATTCCCTCCATCGCATTCCTTCATTGATAGCGGCGTAAAAACGCCGCTATACTAAAACAACATTTTGAATGTATTGACCATTTTTTAAGGGGACAAAACATGCGTTTACTTCATACGATGCTGCGCGTTGGCGATCTTCAACGTTCTATTGATTTTTACACTAAAGTGCTCGGCATGAAGCTGCTGCGCACCAGTGAAAACACTGAATACAAATACTCACTGGCATTTGTCGGTTACGGCGAAGAAAGTGACGAAGCGGTGATTGAACTGACCTATAACTGGGGCGTTGACAAATACGAGCTGGGTACGGCTTATGGTCATATCGCCCTGAGCGTCGATAACGCGGCTGAAGCCTGTGAGCGCATTCGTCAGAATGGCGGTAACGTCACTCGTGAAGCTGGTCCGGTTAAAGGCGGCACGACCGTGATCGCTTTTGTTGAAGATCCGGACGGTTACAAAATTGAGCTGATCGAAGAGAAGGACGCCGGGAAAGGTCTCGGTAACTGATTCCTGCCGGGCGCAGTGGCTTTCTGCGCCCGTTGTTTTACTGCATCACTCCGCTTTTTTTGGCATAATGCGCGCTGCAATTTTTTCCGTACTAAGAGACCCTGATGTCCGATAACGCTCAACTTACCGGTCTGTGCGACCGTTTTCGTGGTTTCTATCCTGTCGTCATTGATGTTGAAACGGCCGGATTTAACGCCAGAACCGATGCGCTGCTTGAAATAGCTGCCATCACGCTGAAAATGGATGAACAAGGCTGGCTGATGCCGGACAGCACGCTGCAATTCCACGTAGAACCGTTTGAAGGCGCAAATTTGCAGCCTGAAGCACTGGCGTTTAACGGTATCGATCCATCCAACCCGCTGCGTGGCGCGGTGAGTGAATATGACGCCCTGCACGCCATTTTCAAAATGGTCCGCAAAGGCATTAAAGACAGCGGTTGCAGTCGCGCCATTATGGTCGCCCATAATGCAACGTTCGATCATAGCTTTATGATGGCTGCCGCTGAGCGTGCGTCGCTCAAACGCAACCCGTTCCATCCGTTCGTGACGTTTGATACTGCCGCCCTGAGCGGACTGGCTCTGGGACAAACGGTGCTCTCCAAAGCGTGTCTGGCGGCTGGCATGGAGTTTGACGGTACCCAGGCGCACTCAGCGCTGTACGATACCGAGCGCACCGCCGTGCTGTTTTGCGAGATAGTCAACCGCTGGAAGCGTCTCGGCGGTTGGCCGTTACCGCTACCTGAAGAAGCCTGATTCAAAGGGTCTGATAACGCTGTTTATCAGGCCGCTCCCCCGTCCACCTATACTGTATACTTGACCAGTATCAATACACCCTGCGCATTTCCCGCTATTCTGTTAAAAGGTCTTGATTCGCCAACATCGCTAAAGGGACAGGGAACATGTCAGCAAAAAATGCGCCGCCTCCGCTGCCGGATATTTTCTCACCGGCAACCCGCGACTGGTTTACCTCGGCATTTCAGCATCCTACGCCGGTACAGTCGCAAACGTGGGCCGTGACCGCCGCGAATCAGCACGCGCTGGTGATCGCCCCGACCGGTTCGGGGAAAACCCTTGCCGCGTTTCTCTATGCCCTGGATAGCCTGTTTCGTGAAGGCGAGGCAGCGCACGCCACCTCCTCCTCCGACAAAGAAAAGAAAGTCACCCGAATCCTCTATATTTCCCCGATAAAAGCCCTGGGTACGGATGTCCAGCGCAACCTGCAAATTCCCCTGCTGGGGATTAGCGAAGAACGGAAGAAATCCGGCGCGCCAGAGGTGGCTATTCGGGTTGGGATCCGCACCGGCGATACGTCGCCTCAGGAGCGTGCGAAGCTGAGTCGTCATCCGCCCGATATTCTGATCACCACGCCGGAGTCGCTTTATCTGATGCTCACCTCCCGCGCCAGAGAGACGCTGCGCGGCGTTGAAACGGTGATCGTCGATGAAGTACATGCGGTAGCTGGCACAAAACGCGGCGCGCATCTCGCGCTGAGTCTCGAACGGCTGGATGCGCTTCTGGCAACGTCGGCGCAGCGCATTGGTTTGTCGGCGACCGTGCGTTCGGTTACAGCCGTTGCCGCTTTTCTGGGCGGCGATCGTCCGGTTACCGTTATCAATCCGCCTTCTACCCGTCACCCGGATATCCACATCGTCGCTCCAGCCGCCAATCTTGATGACGTCTTAGCGGACAATAGCGACAGCGGCGAGGCCATTCACAAGGGGCGAGAAGGTTCCATCTGGCCGCGCATTGAAGCCGGTATTCTCGATCAAATCCTTAGCCATCGTTCCACCATTGTTTTCACCAACTCGCGTGGGCTGGCGGAAAAGCTGACGGCCCGCCTGAATGAACTGTATCTTTCGCGACAACAAGCGTTGCCCCAACCGCAGGCAGAGCCGGTGCACTTTGACTCGCTAACCGGGTCCACCAGTAACCGGGCGCAGGACGCCGCAGAATACATTGCCCGTTCGCATCATGGTTCGGTGTCCAAAGAACAGCGTGCCGTCACCGAACATGCGCTGAAATCCGGCGAACTTCGCTGCGTGGTGGCGACCTCCAGTCTGGAGCTGGGGATCGACATGGGGGCGGTTGATCTGGTGATTCAGGTGGCGACGCCCCTTTCTGTCGCCAGCGGCCTGCAGCGCATCGGGCGCGCCAGTCACCAGGTCGGCGGGGTATCAAAGGGGCTGTTCTACCCCAGAACCCGTCGGGATCTGATTGACTCTGCCGTCATCGTCGAGTGTATGTACGCCGGACAACTGGAAACGCTGACGCCGCCACGCAACCCGCTGGATATTCTGGCGCAGCAAACCGTTGCTGCCGTATCAATGGATCCACTCAATGTTGATGACTGGTATGCCCTCGTCCGCCGGGCTTCACCGTGGCAGGATTTGCCGAGAAGCGCATTTGACGCCACGCTGGATATGCTGGCAGGGCGCTATCCCTCCGGCGATTTTGCCGTCTTCCGACCACGCATAATCTGGAACCGCGAAACCGGGTTATTAACGGCCCGTCCTGGCGCGCAGCTTCTGGCGGTAACCAGCGGCGGTACCATTCCGGACCGCGGCATGTTCAGCGTGCTGCTTCCCGAAGGGGATGAACAAGCCGGATCGCGTCGCGTAGGCGAACTGGATGAAGAAATGGTGTACGAGTCACGCGTCAACGACATCATCACGCTGGGTGCTACCTCGTGGCGAATTCAACAAATCACCCGCGATCAGGTTATCGTTGTCCCCGCGCCCGGACGCTCAGCCAGACTGCCGTTCTGGCGCGGCGAAGGCGTCGGGCGCCCGGCGGAACTGGGAGAACGCATTGGTGATTTTATCCATACGATGTCCGATGACAACGCAGAACGCCGGCTCTCACCCCGACTGCGCGATGACAATGTTCTGTCGAATATCAAAGGGTTAATTGACGATCAAAAAAATGCTACGGGCGTGCTCCCCTGGAGTCGTCATCTGGTGCTTGAGCGCTGTCGCGATGAAATGGGTGACTGGCGGGTTATTCTGCATTCCCCTTATGGTCGTCGGGTACACGCGCCCTGGGCGCTGGCGATTGCCGGACGCCTCCATGCGCAGTGGGGGGCTGACGCGTCGATTGTTGCCAGTGATGATGGGATTGTCGCGCGCATACCGGACAGCGACGGGAAACTGCCCGATGCCGCTATTTTCCTGTTTGAACCGGAAAAACTGCTGCGCATTGTCCGGGAGGCCGTCAGCAGTACGGCGCTGTTTGCTGCCCGCTTCAGAGAATGCGCCGCCCGCGCCCTGCTGATGCCGGGCCGCACGCCAGGGCGTCGTTCGCCGCTCTGGCAGCAACGCCTGCGCGCCAGTCAGCTTCTGGAAATCGCGGCGGGCTATCCTGATTTCCCCATTATTCTGGAAACGGCTCGTGAGTGCCTGCAGGACGTTTACGATCTCGACGCACTTGAGCAGGTCATACGCCGGTTGAACACCGGCGAGATCCAGATTTCTGAAGTGACCACGCCAACCCCCTCACCCTTCGCCACCGATCTACTCTTCGGCTACGTCGCGGAATTTATGTACGCCACCGACGCGCCGCTGGCGGAACGTCGGGCTTCGGTACTGGCGCTGGACAGCGAGCTGCTGGGCAACCTGTTAGGCCAGGGCGATCCACTGGAGTTGCTTGACCCGGAAATTATCCGCCAGGTTGAAGATGAACTTCAGCGGCGGGCGGCGGACAGGAAAGCCCAGGGGATGGAAGGCGTTTACGATTTACTGCGCGAACTGGGACCAATGAGCGTCGACGAAATTGCCGCCAGACACGAAGGAACGCTCGCTGACATCAGGACATGGCTTGATGAGCTGTCCGCTGAAAAACGTATTTTCCCGGTCGTTATCGCGGACACGGCGCAGATGGCCTGCACGGACGATGCAGCCAGACTTCGTGACGCGCTGGGTATTCGCCTGCCTGCGACGATTTCACCGGCGTGGCTGCATCCGGTGAACGCGCCGCTGCGCGATCTTTTCCTACGCTTCAGCCGTACCCACACGTTGTTTACTCGCACCCAGATTGCGCAGACGTTCGGGTTGGGGGTAGCCGTCGCCGGCGATCAACTGCGTCAATTGCGCGATGAGGGTGTCCTCATTCCGTTGCGTGCCAGTACTTCTTCCACGCCTGACGAAGCGTCAACGTGGGTGAATGAGGACGTATTTCATCGTCTTCGCATCCGCTCGCTGCATGCGGCAAGAGAGGCAACCCGTCCGGTTCCGGCAACGAGCTACACCCGACTGTTGCTGGAGCGTCAGGGACTTATTTCATCCGCCGACGGCAGCCCGGCGCGCCTTCCGCCCTCCTCCACGGGTACGCTGGAAGGAAGTGACGGCGTCACGCGTGTTATTGAACAACTGGCCGGAGTCGGCCTGCCTGCCTCGTTGTGGGAAAGCCAGATTTTCCCTGCTCGTGTCCGTGATTATTCACCGGATATGCTCGATGAGTTGCTGGCGACGGGTGAAGTCATCTGGTCAGGACAAAAGAAACTGGGCGACGATGATGGACGGGTGGTACTGCATTTACGGGATTACCTGGCAGAAACGCTTTCCCCGCCATCCGGTGACAGCGAGGCGCTTTCAGACTTACAGCGCGCAATTTTGGACGTTCTTTCTGGTGGTGGCGCATGGTTTGCGCAGCAACTTAGCGCGTTGATTCAGACGCGTGCGGCAGACGCTGGCGGTGACGAGTGGTTAACGCCAGCCACGCTGCATGAGGCACTTTGGGGTCTGGTCTGGCAAGGGTATATCACGACCGATATCTGGGCTCCGCTGCGTGGCCTGTCGCGTACTGTCGCCGCATCGCGCCAGCCGTCACGACGTTCGCCGCGTATGCGTCGTGGACGCCCGGCTTATGCCGCGCCGCGCCTCTCGTCCATCGCTGTACCGGTTTCTTACACCACGCCTGCGCTGGCCGGTCGCTGGTCGCTGCTGCCGCGAGAGACGTTGAATGATACTGAAAGGATGCTGGCCTGTGCCGAGAATATGCTCGATCGCTACGGCGTAATTGGTCGCCAGGCCGTGATTGCCGAGAATGTGCCTGGCGGCTTTCCCGCCATGCAGACGCTGTGCCGAAGCATGGAAGATTCTGGGCGAATTCTGCGTGGGCGGTTCGTGGAGGGAATGGGCGGCGCGCAGTTTGCCGAGCGGGACACTGTCGATCGTCTGCGCGATCTGACGCCGTCGACGTCTGAACAACAGGCGTTTACGGCGGTGGCGCTATCTGCGAACGATCCCGCTAATCCCTGGGGAACGCTACTACCGTGGCCGACGCATCCGTCATCTCTGGTCCCCGGGCGGCGTAACGGCGCGTTTGTCGTGATTTCCGCTGGACAGTTGCGGCTGTACCTTGCTCAGGGAGGAAAAAAGATGATGATCTGGACAGAAAATGAGGAAATGCCTTCGCCGGAGATTTTCAGGGCGCTGGCGAGAGCCTTACGCCGTGAACCGCGACTGCGTTTCACACTGTCGGAAGTTAACGATAAACCGGTACGGCAAACCCCTCTCTTTACCCTGCTACGGGAAGTCGGGTTTTCCAGTTCGCCGCAGGGGCTGGACTGGGGATAGGAAGCGCAGAAATGAAAAGGAGCTTAACCTGAGTCAGGAAAAGCTCCCCTTTAACCGTCTACTGATTACTCAGCGTCTGATTCTTCAGATTTGTATTTTGCAGCGGTCTCTTTGATCAACTGCTGCAGTTCGCCGCGCTGGTACATTTCGATCAAAATGTCGCAGCCGCCAACCAGTTCACCGTCAACCCACAGCTGTGGGAAGGTCGGCCAGTTTGCATATTTTGGCAGTTCTGCGCGAATATCCGGGTTTTGCAGAATATCCACATAGGCAAAACGCTCACCACAGGCGGAAAGTGCCTGCACAGCCTGGGCGGAGAAGCCGCAGCTTGGCAGTTTTGGAGAACCTTTCATATACAGGAGAATCGGGTTTTCAGCGATCTGGCGCTGGATTTTTTCGATAGTGGTGCTCATTGTCTTGCTTCCTTAACTTCTTTTACGGCAGTCGACTGACATTGTAGCGTTTCAGAGCGACATCGGAAAATAACATTTTCATTACGCTTTACTATTTTATCGTCTGAACGCATAAGTTGCATTCCCAATAATAGTTTCCTCAGTGCCTGTGTCGAAAGTGTGCGCTAAATAAGCAGATTTAGCTTTGGCTGCTGTTTTTTTTTGCACTCAATAGCGAAACCGTATTTTTAACAATAAAAGCTATTAACTTTATTCGTTTCTATAGATTAGAATCATCAGGTTTTGTAAATCACACGCAGGTATGATTGCGACCTGCCTTAACAGAGGAATGCTCAGTGGCGCGGATAAACCGACTTTCCCTCACGCTCTGTGCTTTGCTATTTACAACGATTCCCTTTATGCCGATGGCACATGCGTCCAAGCAAGCCAGGGATACGGCTGGTCTTACGGATAGTAAGAAAACCAGCAACAAAAAGAAAAGTACGGCAACAGCAAAAAAAACGAATAAAACCAATCAAAAAACCGCCAGGAAAACGACCAGCAAAACCAGCACGAAAACCGCCTCTTCTTCTAAGAAAAAAATCACCGCCTCTGCCAAAACCAGCAAAACAGCCAGTCGCAAAAGTAAAACCGTCGCTGCGAAAAAGACAGCCGCTGTCAGCTGGAGTGAAAAGTGCACCCCGCGTAAAGGACACAAGCCGACGTGTGTGAAAGTGAAGAACACGGCGTCAGGAAAGATTGCGGATGCCCATAAAGTGAAAGTGCAAAAAGCGACCAGCACGGCGATGAACAAATTAATGAGTCAGATTGGCAAGCCGTACCGCTGGGGTGGTACGTCTCCGCGCACCGGTTTCGATTGCAGCGGTCTGGTTTATTACGCTTATAAAGATCTGGTTAAATTCCGTATTCCGCGCACAGCAAATGAAATGTATCACCTGCGTGATGCCGCACCGATTGATCGTGGGGAATTGAAAAATGGCGATCTGGTGTTCTTCCGCACTCAGGGACGTGGTACTGCCGATCACGTCGGCGTTTATGTCGGCAACGGCAAATTTATTCAGTCACCGCGCAGCGGTCAGGAAATCCAGATCACATCGCTCAGCGAAGATTACTGGCAACGCCACTATGTCGGCGCTCGCCGGGTCATGACGCCCAAAACCATTCGTTAAAACTTTACCCTGTTGTTAACGCAACAGGGTAAGTTCATCTTTTGTCTCACCTTTCAATTTGCTACCCTATCCTTACGCACAATAAGGTTATTGCGCGAAATACTATTAATAATAAGGAGAGAAGCAATGTCGTTCGAATTACCTGCACTACCGTATGCCAAAGATGCGCTTGCGCCGCACATTTCCGCCGAGACGCTGGAATATCACTATGGCAAACACCATCAGACCTATGTCACCAACCTGAACAACCTGATCAAAGGCACCGCCTTTGAAGGGAAATCACTGGAAGAGATCGTACGCAGTTCGGAAGGCGGCGTGTTCAATAACGCTGCTCAGGTCTGGAACCACACGTTCTACTGGAACTGCCTGGCACCGAATGCTGGTGGCGAGCCAACCGGCGAACTGGCTGACGCGATTACCGCCTCTTTCGGCAGCTTTGCCGAGTTCAAAGCGCAATTTACCGACGCGGCGATCAAAAACTTCGGCTCTGGCTGGACCTGGCTGGTTAAAGGAAAAGAGGGCAAGCTGGCTATCGTTTCCACCTCCAACGCTGGCACGCCGTTGACCACCGACGCCACGCCGTTGATGACCGTCGACGTATGGGAGCATGCATACTACATTGACTACCGCAATGCGCGTCCTGGCTACCTGGAACACTTCTGGGCGCTGGTAAACTGGGAGTTTGTAGCGAAGAACTTCGCCGCGTAAAAAAGATAACGCAGAAGGGAATCCCTTCTGCGTTTTTGTCCTGCCATTAACTGGCGACGCACACCTGTTCAGGTTGTTTTCTCGCCGAGATAAACACCAGCAACAGCGCCATACCCGCCACAATCGCCCCCATCACAGGAACAAAGCTGTAGCCTAATCCACCTGAAATGACGGCCCCGCCAGCCGCAGCGCCCAGCGCATTTCCAAGGTTAAACGCGCCAATGTTCACGGAAGATGAGAGACCCGGCGCTTCATGAGCCACACGCATGACGCGCATTTGTAACGGAGGGACGACCGCAAAGGTTGCCGCCCCCCAGACCACCATGCTGACCGCCGCGCCCAGTTCATTCTGCGCCAAGAAAGGGATCGCCAGCATAATTACCATCAGCAGCAGCAAAAAGCCCTTCAGCGTGCCGTTAACCGAGCGATCGGCCAGTTTCCCTCCGAGGTAGTTGCCAATGGAGAAGCCCACACCGATCAGAACCAGCATCCCGGTCACAAAGGCCGGTGTCGCATGGGTGATGCTTTGCAGAACAGGCGAAATATAGGTATAGAGCGTGAACATGGCGCCCGCTCCCAGTACGGTAGTCAGTAGCGCGGAGAGCACCTGAGGACGCATCAGCACCGCCAGCTCTTTTTTCACTTCCGGGCGCGCCCCGGCACCGCCTTTTGGCAATGATAAGAAGAGACTCAACATCGAGATAACGCCCAGCCCCGCTGTCGCCATAAACGACATCCGCCAGCCGATGGTTTCACCCAGCCAGGTCGCCGCCGGCACACCGCCGATATTGGCGATGGTCAGCCCCATAAACATGGTCGCAACGGCGCTCGCCTGCTTGTGCTTCGGCACCACGCTTGCCGCCACCACCGAGCCCAGGCCGAAGAATGCGCCGTGGTTAAGGCTGGTTAAAATACGTGACAACATCAGCGTGGTGTAATCTGGCGAAATCGCCGAGAGCACGTTACCGAGCGTAAAGATAGCCATCAGAAAAATGAGCGCATTACGGCGTCCGCGATGTGACAGCAACAGCGTCATCAGCGGCGCGCCGACCATCACGCCAACCGCATAAGCACTAATCAGCATACCTGCCGCGGGAATAGACACATCAACGCCACGCGCGATGACGGGCAGCAATCCCATTGGCGAGAATTCGGTGGTGCCGATGCCGAACGCACCAATGGCCAGCGCCAGTAACGGATAATTAATTTTCATGCAGTGATGACTCCGGCTCTTCGCGACAGGGCGCGATGCTTAACAAAGAGTCAAAAGCATGACATTAATCACAAAAAAAGAGAAGTTAACAAAAATACAAAAGACTTTTGCAGATTCAATAACAATATGGCGGGAGGTTCGAGGGAGCAGGAACTCCCCCGAGGGGATCAGTGCAGTGCCGCCGTCAGGCCGCCCGCAACGATTAAAGCCAGGACAATAAACGTGGTCACTAATGAAAATTTCAGATCGGTGCTCATCAACTTTTCTCCTTTTTATACCCACACAAAAAGTGATATAGCGCATTTTTACACACTTGAGTGTAAAAATCTCCCACGATTTAGAGTGATATGTGCTTTTAATACTTCCCCTTTTCGTAAAGATCAGACAAAATTCGACGCTTACTTGATTAGCGTACCGGCCATTGACCCCTTCCTGACGTTCCGTGTCGTTTCCCGGCGTGCCGCAGCCCTGACGTTGGGCACAGGATGAGTAAAGGCAAACGTTTACTTGGCGTAATTTAATGTTCAGGTTGGGTCTGGAGTGAGATTTAATGGCAACAATTAAAGATGTAGCGAAGCGCGCAAACGTTTCCACTACAACCGTGTCACACGTAATTAACAAAACGCGTTTCGTCGCTGAAGAAACACGCAATGCAGTGTGGGCGGCAATCAAAGAATTGCACTATTCCCCCAGCGCGGTTGCCCGTAGCCTGAAAGTTAACCATACCAAATCTATCGGTTTGCTGGCGACGAGCAGCGAAGCCCCCTATTTTGCTGAAATTATTGAAGCGGTTGAGAAGAACTGCTTCCAGAAGGGCTATACCCTGATCCTCGGCAACGTCTGGAACAACCTGGAAAAGCAGCGTGCCTATCTGTCGATGATGGCGCAAAAACGCGTTGATGGCCTGTTGGTAATGTGTTCCGAATACCCCGATCCCCTGCTCTCGATGCTGGAAGAATATCGTCATATCCCAATGGTGGTGATGGACTGGGGCGAAGCCAAAGCCGACTTCACTGATACGGTGATTGATAACGCCTTCGAGGGCGGCTACATGGCAGGCCGTTACCTCGTCGAGCGTGGACATCGCGAAATTGGCGTGATCCCAGGACTGATGGAGCGTAACACCGGCGCAGGCCGTTTGGCCGGATTTATGAAAGCGATGGATGAAGCGCTGATTAAAGTGCCTGAAAACTGGATTGTTCAAGGCGACTTCGAGCCGGAATCCGGCTACCGCGCCATGCAGCAAATTCTGTCGCAGGCGCATCGCCCAACGGCGGTCTTCTGTGGCGGCGATGTCATGGCGATGGGCGCCCTTTGCGCCGCTGATGAGATGGGTCTGCGCGTCCCGCAGGACGTGTCGCTGATAGGCTACGACAACGTGCGCAACGCCCGCTTCTTTACACCAGCGTTGACCACCATCCACCAGCCGAAAGATTCACTGGGTGAGACGGCCTTTAATATGTTACTGGACCGTATCGTCAATAAACGCGAAGAGTCGCAGTCTATTGAAGTCCACCCGCGCCTGGTGGAGCGCCGCTCCGTGGCGGATGGCCCGTTCCGCGACTACCGTCGTTAAGCCTCTTCTGCGGGAGTCTCATCGGGCTCCCGCAGCCACTCTTTGTTCAGCGTTTCACTGTCTCCCAGATAATCCAGCAGCCAGATCAGCGCAGGTGACATATCATTCTGCTGCCAGGTCAGGCAACAGGCCGCATCCGGGAAAGGATTCTCCAGATTTAACGCGACCCACTGCCCCTTGTTGAGATACGGCTTGGCGAAATGTGTCGGGACCATGCCGACACAGAGTCCGGCGCTGATACAGGTCGCGGAAGAATCCCAGTCCGGCACCACCACCCGCTTCTGATTGTCCAGCAGCCAGGTCACGCGTTTCGGCAGCGTGCGGGAGGTATCTTCCAGCACCAGCGACGGCCAGTTGCGCAACGTGTCATCGCTTAACGGCCCGCTCATGGCGGCCAGCGGATGCGTACTGGCAACGACACAACACCAGCTCAGCTTACCCATATCGCGGAAAGTGTATCGTCCGCCAACCGGGATCGCCTGGGTTGCCCCGATGGCGAGTTCGACCCGACCATCTGACAGCGCGTCCCAGACGCCATTAAACACCTCCTGGAAGACCAGTAGTTCCACGTCATCAAAGTGGCGGTAGAAATCGACGATCAATTGCCGCGTGCGTTCCGGGCGCACGATATTGTCCACCGCAATGGGGAGTTGCCCACGCCAGCCGTTAGCGATCTGCTGACACTGTTGACGCGTGATCTGCATTTTTTTGATGACAGAGCGGCCTTCTTTCAAAAACCAGGCGCCCGCCGGGGTTAACACCACATCACGATGGCGACGTTCAAAAAGCGGGACGGCCAGCCACTCTTCCAGTTGGCGAACCGTATAGCTGACCGCTGAAGGCACCCGGTGCAACTCCTGAGCCGCGGAACTGAAGCTCCCGTTGCGTGCCACGGCATCGACCACTTCCAGCGCATATTCTGACCACATAATCTGCCTACAAAATTTTTGAATGCAATAAACAAATATTACCGTTTCACAAGCCCAAATTCACTCCCTACACTCTGCGCCAGTGTGATTAATCAAAATTAGAGAACAACTATGCAACCAGGAAAAGGGTTTTTAGTCTGGCTGGCAGGGCTCAGCGTGTTGGGTTTTCTGGCAACCGACATGTATTTGCCCGCTTTTGCCGCCATTCAATCTGACCTGCAAACACCGGCCTCTGCCGTCAGCGCCAGCCTGAGTCTGTTTTTAGCAGGCTTTGCCGTCGCCCAACTGCTGTGGGGACCCCTCTCTGACCGTTATGGCCGTAAACCGATCCTGTTGCTGGGTCTGTCTGTCTTCGCCCTCGGTAGCCTGGGTATGCTGTGGGTGAAGAGCGCAACGGGCCTGTTAGTACTGCGTTTTATTCAGGCCGTGGGAGTCTGCGCGGCGACCGTCATCTGGCAGGCGCTGGTTACCGATTACTATCCTTCGCATAAAATTAACCGCATTTTCGCGACCATCATGCCGCTGGTCGGGCTGTCTCCTGCACTGGCGCCGTTATTAGGCAGTTGGATTCTGACCCATCTTTCCTGGCAGGCGATCTTTGCCACGCTGTTTTTCATCACGCTGCTGCTGATGCTGCCCGCCCTGTTTTTAAAGCCCACCACCCGAGCTCGCGATGACAGCAAGGACAAACTGACGTTCACCACCCTGCTGCGTGCGAAAGCGTACCGCGGCAACGTCCTGATTTACGCCGCCTGTTCTGCCAGCTTCTTTGCGTGGTTGACCGGTTCCCCGTTTATTTTGAGTGAAATGGGCTACAGCCCGGCGGTGATTGGGCTGAGCTACGTACCGCAGACCATTGCTTTTCTGATTGGCGGCTATGGCTGTCGCGCCGCGTTGCAAAAATGGCAGGGACAACAGCTCCTGCCCTGGCTGCTGGTTATCTATGCGCTGAGCGTGGTGGCAACCTGGGCGGCAAGTTTTATCCATCACATCACGCTTGCAGAGATCCTGATCCCCTTCTGCATAATGGCGATTGCCAACGGGGCTATTTACCCGATTGTGGTTGCCCAGGCGCTGCGTCCATTCCCGCAGGCGACGGGTCGTGCCGCAGCCCTGCAAAATACCCTGCAGTTGGGTCTGTGCTTCCTGGCAAGCCTGGTCGTTTCCTGGCTTATCAGCACACCGCTGTTGACCACGACCAGCGTGATGTTGTCTACGGTGGTACTGGCTGGACTGGGCTATAAGATGCAACTGCATCCTTCTAACGACAGTGCGCAGCATGATAATTGCGGGATTGCCCACAGCGAATCCCATTGATATCATTCATAATCACCGTTAATTAGTCGGCTAACAATTTTTGGTTGTATCATCGTTTTTTGAGGCCTATACTAAATTTCGGTTGTTAAAATTACGATAATTATTATGTGTTAACGGGAACCGGAGCGTTCCCGGTTCCCCATGGATGGCCTTTTCGGCAAGGGGTCCTCCCTTCCTCTGTTCTACGTCGGATAATAGACTCGCGGAATGTTTCCGTGAGATTTCTCACAAAGCCCAAAAAGCGTCTACGCTGTTTTAAGGTTCTGATCACCGACCAGTGATGGAGAAACTATGAGTTCATCGTGTATAGAAGAAGTCAGCGTACCGGATGACGACTGGTACCGTATCACTAACGAATTATTAAGCCGCGCGGGCATTGCCATCAACGGCTCTTCACCAGCAGATATACGCGTTAAGAACCCCGATTTTTTCAAACGCGTCTTACAAGAGGGGTCGCTCGGTCTGGGTGAGAGTTACATGGATGGCTGGTGGGAATGCGATCGGCTGGACCAGTTTTTTAGCAAAGTTCTGCGAGCAGGACTGGAAAACCAACTTCCCCACCATTTCAAAGATACCCTCCGCATCGCGGCCGCTCGCCTGTTCAATCTGCAAAGTAAAAAACGAGCGTGGATCGTCGGTAAAGAACATTACGATCTCGGCAACGATCTGTTCAGCCGTATGCTCGACCCTTTTATGCAGTATTCCTGCGCGTACTGGAAAGACGCGGATACTCTGGAGGCGGCGCAGCAGGCCAAACTGCGGTTAATCTGCGAGAAATTGCAACTGCAACCCGGTATGCGTGTGCTGGATATTGGCTGCGGCTGGGGTGGTTTATCGCACTATATGGCGACGCATTACGGCGTCAGTGTGGTTGGCGTGACGATTTCAGCCGAGCAGCAGAAAATGGCTCAGGCCCGCTGTGCCGGGTTGGATGTGTCGATTCTGTTGCAGGATTATCGTGATTTGCACGATCAGTTTGACCGCATTGTCTCGGTAGGCATGTTTGAGCACGTCGGCCCTAAAAATTACGCGACCTATTTTGACGTGGTTGATCGTAATCTGAAACCCGAAGGGCTGTTCTTATTACATACCATCGGTTCGAAAAAAACCGACAATAATGTCGACCCGTGGATCAACAAGTATATCTTCCCGAATGGTTGCCTCCCGTCAGTACGTCAGATAGCCAACGCCAGTGAATCGCACTTTGTGATGGAAGACTGGCATAACTTCGGCGCGGATTACGACAAGACGCTGATGGCATGGTACGAGCGTTTTCTCGCTGCCTGGCCTGAAATTGCCGAGAACTATTCCGAGCGTTTTAAACGGATGTTCAGCTACTACCTCAACGCCTGCGCCGGCGCGTTTCGCGCCCGCGATATTCAGCTCTGGCAGGTGGTATTCTCGCGCGGCGTCGAAGACGGCCTGCGCGTAGCCCGCTAAACTTTCTTATGCCCCCGCCGTCTCGCGGGGGCTGGAGGGTTTTACGCTTCGCTGGCGGTTTTCGTTACCGCCGCTTCACGCGCAGCCAACACGCGTTCTACCGTATCCACCACCGCCTGCGTTTGCGGATCGATTTCGATATTGACGCGCGCGCCCAGTTTTTTCTTACCCAGCGTCGTGCGTTCCAGGGTTTCCGGAATGAGATGCACGCAAAAACGCGTCGCGGTGACTTCTCCGACGGTCAGGCTGATCCCATCAATCCCGATAAAACCTTTGTACAAGATGTATTTCATTAGCGTCGGATCCTGGACTTTGAACCAGATCTGACGGTTGTTTTCGGAGGTTAAAATCTTTGACACTTCCGCGGTGGTCATGATGTGACCGGACATCAGATGCCCGCCAATCTCATCGCTGAATTTTGCCGCACGCTCGACGTTCAGCAGGTCGCCCACCTTCAGATCGCCCAGATTGGTGATCCGCAGCGTTTCTTTCATCAAATCAAAACTAATGCGATTGCCGTTAATTTCTGTGACGGTCAGGCAGCAGCCGTTATGCGCCACCGACGCGCCCGTTTCCAGCGCGTCCAGCATGTATTCAGGTAATTCCACTACATGGGTGCGAAAATTGGGTTTTTCATCGATCGACACCAGTTTTGCGGTGCCCTGCACAATACCTGTAAACATACCTACAACTCCTGAATTCAGTTAAGCCATTTCTGCCTGCCACAATAGCAGTTGAAAAATCAGGTTGCCAGTGAAGTGCCCCTTGGCCTGTTTTTTTCACTGGTGAAATTAGCATTCATCGCTACAATAGACTGAAATTTCCCCTGACATCTTCTTCTTGCTGCCACCCGTGGCGGCTTTTTTAGTCTCTCAAATAAAAACAAAATGATAGGTGTACACGTGCAGAAGTATATCAGTGAAGCGCGTCAGTTATTGGCTCTGGCAATACCGGTGATTCTTGCGCAAATCGCCCAAACCGCAATGGGGTTCGTCGATACCGTGATGGCGGGTGGTTACAGCGCCACCGACATGGCGGCCGTCGCCATTGGCACCTCCATCTGGCTGCCCGCCATTCTGTTCGGCCACGGGTTGCTGCTGGCGCTGACTCCGGTGATTGCTCAGCTCAATGGTTCCGGACGCCGCGATCGCATTGCGCATCAGGTGCGTCAGGGCTTCTGGCTGGCGGGTTTCGTCTCACTGCTGATTATGATTGTGCTGTGGAACGCCGGTTATATCATCCGCTCTATGCATAACATCGATCCGGCCCTGGCGGATAAAGCCGTCGGTTACCTTCGTGCATTGTTATGGGGCGCACCGGGCTATCTGTTCTTCCAGGTTGCGCGTAACCAGTGTGAGGGCCTGGCGAAAACCAAACCCGGCATGGTGATGGGTTTTCTTGGCCTGCTGGTCAACATCCCGGTGAACTATATCTTTATCTATGGTCACTTCGGCATGCCGGAACTCGGCGGTGTCGGCTGCGGTGTGGCGACTGCGGCGGTCTATTGGGTGATGTTTAGCGCCATGCTCTGGTACGTGAAACATGCGCGTTCAATGCGCGATATCCGCAATGAACAGCGTTTCAGCAAGCCGGATAACGTAGTAATGAAGCGTCTGGTGCAACTGGGTCTGCCGATTGCGCTGGCACTGTTCTTTGAAGTCACATTGTTCGCCGTGGTGGCGCTCCTGGTTTCTCCGCTGGGCATTGTCGATGTCGCTGGTCACCAGATCGCCCTGAACTTCAGTTCGCTGATGTTTGTTTTGCCGATGTCACTGGCGGCGGCGGTCACTATTCGCGTGGGCTATCGTCTCGGACAAGGTTCAACGCTGGATGCGCAAACCGCCGCGTGTACTGGTTTAGGCGTTGGCGTCTGCATGGCGTGTCTGACGGCTATCTTTACCGTGACGCTGCGTGAGCACATCGCCCTGCTCTATAACGACAATCCTGAAGTGGTGACGCTGGCGGCGCAACTGATGCTGCTGGCGGCGGTTTATCAGATTTCGGACTCCATCCAGGTCATCGGCAGCGGGATCCTGCGTGGTTACAAAGATACGCGTTCGATTTTCTTTATCACCTTTACCGCCTACTGGGTGTTGGGATTACCGAGCGGTTATATTCTCGCCCTGACCGACCTGGTGGTGGACAGGATGGGGCCGGCTGGATTCTGGATGGGCTTTATCATCGGCCTGACGTCGGCGGCGGTTATGATGATGCTGCGAATGCGCTTCCTGCAACGTCTGCCTTCTACGGTGATTCTGCAGCGCGCTGCGCGATAAAACGACGATAGCCGCCAGCTGGCGGCTATTCTCTCGACATTTTGCGCACTTCCTCCGCAATCGAGTGAAATCCGGAAGAAAATTACCATTTCCCTCTTGCCACCTCCCGGCTCTGCCGCTAATATTCGTCCCCGTTGTCACACACAACGTTGCGTTCATAGCTCAGTTGGTTAGAGCACCACCTTGACATGGTGGGGGTCGTTGGTTCGAGTCCAATTGAACGCACCATCCTGCGTCCGTAGCTCAGTTGGTTAGAGCACCACCTTGACATGGTGGGGGTCGGTGGTTCGAGTCCACTCGGACGCACCATTTCACCGCCTGGTGATAGGGTGCCTGTTCTCTTTCCCTGCTCTCCTATTTTTCTCTGGTATTATTTCTCATCACTCAGTTTCGCGTAATAAAAATCAATAAATTACCCATTCATTGATTCATATTCCTGACTTGCGGGTGTGGGGGAAGTCTTCGCTTACCTTCCCATTAACCGTGTTGTATTGATGCAGCTTATTAACTACTTTCACTCCTCGCTTGCCATGACCTCCACTGCAGCATGAATGGGGTTTGCGCGCCCTGATTCTGGTACACTCCCCGACATAGTGTCAGGGAGAAGAGTTCAGTTCATTGTCACTGTGAATGATCATTACGTCGTTGAATGGAGAATGGATATGCCGAAATTGTTACAACTTCACTTCGCTTTTACTGGCCCATTTGGCGCAGAAATGGCTGAGCAACTGCGTGGTCTGGCGGAGTCGATTAACCAGGAGCCGGGATTTATCTGGAAGGTGTGGACGGAGAGTGAGCAAAACAAGGAAGCGGGTGGGATCTATCTTTTCGAAAGCGAGGAGACCGCTCTGGCTTATCTGGATAAACATACCGCGCGTTTAAAAAACCTTGGCGTTGACGAAGTCATCGCGAAAGTGTTTGACGTGAATATTCCGTTGAGCGAAATCAACAACGCCAGAATGGTTTAATAATGCCGCAGGGGGGGATTTTCCCCCTCTGCGGATTTAACGTGACGCCAGGCTGGAGAGATATTTTTCCCCCGAGCGTTGCACGATTTGACTGGCATTGTGGGTAATATTCTGCCCTTCAAATGCCCCGTACAGACTGGAAAACGTCACCGTGTTTAACCGCTGGATGATCCCACCGACGGTTTTCGATGACAGCGGCAACATGTTCGGATAGCTCCACATAAACGACACCGCGTCAGCACCGGGAGTGACCTGCAAGATATCTCCGGCGAGGATCGTCCCTTCCCCCTCCTCCAGATACAGAACCGTTCCCCCCGCAAAATGGCCGCCCAGACGCAATAAGCTGACGCCAGGAAGCACGTTGTGTTCTTCCCCTTCCCATAGCCGAATCCAGGGGCTGTCGCGCATGATCCAGGCCCTGTCAGCCGCGTGGAGCCAGACGGGAGCGTCAAACGCCTCCGCCCAGTCCTGCATGGTGGTGTAGTAATGAGGATGCGAAATCGCGATGGCGCTCAATCCCCCCATAGCGCGGATGAGCGTTCGGGTTGCCGGATCCAGATTCGCAACGCAGTCCCAAAGGATATTTCCCACCGGCGTCCTGAGCAGAAACGCCCGCTGGTTTATGGCAAAGGAAGGAACCGTTTTCAGACTGAAAAGTTGCGGCGTATGCTGCTGCCACTTATTGGTATGGCTGGCGATGAGCTCATCAAAGTCCATCCAGGCCTGCCCGGATACAGGGATATATTGCCGCTCATCGTCGCAGATTTTACAACGTTTAACGTTGCCGTGGTGGTTATCGTATGAGGTGCCACAGGCTTTACACAGCGTTATCATCGTCACTCCTTTCCTCACAATAAACACCGTTAAGTATGGCAGAGGACACCGCTCGTCAGGCACGTAAGCGATTCCAGACCGAAACATCCGGGCCTTCCTCAACTACACTGACATGATGTAACCGCAATCCCAGCGGCAAAATAAAAATAACAGGACGGACAGGAGTATGAAAAAAATCGCGATTATCGGAGCTGGCCCCACAGGCGTCTATACCTTTTTCTCATTACTAAAAGAGGAACAGCCACTGGAGATCGTCGTTTTTGAACGCGGAAACCGGGCAGGAATTGGTATGCCTTACACCCATTCTGATAATAGTCCAATGATGTTGGCAAATATTGCCAGTATTGAGGTCCCACCTCTTTTTGACACCTGGCTTGAGTGGTTGCAAACCCAGGAAGCGCAGTACCTTGCACAGTTTGCCGTTAAGAAAGAAACGCTGCACCAGCGTCAGTTTCTGCCACGCATTCTGCTCGGCGACTATTTTCGCGCGCAGTTTTTGCAGGCCGTCCACCACGCAGAAAATCGAGGATTTAAGGTGAGGTTGTACGAATCCTGTGAAGTCACGGATGTCTCAGCTGTGTCCACTGGCGTACAACTCTGGACCGATCAACACACGGAGCCGCTGCATGTCGACTTAGCAGTGATTGCCACGGGACACGTCTGGCCGGACGATGACGAATCCACGCACGCATTTTATCCCAGCCCCTGGTCCGGCTTGATGGACGCGGACGTGCCCGCCGCCAGAGTGGGCATTCTTGGAACCTCATTGAGCGCTCTGGATGCCGCAATGGCGGTTGCGGTACAGCATGGAACCTTTCACGAAACAGAGGAACATCAGGTCAATTTCACACTGAATAAAGGCAGTGAAGCGCTGGAGATTACGCTGATGTCCCGTTCCGGCATTTTGCCGGAAGCCGACTTCTATTGTCCTATACCCTATGAACCGCTGGAGTACGTTACCGATGAGGCTATTCAGCGCGAAATCGCTGCCGGTTCAACAGAACTCCTCGATCGCGTTTTTAGACTGATGCAGCAAGAACTCGCCTTAGCCGATCCCAAATGGGCCAGGCAAATGTCGCTCTCCTCACTGGATGCGGATAGCTTTCCCGTCGCGGTGTTTGCCGACAGAGCGCGCAGCGATCCGTTCGAATGGGCGGCTGCAAATCTGAAAGAGGTCGACGAGAATAAGCGTAACAAACACACCGTTGCCTGGCGCTATACCTTGCTGCGTTTACATGAAAAGGTTCAGGAGATCGTTACGCACCTGAATGAACAGGATAGTGAACGATTTAACGTCGGTCTCGCTCGCGTATTTATTGATAATTATGCGGCGATCCCCTCAGAGTCAGTTCGCCGAATGCTGGCGTTGCACGCAGCCGGTATTCTGCGCATTCTCACGCTGGGACAGGATTACAGGAAGGAGATAAAAGCGGATCGCACTGAGATTACGACGCACAACGATCGCCTGTCCTTTGACGTATTCATCGATGCACGCGGCCAAAAACCGCTGAAGACCAAAGACTTACCGTTCCCGCGATTACGCCAGCAATTACTGTCGTGTGGAGATGCAATTCCGGACGTTGGCGATGATTACACGCTTCAGGCACCAGAGAACGTTCGCGGACGAATTGCCTTTGGCGCCTTGCCCTATTTAATGCACGATCGCCCCTTTATCCAGGGGCTCGTCGCCTGCCAGGAAATTGGCAACGCGATGGCCAGGGCAGTATCAAAACCGGCTTCCCGCCTGCGCAGACGTTTATCGATTTACGATCGCTAACGCCGCACGCATTGTGGATGCATCCAGATTCCTATTTGCTCTATACTTGTCGGAAGTCAAAAACGAGCGAAGAAAGGTGAATAATGGAAATTGATCTCGATAATCTGGTCTTTAACGGACTGGAAGAGGCGCAGGAACGTAACGCTGAACGTCTGGACGATGCGGACAAAAAAGCAGAATCGGTGATTGCCGATGATGACTGCGGCGACGCCTGCAAAATCTGATTTGTTTCAACCTACCGCGCAGTTCTGCGCGGTAGTTCCTTCAACGTCTTTTATTTCCTTTGCATCTTCGTGGTGAGTGCAGATTTCATTCCAGTACACCTCGCGCATCCGACGGTGTTCAGCGTGTTGTTTGATCACGAAACCACTCCGGGTCAATGTTAGCAATGTCCACGCCGTACAGGCTGGCGACAGGAAGAATGGACTCCACAACGCGCTGCAGATTGACCTCTGCACCGGGCTGTCGGGTCCACTTTGGCGTGATGGCAACTCGCATCCAACGACGCGCCATCTGCATGTTTACCTTCTCCATCTCCGGCTCCTCTGTTTTGTCAGGTGCTTTTCATTGCAGCGCAAACCGCACAAAAAATGAAATGCGAATTCTGCGCACCGTTATCTGTTTTTGTTCGTTAGTAACCCTTCATTAACACACTGTTCACTAATAACTTTTTGCATATAAATAAGATTTTTTTCTTCTTTTGCTGCGGGTTCGGGTTGTGGGAGCGTAAAAGGACAAACCAATAATTTCAGGGATATCAAAGAAAATGATGGCAACGAAAACACAACGTACGAAAAAAACGATTCTCGCCCTCGGCGTCATGCTCGCCACGAGTTTTTTGAGCATTCAGGCGCAGGCCGATCAACTCGCTGATATCAAGGCCGCAGGCGTGGTCAAGGTTGCGACGTTTGACGCTAACCCGCCGTTTGGCTCCGTCGATGCGAAAACCCATCAGATCGTGGGTTACGATGTTGATTTCGCTCAGGCGCTGGCAGCATCGCTGGGTGTGAAACTGGAACTGGTCGCCACCAATCCCGCTAACCGTATTCCGCTGCTGCAATCGGGGAAAGCCGATCTGATCGTTGCTGATATTACGATCACCCCCGAGCGCGCCCAGGTCATCGATTTCTCTGTGCCCTACTTTGTCACCGGTCAGCAATTCCTGGTGCCTGCCTCGTCACCCGATAAGCTGGATGAGTACAGCCGCGCACGCATTGGCGCAGTGAAAGGAACCACCGGTGAGCAGGCGCTACATCAGCGGTTCCCGCAATCCCGCGTGCTGGCCTATGACGATATCCCGCTGGCGTTAACTGCCCTGCGCAACGGCAACGTGCAGGCTATCACTCAGGACTCCACTATCCTGGCGGGTTTGCTCAGTGGCGCACCGGACAAAGCGCAGTTTAAAATCCTGCCGGATTTACTCAGCAAAGAGGAAATCGGCGTGGGCGTGAAGAAAGGCGAACCGGCGTTGTTGAAAGCGGTTAACGATGAATTATTGCGACTCGAATCCAGTGGGCAGGCAGGCAAAATTTATGATGTCTGGTTTGGCCCGGAAACGAAAAATCCGCAGCCGCGCGCCTTTAAAATTGAGGCCAGATAAGATGCTGGCTGGTTTATTCACCCCGTCCGCAGCCGGAGCTGCGGATTTCCACACATTGCGCCAGGCGCGAGTTGAGTTACGCGACGTGGTGAAAGCGTACGGCGATCACCGGGTACTCAACGGTGTCAGTCTCATCGTCGAACCTGGTGAAGTTGTGACTATTCTTGGCCCCTCGGGATCGGGGAAATCGACTCTGATCCGCCTGATTAACCAACTGGAATCATTGAGTGGCGGCGATATCTTTATTGATGACAAACCGGTCGGTCAACTTAAGGGGGCCGCGCTGCGACAGCTGCGTAGCCGCATTGGTTTTGTATTCCAGCAGTTCAATCTGTATGCCCATCTGACGGCGCAGCAGAATATCGCCCTCGCGCTGGAGTACGTCCACGGCTGGAATAAAACCGACGCCACACAACGCGCTTATGCCCTGCTGGAACAGGTTGGGCTGGAAGAGAAGGCTGGCGCTTATCCGGCACAGCTTTCCGGCGGTCAACAGCAGCGGGTGGCGATTGCCCGCGCGCTGGCCTCTTCGCCGCAAATTCTCCTGTTTGATGAGCCCACCTCTGCTCTCGATCCGGAAATGATCGGTGAGGTGCTACAGGTCATGAAACGTCTGGCGCACAGCGGTATTACAATGATTGTGGTCACCCACGAGATGCATTTTGCCCGTGAAATCGCCGACCGGGTGGTGTTTATCGACGGCGGCGATATTCTCGAAATCGCCTCCCCGGAGGCCTTTTTTACCCGGCCGCGGCACCCGCGCACCCAGCGTTTTCTGCAAAAAGTGCTGGATCCGTTGCATCAGGAGTTATCACGATAATGCCGTCAATGGACTGGCAGGGAGTGCTCACCGGCCTGCCCCTGCAATGGATCCTCTCCGGATTTCTCACCACGCTGTGGGTCAGCGCCGCAGGCATTTTCCTCGCCACGCTGTTGGCCATTTTGCTGTTAGCCCTTCGTCTTTCCGGCCATCGCATGGGCCGTCGCCTGGTGGCTGGTTGGGTATCGCTGTTTCGTAACACCCCGCTGCTGGTCCAGTTGCTGTTCTGGTACTTCGCCGGCTGGAACCTGCTGCCGCGCAGTTTTATTACTTTTGTCAACGCAGAGCATGGCTGGTCAATCCTGCCCGGCAACGTCTGGTGGCTGACCCCCGAGTTTCTTTGCTCAGCGTGGGGACTCGGCGTCTTTACCTCGGCATTCCTGGTCGAAGAAGTCGCCTCCGGATTGCAGGCGGTCTCCGCCGGACAACGCGAAGCCGCGATCTCACAGGGATTTTCCTCATGGCAGACCTTCCGCCATATCCTGCTGCCGCAGGGACTAACCAATGCCTGGCAACCGGTGGTGGGGCAATATCTCAACCTGATGAAACTATCGTCATTAGCCAGCGGGATTGGCTTTGCGGAACTGACCTACCAGGTTCGCCAGATTGAAAGCTACAACGCCCATGCGCTGGAGGCCTTTGCCGTGGGCACTGCGCTTTATCTGTTCACCGGCGTGGCGTTCGGTCTGCTGATGACCCATCTGGGGCCCGCCCCCCGACTGGAAAAAAAGCCGCAACTCCGCCGGTTCCGGTTCAGGAGTCCCCAGCATGATCGCTAATATTGCGGTGATAACCGACAATCTGGATTATCTCCTGTGGGGACGACTGGCCGACGGTCAACCTGGCGGTGTATTGTTGACCCTGATGATGGCGCTGGGTGCGGCGGTGCTGGCCTTACCTGCCGGTATTGCCCTTGCTGCTCTCGCCTGGCGTTTTCCGGGCGTCATCCGTAAGGGATTGTTCATCTGGGCAGAGCTCATACGCGGGATACCACTGATCTTCGTTATTTTCTGGATGTGGTATCTGCTCCCTATGCTTACCGGCAGCGATCTGCCCGGTGCGGCAACGGTGACGCTGGCGCTGGCCTGGTTTACCGCTGCATCGGTGATGCATTCTGTGTACGCGGGACTCAACGCACTACCCGCCGGACAATATGATGCGGCAGTGGCGCAGGGTTTTAGCCCTGTTCAGGCATTAAGAAGGGTTCTGCTACCGCAGGTGTTACGCCATATCCTGCCCTCCCTGACCGGGATATGCATTGGTCTGCTGAAGGACACATCGCTGGCGTTTATCGTCAACGTGCCGGAACTGACGACGGTGGCGGGACAGGTTAACAGCCGGGAACAGATTTACCCGGCGGCTATCTTCATCTTTACGGGCCTGGTCTACTATCTGCTTTGCTACGGGCTGGAGAAAGCGACCCGGCGACGGTTTGCGCTTCGTTGAACGATCAGCACTCAACAAACTGGTGCGCGTCGTCGAGTCGGTATTTCACACCGGCGCGGATCCCGGCTTCACCTTCAACCGCGACGGCGAAACGCATGCGTTTGCCGTCATGATACGCCAGCGCCGCGCAGCCGCCCGGTCCCAGCACGACGGAATCCACCACCCCGGTACTGGCAACGATCGCGTTATCGCCGTTACAGATGATATGCACATTATCGCCGCTGTTAGCGATTTTCGCATTGGCGCCAAAGCTCACTATCTGGCTCAGGTCACCGTTACTGGCGACATGATTTCTTTCACCGAGCGAACTCACCCGCACACGCATCCCGCTGCTGGCGATCCGCGTTCCGTTACCGGCGCTGCTGATTCGCGTGGAATTTCCTGCGGCGGCCAGCCGCGCGCGGTCCCCGGAACTGCTGATATGGCTGTTGTAGCCAACGCTGCCAATGCGCACGCAGTATCCCGCACTGGCAATTTGTGACGCATAGCCTGCGCTGGCGATCTTCATGTTATCACCCGCACAGCCCAGATTCGCGTTATCACCCGCGTTCGCCACCTGCTGATCGCCCATTGAGGCGTCTGGCCGCGCCAGTCGCGACATGGCGGAGATATCCTGGCGGGCAAAATTTTCTTCATCCAGCCAGCGCGACCAGGCGTATTCCACCAGGCTGTTCGCCCAGTCGAGATAACCTTCGCGACTCAACGCCCGATGCACATCAGCGTAGTTGCCGCCTTCAGGAAAACGGCGCAGAAACCAGCGGTACATCACCGCGCCAACCCGCCAGTTGCGTATATCTTCCCGCGTGATCAGCATACGTTAATGCCGGTGATAGCCATCGACCATGCAGCGGAACGTTTCGCCAGGCGTGCGGCCCGTAGTGCACAGGTAGAGGTGACCAAAAATAAAGAACAGGCTGATGATTGCCAGCGCGAAATGTGCCTGCAACAACCAGTAGCGTACGCCGGGGAACAGGTCGCCCACGACCTGCGGATAGAGCGCCAACAATCCGCTCAGCAGCAACAATGGCAACAATCCGTACATCACCCCGACATAGGCCGCCTGCTGTAACGGATTAAACTTCGAACGCGGTGTTGCCGGGAACGGATGCGCTTCCCCCTGCATAATGCCGAACAGATAGAAACGGGTCTGTTTCATCGCTCGCGCCACCCAACCCTGGGGACGGATAATGTAATGATGACCGTTCCCCCCCAACGCATTGATCAGCACGAAACCGACCCAGCACGCCAGCAGCAAAAATCCGCAGACTTCGTGCACCGTCAGCAAGCTTTTCATTACCGCCGCGCTGACCAGAGAGAAATGGTTGATTAGCCCGCTACCGAGCAGGAGTAGAAACAGCAAGGCATTCGACCAGTGCCACAAGCGTACCGCGCGAGAATACAGGTAAACCTTCTCACCATGTCCGGCGGCTGCCTTGTTGGCCGCGCGAAAGCGAAGCCAGGCGTGTAACCCCAGCACCAGCCACATCGCCACCAGCAGAAGTCCGGCGATCACCAGCCAGACGGGCCAATACTCGGGAGAAAATACCGGCACATAATTTGCCAGTTGGGCCTGGAACTGTTCAGCATTCTGCGACGCGTTCATACATTATCCTTTTTAATCAAATGTTGACCGAACCGACGATACAGATGGGGTTTGCCCGCGCCCGGAAGTTGATACTGGTAATAGTTATTTTCCTGTAGCCAACGCTGGATGTCCGGGCTGTCTTCGCGTCCAAACAGCAGCGCATGTTCCGGGCAGGCGGTCACGCAAATGGGCGGAAAACCTTTTGCCAGTCGCGACTCGGCGCAAAAATCGCATTTGTCCGCTACTTTGGTTTGCGGATTCAGGTAACGCACCTGATAGGGGCACGCGCCGATGCAGTAACTACAGCCAATGCAGCGCGAACTGTCGACACGAACGATCCCGTTCTCATCGCGCCACGACGCACCGGTCGGGCAAACCTCAATGCAGGGCGCATCATCGCAGTGCTGGCAGGACTGACGGAAGTAGTGATACAGCGTCTCGTTGTCATTATCTGAAACGGGAATATGCGCAATCGACAGGCGACTTCCCTGCGCGGGAACATGATTCGTTTTGCGGCAGGCGCGGGTACAGATGTTACAGCCATTACATCGCGATTCATCATGGATCATGACGTAACGAACGGGGCCGCTGGCTGTTGTCTTCGCCAGCAGCGTCTGGCCGGGTCCGCTGAAGAAAATGACCGTTCCCATGCCAAGCACAAATTTTCGTCGAGTGAAGGACATCTTGTTATCCTCTAATGCTGTGGTCGCGCTCGTCCACGCTTTCCATGAATTCAGGGATTCTGAAACTGCTCAACTTCCAGCCATTCGCACAAGCCGTATGCTTTGCCGTAACTCATAAAGCGTTCGCTGAATAAATACGGCACGTCGTTCGACGACGAGACCGGGCGAATATCGGCATAGTCGGGGTGCGTTTCAATCGCGGCCAGCGCGGCTTCTATCTGCTCAGGCGCGAAACCGTAAGGCGATTGTTCCAGCATGGCGATTTTGTACGGACGCGGATAGGTCTGACAGTCAAAGCGCACCGCCAGTGCGATTGCCCGACAGATATCCTTTTCCACCACCTGAACACACATGCCGGCATAGTTGGCGGTCATGGTCTGGGTTGAGTAGTAATATTCATCCTGAGAGCCCTGCACACAGGCGATATCCTCGCCGGCGAGCCCCTCTTTGAGCGTGTCCAGTAGCGGTGTGAGCGCCGCCTCTTCTACGGAGTACGGCGGCTGCAAGAACAGCTCGCGCGCGACAAGCTGGCCGTTCGCCGAATGCTGGCGGATAAAATCCGCCATAATCTCAGCAGGGCTTTCTGCTACCGCCTGTTCATCCGCGCAGGCTATCGGCTCATGTCGCCCCTGCAACCACTGCCGCTTTTCGAGATCGACATCCGGCGCGATAAGTTGGCTCACTTCCTCTGGTTGGCTCATGTTTTTTCCTTACGCCGGCAACAGATTCTGCGCGGCCAGGTCATCGGCGACATCTTCCAGGCCGAGTCGATTCAACGTCTCACGCGTCGGGCAGCCCAATTCAGGGTGCCAGCCCATCTCTTTATAAAACAGCGTCAGGGATTCACGCATATCGTCGCGGTCCATCTTGTCGGTGCCTTCGCTAAAGACCGGAATCTTCGGATCCTTATCAAACACCCACGAGCAGATCAGATCGTGCGCATTGCGCATATCGTTGGTCTGCATCAGTTTCACCGTGTAGGCGCGATGTAGAGTGAAAATACGTTCTGCGGCTAAATCGAGACTGGCCTGAGTGGTTTCATCACCGGTTACGGCCTGAAAGAATTTGGCTTCCAGATCGAGATCCCCGCGATAGTTGCGACTTTTCAGCGGCGACACGGTCATCGGCCAGACCCAGTTACACAGCGTGACGGCGTTATGCAGGCACACTTTCAGCAACGTCCATTTGGCATATTTAATTTTTGCCGCGTTGATGGGCGTGTAATTTTTCGTTTCATCGTAGGCGTCTGGTGAACCAAACAGTTCCGCGGCGACTTCCCGCTGGAGTGTTAAAGGCAAACCCGAGCCGATGAAATTGATGTGGGTGTGGGTCATACAATCGCGGTTGAACATGCAGTTAGTGATGGCCCCCACCTGCGCCGAGGCTTCGTTGGCGTGGTGAACCGGAAAACCAAACGGTGACCACAGTTTATTTTTTTCATACGCCCAGTATTCATCACCCAGTTGCCAGCGCTCGGCAATGGCATACGACCCATCCGCCAGATGGCTAAGTTCACCCACGCGATGCGCCAGACGATAATAGAAATCCTTGATGAAATTCGGATCGCCCGCTTCCAGTTGATCCCAGCGGATCTGGGCATATTCTTCCGCCGGCAGGACGCGTTTAAACACCCCTTTGCTGTAGCAATACGTAAAGTCGCGGTGCAACTGGCCGTAGTTACACCAGATGCCGTAGTCATCAAACAGATTCAGACCCACCAGGTTGCCGATGACCCGGCCATCGCCTTTGTCTTCAAAGTCCTGCGGACCGTTCGGGAAAATGGTGGTATGGACGAAGTTCGCCACGCAGGTATTCCCGCCGGTGCTCGGCACGCCAAAGTCCTTCACGCGAGGAATGTTCATCTGCGTCATGCAGCGAATCGGACAAGAATGGCAGCCGCTCATTTTCACCGTGTACTTTTCCGCTGCCGGACCTAAATCGAAGACCGATTTGTAGGTCCTGAAGCCGACGGTGTTCTGATTACCCGGCGGGATCTCGCCGGTCTCGATCGGCCCACCTTCCGCCGCGCCCCAGAACAACCCTTTGCGTGCAGTCCAGCGTGACGCGGGCGAGGAATATTCCGCCCATGCCTGCGGTGTGCTGGGCACAACATGGTTATTATTCGCGCCAATCAGCTCCGTCATCATGTAATCATTCAACCGCTTCATCTCTTTGCGATCGGCAATGTTGACGCCTTTGGTCCCTTCCACGGCGATGGCTTTCAGATTTTTCGACCCCATCACCGCGCCGGTCCCTGCGCCACCGCTGTGGTTGCGGCTATTGAGCATACAGGAGAGCGGCACGAGGTTTTCACCCGCCTGACCAATCGCCGCCACGCAGGTTTCTGGTGACGTCATCCGGCAAATTTCTTCCGTGGTTGCACGGGTGCCTTTCCCCCACAGAAAATCGGCTTTTTCAATCGTGACCTTGTCGTCTTTAATATTGAGCCAGACGGGGGATGCCGCCTTGCCTTCAATGATGATGGCGTCATAGCCGGCAAATTTCATTTGTGCCGCAAAAAAACCGCCCATATGTGCATCGACAACCAGATTGCCTTTTGTGAATGTAGAGAGCGACGTGATATTAACGCGAGAACTGCATGGAGCGCCGGATCCGGTAAGCGGTCCCGTCGCAAAAACTAATTTATTGCCTTCATCAAAGGGTTTAGTGCCAGCGGGAACTTCGTCGTACATAATTTTGTAGCCGAACCCCATACCGCCGACAAATTTTTTAAATTTACTGGAATCTTCAAGGGTAATATCGCCTGTTGTAAGATTGACCCGTAAAATATTACCTGTCCAACCGTTAGCCATAATGTTTTCCTTTGCAAGATTCAAACAGTAATATCTTTCCACTCGATGATTTTTAATGCCCCGGTCGGGCAGGCACTGGCGCACTCACCGCATAACACACATTTTGATGATTTCTTCGTTTCGGTATTGACGGTGGCCATCATCCAGGGACACGCGGTAGTACAGGCGCTGCAACCGATACAACGTCGGTGGTCAACGGCAATGCAACCGTCTTCCTGGCTCCAGGTAATCGCCCCAATGGGGCACACCTTCATGCACTGCGGATCTTTGCACTGACGACAGGTGTCCGGGGTGTAGTTCAGATCGCCATACAGGCCGCCGCCGGAGCCTGGTCCCTTGTCGCCAAAGAAATAATGACGGTGAATTTTAATGCGGGAAAAGAAGGTGCCGACGGCACCATCATTGTAATTGGTACAAGAAATTTCACACCGATGGCAACCGGTACAGCGGGCGCGTTGGGTTACCAGCACCCCTTTCGGCGTGGAGATCAACCCCACGGTGCCGCTATCGATATCTTCTTGCTTACAGCCAAAAAGTGACAGTAACGCGGGCGCGATGGTTAACCCTGCCAGGCCTTTTCCTGATATACGCAGGAATTCCAGCCGCGTTAAGCCAGTATCTAATAATGGACGATCAACCTGGTTCATTTATTTTGCATCCTCTTCGCAAACGCAGTGCCGACAACACGTCCCAGGCTGATGCTAATTATGCTGAAACAGAGCCTCTGATGTTGCCTCCCACAGCTGAAGTTCTGCCATAACCGGATTGCATAAATAACGCAACTTAACGCAAATAAACTAATCCTTTAGGGTTAGGCGAAATAAATAATGGGAGTTATTGGTAGGTATGACTTTGATCATTATCAATTAAAAATGGGAAGGGAAATATTAAATGCGTAGTGATATTTATTATCATAAAGACAGTGAAACACTGTTCCACCAGATTACAAATAAATGTGAAATTGTTCCCAACTATAAATTAAAAAGCGGTCGTGATATATTAAAAAATATAGCGAATTAGCCAATAACGGTAATATTGCCCCTGAATAATTCGCGTTTCAGGAAATAAGGGATGCGTTCATCCCCTAATGCGGTTAGCTGGCCAGCGCTTTGATTACCGTTTCCATTGCCTGTTTTTCGAGGTCGCTACGCTGAATACGCTGGTTCGCCAGTGCGGTTCTCAGTACCCCGGCAATCACGATATGTTTGGGTTCCTGTCCCAGATCGCGCATTTCCAGCACCACTTTGCCAACCACTCTGCACATCTCACGGTACAGTTCATCGTCTTTTGTCAGGTTTCCCATTATTGTCTCTCATTGCTGGTCCAGTTAAACAGCATATATCAGACTGCAGGCGATGACAAAAAACAAAGAAAATCAAATAAATAACTCACGGTACTATTCAACGATATGCGTTTCTTTCAATTGTTGCCATTTGTTGACCAGTGCCGCCAGATTTGCCGCCTGCATTTTTTCCATCACCCTGGCGCGATGTACTTCTACCGTGCGTACCGCGATGTTCATCACCTGCGCAATCTCGCGGTTCATCAGTCCATTAACGACGAAACCTGCTAACTCACGTTCTTTTGCCGTAAGTGCGCGATAACAGGTGATGATCTGTTGTCGGGCTACGGCCTGTTCCGATACCACCAGCGCACGCTCCAGCGCCGTTTGCAGCGGTCTGGCGCTGACCGGTTTTTGCAAAAAGTCTACCGCCCCCTGCTTCATCTGCTCGACGGCCATCGGCACGTCGCCATGTCCGGTCAGAAACACCACTGCCAGCGTACTTTCGCGCTGGCGCAACACCGCATGGACATGCTTACCATCCATGACCGGCATCCGCATATCCAGCAGCAGTACGCCGGTCTGATACAAATCGGCCTGCGCAAGAAAAACAGCCCCTTCTTCCCAGCACGTGACCGGATAGCCCAGGCTCTCCAGAAGAAAGGCGCAGGCATCGGTGACCGCCACATCATCATCCAGTAAATGAATTATCGTCATTGCCGCTCCTGTCCTCCCGTTGAGTAAAATCCAGTACAACCGCCACGCCAGGCAGCCCGTCAGGCGCGGTCTGATTTCGCAGGTTAATCTCTCCCTGACCGTAACGTACCAGCCGCTGACAAATCACCAGCCCCAGTCCCATCCCCTCTTTCCGACTGGTTTTGAAGGGCTGAAAGGCTTGCTGCAATAAGGCATCGTTGATACCGCCGCCATTATCCTGCAACGTCATGTGCACGCCCTGTGTCGACACTGAGGCGTCAATCCACAACGCGGTGGCACCCGCCTGCGCCGCGTTGAGGATCAGATTAGCCAGCACCTGCTCCAGCAAAACCGGCGGCAGCAACATCGTCAACGCGCGATCGATATTGCTGTGTAAAATTAACATCGGAAACTGCTGTGCCATGCGTAACAGTTGCCAGACATGTTGAACCGCCTCGCGAATGCTGATGTTCTCCCACTCTTCCGTGCGGATCGGGCTTCCCTGAGCCTGACTCACCCAGCGCCGCAAATTACGCAGCGTTTCGGCACCGCGCTCCGCCTGCCGATCGATATGCTCGAGCGCAGGCAGTAACGCGTGCGCCGGATCCTGAGACTGCAGGCGAATCAGGCTGCCCTGCGCGTAATGGCGAATAGCCGACAGCGGTTGATTCAGTTCGTGCGCGAATCCGGAGGTCATTTCGCCGAGAACGCTCATCTGCCTGGCCGTTTCCAGCGCCTGCTCCTGCTGGCGCAACTGGACGCTGTTGCGTTCAAGTTGTTTACCACGGCGACGAACCAGCAGCATCACCCAGATGTAGTTCAGGGTCAGCAAAAGCAGGATCAGCGCAGTCCCGCCCATCAGCCACTGATGTTGTATCAGCCAGCTTTTCACATCCAGCCATAAGCGTCGCTGCTGTGGATGCTGCTGTACGTCGCGCAGTAACGCCTCCACCTGGCTGGTCGACGCCGGCGCTCCCCAATGGAACGCGGAGGTGTCAGGTGCAGCCAGCAGCGCGCGGGTGACGCGATCGGCCAGCGCATCACTGACCGCAGGCAACGCGGCAAACGACCAGTCAGGATAGAGCGGCGTACTGGCCAAACAGGCAATATTTCCGGGACGGTTGAGCACCGCGACAAAATCGGTTTTATCAACCAGTCCCTCTTCGTCCATTTTTTCCAGCAGGCAGACCGGAACAATCACCGCCTGCACCGCGTTTTCACGGAGTAAATAAAGAAGCGCATCGGCTGGAAAACCAGTAAAACGCAGGTTGAGGTCGCGCTCCGGGCGCAGGCCGGCGTCGCTCAACGCTTTGTATCCCAGCAGGTAGCCGCCGAACGCCTGAGGATCAATGGCCCCCACTGTTTTACCGATCAGATCGTGCACGCTGGTGATACCGCTGTCGCGCCGGGCAAGGATCGCACTACCAATGACGTTCCCCGTGCCGCGCGCAGAACGCAGAGACGCCAACCAGCGCAGCGGTGAATGGCTGTTCAGTTGCACAAACTGTGCCGGGTTGGTCACCACAAATTGTACGCTTGCGTTGTTGACCGCCGCCTGCATCTGATGCAGATCCAGCGGCAGAATGTGGAACCGTTCTCCGGGAATCTGCTGATTAAGCTGCGTTTCCAGCGCCTGCCAGTGGTTACGGGTGGAGACCTCACCCCGCATCGCCAGAATCCCGATATTCCATGCGCCCGCCAGCGAAGCGCCGCTGAACATTAAGGCCGACGCCAGCAGCGTCAGCCTCATCACCTTTTTACCTCTCACACCCTTATCCCCGTTGATTATGTTGTTTTAGATCAACAACCCGCCGGGTATGTGGTTAACCACAATAGAGCTGCCCCCGCCACGATTTTTACACTGTAAATCATCGACATTCTTTATTCATCACACGCAACCCAACGGCGTGACAAATGTTTCGTTGTTGCCTTGAGACGGGAGAAAAAATGGACAGCAGTAAACGGCAGTTTCTCCAGCAACTGGGCGTCCTGACCGCAGGCGCGTCGCTGGTTCCACTGGCGCAGGCGAAATTTTCTTTTTCACCTGAACGCCACGGCGGTTCCACACAGCAGCGTTACGCGATGCTTGTCGATCTGCGCCGCTGCATCGGCTGTCAGGCCTGCACCGTCAGTTGCGCGATTGAAAACCAGACGCCGCAGGGCGAGTTCCGTACCCATGTGAATCAGTATCAGGTCCAGGTGGCGGATGAGGTGACCAATGTGCTGTTACCGCGTCTGTGCAACCACTGCGACAATCCGCCCTGCGTACCGGTTTGTCCGGTGCAGGCCACCTTTCAACGCGAAGACGGTATCGTCGTGGTCGATAACACCCGCTGCGTCGGTTGTGCCTACTGTGTGCAGGCGTGTCCTTATGACGCCCGTTTTATCAATCATGAAACGCAGACCGCCGATAAATGCACGTTTTGCGTCCATCGTTTAGAGGCCGGACTTCTCCCCGCCTGCGTGGAGTCCTGTGTTGGCGGCGCGCGCATCATCGGCGATATCCGCGATCCGCAAAGCCGTATTTCGCAATTAATCCGCACCCATCATGACACCATCAAGGTGTTGAAACCGGAAAACAACACCGTGCCCCATGTCTTCTATCTGGGACTGGATGAGGCGTTTGTCTCCCCGTTGATGGGCCGCGCACAACCCGCACTCTGGCAGGAGGTCTGATAATGTCACCCTTAATCATTGAAGAGGTGCTGACCCGTCCACAGGCGGTGAGTTGGCTTCCCTGGGCAGTACAGTATTTCTTTTTCATCGGTATTGCCGCCTGCGGGGCGCTGTCTGGTGCCGTCCTGCACTGGCGGAAAAAGGATAATCCCGCCCTGGAAAACCTGACGCTGCTGATTACGCTAACCTGCGCAATCACCGCACCGCTGGCGCTAACCGCCGATCTCCACCAGACAGCCCGTGTCTGGCATTTCTATGCGTACCCTACGCCGTGGTCATGGATGCCGTGGGGCGCCCTGTTTTTGCCGCTGTTTACCGCGTTCCTCGGACTCTGGTTTCTGGCGCAGGTTTACAGGCAACTCACTGGTAAAAGTTACGCTGTCACAAAATGGTTCGCGTGTGCCAGCGCGCTGACCGCGATAGGATTGTTGCTCTATACCGGGCGGGAAGTCTCTGTGGTGCAGGCTCGCCCCGTCTGGTTCAGTTATGCCTTTGTGCTGGTGATGTTCCTGAGTGCGCTACAAACCTTTTTAGCGTTGTTAATCGTCGGGCTGCGCGATGATTTTCCAACGCAAAAGCGCCTCGCGCTCGGACAACTGCTGACACTGCTCGCCCTTGCAGCCGTCATTATTTTCTGGGTCTGCGGCGATACGCTTTCCGGTATGGCCATCCGCCAGTGGCTGGCAATCTCCGCATCGGCACGCCATTACGCCTCAGGCTGGCTGGCATTCTGGCTGATCTCATTGCTGTTTAGCGTTATCGCCCTGCGTCGTCCGCTGTCATTGCCTCTGCGTAGCCTGCTGGCGTTGAGCGCGATGGCGCTATGCTGGCTCATGCGCTGGACGCTGCTGATTCAGGGGCAGACGCTGCCGAAATTCAACGCCCAGTTCAACCCATACGCCCTGCCCGCCGGAACCGACGGTTGGCTTGCCATCCTCGGCACCTTCGGCCTGTGGATAGCGCTGCTTATTATTATTCGCGAAAGCGTGAACGGACTCGCAAGGAGACTGCAACATGGCTAATTTAACCCGTCGTCAGTGGCTCAAAGTCGGCCTGGCCGTCGGCGGTATGGCGACATTCGCCCTCAGCTATCGTGACGTCGCGAAGCGTGCCATTGACGGCTTGATCAACGGCACCTCGGGTAAAATCACCCGCGACCACATCATCGGTAACGCGCTGATCCCGGAAGCCAACGCGCACCCGCGCTGGCAGCAGAATACGCAGCAAACCATCGCCATGACCCAATGTTTCGGCTGCTGGACACAGTGCGGCGTCAGGGTACGCGTTGATCAACAAACCAACCGGGTGCTACGTATTGCCGGCAACCCGTATCATCCGCTTTCTCATGAGCATCATATTGACGCGTCGGTGCCATTCAGTACGGCGATGGCGCAACTGGCGGGCGAGAACGGTCTTGATGCTCGCTCGACGGCCTGCGCCAGGGGCGCGACGCAACTGGAAGGCCTGTACAGCCCGTTGCGTATTCTTGAGCCGATGAAGCGCGTCGGTAAACGCGGCGAAGGTAAATGGCAGCGCATCAGCTTTGAACAATTGATCAATGAAGTGGTGGAAGGCGGCGACCTGTTTGGCGAGGGTCACGTTGACGGCCTGCGTGCCATTTACGCCCCGTCGACCCCCATTGATCCGCAACATCCGGGGTTTGGTCCTAAATCCAACCAGCTTCTGGTCACCAATACCAGCGACGATGGGCGTGATACATTTCTACGCCGCTTTGCTCTCAACAGTTTCGGTAGCAAGAACTTTGGCGCGCATGGCTCCTATTGTGGACTGGCCTATCGCGCAGGTTCCGGCGCGCTGATGGGCGATCTCGATAAAAACACCCACGTAAAGCCCGACTGGGATAACGTCGAGTTCGCGCTGTTTATGGGCACCTCTCCCGCACAGTCGGGCAACCCGTTTAAACGCCAGGCCAGACAGCTTTCCAGCGCACGCCTGCGCGGTGATTTCAGCTATGTGGTCGTCGCCCCGGCGCTGCCGTTAACCACCGTGTTAGCTGACGATCACGGTCACTGGTTACCCGTGATCCCCGGCAGCGACTCTGCGCTGGCGATGGCAATGATCCGCTGGATTATCGAAAACCAACGCTACAACGCCGATTATCTGGCGCTGCCCGGCGCAAAGGCCATGCAACACGCTGACGAGAAGAGCTGGACCAACGCCACGCATCTGGTGATCGCCGACGATCTTCCCGGACTGGCGGGACAGCACTTAACGCGTCGCCATCTGGACCCTTCCGCGGCCAATGATCCACTGGTTGTTAATGAACACAACGAGCTGGTCCCCGCCAGTGATTGTCTGCACGCCACGCTGTTTGCCACGCGCCAGGTCACGCTCGCCGACGGACGTAGCGTGACGGTGAAGAGCAGCTTCCAGTGTCTGAAAGAATCGGCGGAAAAAATGACGCTCACGCAGTACAGCCAACAGTGCGGTGTGGCTGAGGACAACATCATCGCGCTGGCGGATGCCTTTACCCGTCACGGACGTAAAGCGGCGGTCGTCACCCACGGCGGCATGATGGCAGGAAATGGTTTCTATAATGCGTGGGCGGTGATGATGCTGAACGCGCTGATCGGCAACCTCAGTCTGGAAGGCGGCGTCTTTGTCGGCGGCGGAAAATTCAACGGCGCAACGGACGGCCCACGCTACAACATGGCGAGTTTTCCGGGAAAAGTGAAACCTAAAGGGCTGAGCATCGCGCGAAGCAAAACGGCGTATGAATCTTCTGAAGAGTACCGTGACAAGGTCGCCGCCGGGCGTTCCCCCTTCCCGGCCAAAGCACCGTGGTATCCGTTTGTCGCCGGTCAACTGACTGAGTTGCTGAGTTCCGCGCTGGAAGGGTATCCGTACCCACTGAAAGCGTGGATCTCCAACATGACCAATCCCTTGTATGGCATACCCGGTTTGCGCGCGGTGGCCGAAGAAAAGCTGAAAGATCCGGCACGGTTGCCGCTGTTTATTGCCATCGACGCGTATATGAACGAAACAACGGCCCTTGCGGATTACATCGTACCGGACACGCATAATTTCGAAAGCTGGGGATTCAGCGCGCCGTGGGCTGGCGTCGCCAGTAAAGCTACCACCGCTCGCTGGCCGATTGTTACCGCTGCCACCGCCACAACCGCCGACGGTCAGCCGGTTTCGATGGAGGCATTCTGCATCGCGGTGGCAAAGCAACTGCATCTGCCGGGGTTTGGCGACAATGCGATATCCGACAGCGCAGGGAACCATTATCCGCTCAACCGTGCCGAAGACTACTATTTGCGCGTTGCCGCCAATATCGCGTTTATGGGGAAGGCCCCGGTCGCCGAAGCGGTAACGGAAGATATTGAACTCACAGGCGTCCGCCGCATTATGCCCGTCATTAAGCAGACGCTAAAGGCAGAAGAAGTGCGTCGGGTGGCGTTTATCTACTCACGCGGCGGGCGTTTCGCACCGGACAAGAGCGGACGGGCCGAAAACCGGGTCGGCAACGCGTGGGAAAAACCGCTGCAAATCTGGAACGCCGAGGTTGCCGCTCATCGTCATGCTATCACTGGCGAGCGCTACAGCGGCTGTCCGGCGTGGTATCCGGCAAGACTCTCTGACGGACGTTCGGTGGACGACCTGTTCCCGCTGGCACAGTGGCCGCTCAAACTTATCTCGTTTAAGTCCAATACCATGGCCAGTGCGTCTGCGGTAATCCCACGTTTGCACCACGTTAAGCCGGTCAATCTGGTGGCGTTGAACCCGCAGGACGGTCAGCGTTTCGGGCTTTCCCATGGCGACACGGTGCGGATCACCACACCGGGTGGACAGGTTGAGGCGCAAATTAGTTTGCTGCACGGCGTAATGCCTGGAGTCATCGCGATCGAGCACGGCTATGGGCATCGGGAGATGGGCGGCGCGCAACACACGCTGGACGGTGAACCGCTGCCGTTTGATGCGAAAGTGAAATCGGGGATTAACCTGAATGACCTGGGATTTGCCGATCCGACGCGAAAAATCAGTAACACCTGGCTGGACTGGGTGTCCGGCGCCGCGGTCCGTCAGGGGCTGCCAGCAAGAATTGAGCGGGTCTGACACTTGCACGGATGGCAATGCTCGCGCGTTTTACCCGGCCTACAGGACAACGTAGGCCGGGTAAGGCGAAGCCGTCTCCCGGCAAAAACGGATCAGTTATTCACCGGAATGACCGCGCCTTTGTATTTGGCGCGGATCCACTCCTGAATCTCTTTTGAGTGCAGGACGTTAACCAGTGCGACGATATCCTTTTTCTTCTCGTCGCCACGATGTACGGTAATGATGTTGGCATACGGGTTGTTCTCACCGCTTTCCACCGCGATCGGGTCGTGGACCGGATCCAGACCAGCGTCGATAGCGTAGTTGGCGTTAATCACCACCGCATCACCTTCATCGTTGTTGTACATTTGCGGCAACAGCGCGGCTTCCACGTTAGGCAGGAACTTCAGCTTCTTCGGGTTATCCACGATGTCGCTGATGCGTGCGGTCACTTTGTCCACGCCCGGCTTCAGTTTGATTACGCCTTCTTTCTCGAAGATAGACAGAATACGCCCCTCTTCCGACACCGCATCACGCATGATGATTTTGCCGCCTTCCGGCAGATCCTTCAGTGATTTAACTTTTTTCGAATAGATGCCGATAGGCTCAATGTGGATGGCGCCCGCACTGACAAAATCGTAGGTCTTATCCCCGGCATGGTCTTTCAGCACGCTGTTCAGATAGGGAATATGCTGGAAGTAGTTGGCATCAATCTCACGGCCCGCCAGCGCGGTGTTTGGCAGGATGTAGTCCTGGAACGGTTGAATCTCCAGATCGATCCCCTGTTTCGCCAGAATCGGTTTGGCCTGTTCGAGGATTTCGGCATGCGGTACGTTGGACGCGCCCACGGTCAGCGTGTCCGCCCAGGAGGCGAAGCTCAGGGTACTTAAGGTGGCTGCGGCGAGAAGTGTCAGTGATTTTTTCATGATAATGGTTTCCGTATTTTATTAGCGTTTATCTAACAGAGAAGTGATCACATCGCCGCAGAACTGGATAATGAAGACGATAACCAGAATGGTCACTGTCGCCACCAGCGTGACGTCGTTGTGGTTGCGCTGGAATCCTTCCAGATAAGCCAGATTCCCTAAACCACCTGCCCCGATCACCCCAGCCATCGCGCTGTAACTGACCAGCGCAATCAGCGTCACGGTGATACCGGACACCAGAGCGGGTGACGATTCAGGTAACAAAACCCGAAAAATTAAGGTGCTGAGACGAGCGCCCATTGAACGTGTGGCTTCAATGACGCCCTTATCCACTTCGCGCAGGGCGATCTCAACCAGGCGCGCGTAGAATGGCGCGGCACCGACAATTAGCGCCGGTAAGGCGGCATTCGCGCCAAGAATGGTGCCGACAATCGCTTTGGTAAACGGGATCAGTAAGACGATCAAAATAATGAACGGAATCGAGCGGAAAATATTCACCACCAGCGAAATGCCGCTGTACAGCACACGGTTCTGGAACAGCCCGCCGCGTGCGGTAAGAAACAGCGCCAGTCCGAGGACGATACCGAGAACAAAGGTCGCAATCCCGGAGAGCGCGGTCATGTACAGCGTCTCCTGAGTAGCGGCAAACAATTGATCCCATTTCAGATGGGGAAACAGATTCTCAGCCATGTTGAATCACCTCACCGTCAATGCCGCTTTTTTGCAGGTCGTCCAGAATGTTATTGAGTTGCTCTTCCGACGCCACCACGTGCAGCCACAGCTGGCCGAACACGCCATGCGCCGTCTGGGTCATTTTGCCGTGCAGGATATTGAATGGCAGACCGTAGCGCAGGGTCAGTTCGCCAACGATCGGCTGATGCGTGCTGTGCCCGGTAAAGGTTAATTTAATTACCGTGCCGCCCAGTTCGCTCGCCAGTTGCGGGTTAAAGGCTTCTTCATCAGCATACTGTCCCACCTGGCGGACAAACTGCCGGGTAATCGGCTGTTGCGGATGCGTGAAGACGCTCAAGACGTCGCCCTCTTCCACCACCTGACCGTTCTCCATCACTGCCACACGATCGCAGATTTTGCGCACCACGTGCATTTCATGGGTGATCAACACAATCGTCAGTTGGAAGCGGCGGTTGATATCAAGTAGCAGATCAAGAATTTGATCGGTTGTTTGCGGGTCCAGCGCCGACGTGGCTTCATCGCACAGCAATACATCCGGGCTGTTGGCCAGCGCGCGTGCAATCCCCACGCGCTGCTTTTGCCCGCCGCTCAGCTGTGACGGAAAGGCATTTTCGCGCCCCGTCAACCCTACCAGTTCAATCAGTTCCGCCACGCGAGCCTGAATTTTTGCTTTTGGCGCACCGGCGATTTGCATTGAAAAGGCGATGTTGTCGCGCACGGTGCGCGACCACAGCAGATTAAAATGCTGGAAGACCATGCTGATTTTCAGGCGCGCCTGGCGCAGCGATTCGCCGCGAGCGGCAGTAATATCATGACCGTTGATGGTCACGCTGCCCGTGGTTGGTTTTTCCAGCCCGTTGAGCAGACGAATCAGGGTGCTTTTCCCGGCACCGCTGTAGCCAATAATTCCGTAAATCTGTCCCTGCTCCACGGTCAAATTGACATTATCAACCGCAGTAATGGATAGCCGGCCTGGCGTGAACACTTTCGAAATATTTTTCAGGACAATCATGTCGTTTGGGTATCCGCGGCTGCTTATTGTTATCCTACCAGCGCTTTCAGCTATTTAGCAGTATGGATGTCCAAACGAGTGTAATCAGGGTAATTTAGATTTGAAATGATTTAAAAGTCATTTGTTATAACTTGAAGGAATAAGTTGGGTTGCGCAACACAGCCTGGTTTTTGCGTTTGCGCAATTGGCAGACACGACTTGTTTAATAACAATTTGTTGTGTAACTGCCTGGATGTATTCTGAAACACCGTTTCCATTTTCCTTTTGTGTCTGTTTCAGCGTATAATGCGTGACAATTGTCACTTGAATGGTTTCAGCACATTGACCTGTCATACTCAGAGACTACAAAACGTCCCTTTTTGTCGGGCTGAACGACGAGCACACATTCCTCTGCACGCTCTATCGATGTCACCTATCCTTAGTGCGAGGCATCACAACTTTCGTAATACAGGTTTAGCTTCCAGTCAGTGCGTTCCGGAAGCCGGCTTTCCATATCCTTCTCAACTTAAAGACTAAGACTGTCATGAAAAAGACGAAAATTGTTTGCACCATCGGTCCGAAAACCGAATCTGAAGAGATGTTAACCAAAATGCTGGACGCGGGCATGAACGTCATGCGTCTGAACTTCTCTCACGGTGACTATGCAGAACACGGTCAGCGTATCCAGAACCTGCGCAACGTGATGAGCAAAACCGGCAAGAAAGCGGCCATCCTGCTCGACACGAAAGGTCCGGAAATCCGTACCATCAAGCTGGAAGGCGGTAACGACGTTTCCCTGAAAGCGGGCCAGACCTTTACCTTCACCACCGATAAATCCGTGGTGGGGAATAACGAAATCGTTGCCGTGACCTACGAAGGTTTCACCTCCGATCTGTCCGTGGGTAATACCGTACTGGTCGACGATGGTCTGATCGGTATGGAAGTCACCGCGATCGAAGGCAACAAAGTCATCTGTAAAGTGCTGAACAACGGCGACCTCGGCGAAAACAAAGGCGTTAACCTGCCAGGCGTTTCTATCGCCCTGCCGGCGCTGGCAGAAAAAGACAAACAGGACCTGATCTTTGGTTGCGAACAAGGCGTTGACTTTGTTGCGGCCTCTTTTATCCGTAAGCGTTCTGACGTGGTTGAAATCCGTGAGCACCTGAAAGCGCACGGCGGCGAGAAGATCCAGATCATCTCCAAAATTGAAAACCAGGAAGGTCTGAACAACTTCGACGAAATCCTCGAAGCGTCTGACGGTATCATGGTTGCCCGTGGCGATCTGGGCGTTGAAATCCCGGTTGAAGAAGTGATCTTCGCGCAGAAGATGATGATCGAAAAATGTATCCGTGCGCGTAAAGTGGTTATCACTGCGACCCAGATGCTGGATTCCATGATCAAAAACCCGCGTCCGACTCGCGCTGAAGCAGGCGACGTGGCGAACGCCATCCTCGACGGCACCGATGCGGTGATGCTGTCAGGCGAATCAGCAAAAGGTAAATACCCGCTGGAAGCGGTCACCATCATGGCGACCATCTGTGAGCGTACCGACCGTGTGATGACCAGCCGTCTGGACTTCAACAATGACAGCCGCAAATTGCGCATCACTGAAGCCGTCTGCCGTGGCGCGGTGGAAACCGCGGAAAAACTGGAAGCACCGCTGATCGTGGTGGCCACTCAGGGCGGTAAATCCGCTCGCGCAGTGCGTAAATACTTCCCGGACGCCACCATTCTGGCGCTGACCACCAACGAAGTCACAGCCCGCCAGCTGGTGCTGAGCAAAGGCGTTGTGGCGCATCTGGTGAAAGAAATCGCGTCTACTGATGATTTTTACCGTCTGGGTAAAGAGGTTGCTCAGCAGAGCGGTCTGGCTCAGAAAGGTGACGTAGTGGTGATGGTTTCTGGTGCTCTGGTACCGAGCGGCACGACTAACACAGCATCTGTTCACGTACTGTAATAATTCTCGAGTGAATTAATTCGATTAAAAAGCGCCCTCGCGGCGCTTTTTTTATTTTTCCAATAGCCACTATTAATAAAAAAGCAAATCGGATTGAGCTATCTAATTACAGATTATCTAAGACGAATCCGATGGAAGCAGCCTGTTTTCACACGGTTTTTTAGCCGTTTTTGCGCATTTCGATGCTTCTTTGAGCGAACGATCAAAAATAAGCGTCTTCTCATCAAAAAAATATTCTCAACATAAAAAAGTTTGTGTAATACTTGTAACGCTACATGGAGATTAACTCAATCTAGAGGGTATTAA
>ERZ506925.310-NODE-310-length-28095-cov-17.1922_pt1 | contig 28095 bp, 21 predicted proteins | sample MGYA00513973_ERZ506925 | MGnify/ENA metagenome assembly ERZ506925
AGACATCTGCAAACCATGTCTCTTTGTCTTTTTGCGAAACTTATTCTACCTGACCTTGCTTTTTTGCAACCTTTCCAACCCAGGTGCTGGCCGCAGCGGTCACAGAAGAACATAGCGCCCCTCATCCTCAGTATGAACAAATGGCAGATCAAGATATCCGGCACACCTCCGGCGCTTTCTCCGGCAGCAGTTGCTCCGCCCATCCGGGTCCGGAGGCCGCCATTGTCGGCAAGCTCTGCAGCACCCACACCAGATAGCGGTACGGGTCCAGCCTGCTCTCCTTTGCCGTCTCAATCATACTGAAGATCACAGCGCTGCCCTGTGCCCCGTTGGGCGTATTGGCAAACTGGAAGTTCTTCCGGTCCATTACGAAAGGCTTTATGCTGCGCTCAGCCCGGTTATTGGAGATTTCCAGCCTCCCGTCCTCCAGATACCGCCTCAGGTATGGCCACTGCTCCCGCAGATAGTGCAGTGCTTTGCCGAGAGCAGACTTTGGCGCTGCCTTCTTCGTTTCCGCCCATGCCAACAATGCTTCAAGAAGGGGCTTGGCCCGTTCATGCCGTTGCTGGTACCACTCTTCCACAGTTAAATTGGAAAATTCTTTCTCCAGGGCGAACAGGGCATTGCAGTACCGCTGGCCCTCCAGCGCCGTACTCTCCGCTTGCTCCTGTTTGGGCAGAGACTTCACCGCCTCGTCAAATTTTCGCCTCGCATGCGCCCAGCATCCCACCACCCGGATCCGCTCCGGCAGGCTGTGGTAACCGGTGTAACCGTCCGCATGGAGCCGCCCGGTAAACCCTTCCAAAAACGTCTCCGCATTCCTCGGTTTCCGGTTGGGGCTGTACTCATACAGCACAATCGGGTGTTCCGCATCCCAGCCTGTTCTGTACAGCCACATATAACTCTTACTCCGAGCGGATTTCCCCGGTTCCCGCAGAACCTGCAGCGCCGTCTCATCCGCATGGAGTACATCCCGCTACACCAGTTTCCGGTGCAACTCCTCATACACCGGTAGCAGTCAGTCCTCCGCTGCCCGCAGGATCCAATTAGACATGGTCTGTCGAGAGAGTTTTACCCCCTGTCGGTTCCATTCCTGCTCCTGTCGGTACAAAGGGGAGCCCATTACAAACTTCTGCACCATAATATGGGCAATGGCCTCCGCTGAGGCGTGACTGCCGGAGATAACGGGAGTTGCCTTCTCAGTTTTCACTACCGGCATCTTTATCTCTTCTTCCTTACAGCGCTTGCAGGCGTATGTATAGTACCAATCTTCCCGGATCTTTATTTGTGCCGGGGTCATTACCAGACTGCGCCGCACTTCCTTACCAATCTCGCTCATTTCCGTTCCACAGGTAGGACATACCAATTCCTCCGCCGGCAAACGGTGCTCCACCACCTCCACCGGCACATCTTCCGGCAAGACCTCCTCCAGCCGAGAGGAACGTTTCTGCCGGGTATGGGCAGAGCCACAGTGGTTGTTGCCTGTGCCCTTTTCTCCGTGGGCCGCCATGCCTCCGCCTCGTTAAACAATAGGCTCAGTTGCTCATAACCCTCTTCGCCACGGAGAGCTGATCGGACAAATCGCATCACAGCAAGGATCTTCCCAGCATGGGAAAGTCTTTTTATCTCAACGCAGGGAAGGATCAAATGCGCATTTATGCGCAAATGTCCGGAGTGGTAACGGTTGGTCTGGGGAGAAAGTGTTGAGTCCCAAGGAACAGGCGGTTCTGCCCATTCTGCTCAATAAAATGCCCGAAAATACGCATTTTGAACCTAAAATAGAGATACAGCACCCTGGGTCACAGGGGTGGAAAATCTTTTTTGAGCCGGATATCAGGGGTTACAGCCCATTGTCGGAAAACTGGCATCACGTTTGCAATAAGACAATGGCAGTTCCCGGTGAACAGGGATATGCAGACCGGTCTCACTGCAAACGTTGAAGAGGAGGATCTACAGATGGAAAAGCAACGATTTTACATGCAGCCGTCGGTATTGATCAAGATCCTGGTATGCGCGGCAGTCATCGCCGCCTTCTGGTTCGCCCCGCCGGTGGCCCCCCTGACCGAAATCGGCATGCGGGTCATTGGCGTATTTATCGGCGTGATCCTATTGCTCTCCCTGGTGGACACGGTGTGGCCCGCCATGCTGGCCGTGGTGTTGCTGGGCCAGAGCGGCGTATGCACCATCAATGAGGCCATTTCCGGCTCCATCGGCAACTGGATCATCTATTTTGTGCTCATGAGTTTCATCATGACCCACGCCCTCAACGAGTCGGGCTTCACCGACCGGCTGGTGGCCAAGTTCATGAGTATGAAACTGGTCAGTAAAAGCCCCTGGATCTTTACCATCTCTCTGGGCGTGCTGGGTATGCTGCTGGGCTGCTTCATGGATCAAGTGCCCGCCACCGCCTTCATGCTGGCCTTTGTCTCCCGCATCTACAAGGAACTTGGCTACACAGGCAAGGACTCCTACCCCCATGTGGCCAATATCCTCACGGTGTTCGGCGTCAACGTCGGCGGGGCCATGACCCCCATCTCCCACTCCCTGGCCATTCTGGGCATCGGCATCTATAAAGGAGCCACCGGCAACACCCTGAGCCTGTTCAGCTATCTGGCCTTCGGCGTACCCACCGGCCTGATCCTGTTTGTGCTGCTGTGCATTGTGGTGCGGCTGCTCTCTCATCCCGATATGTCCAAATTTAAGGATTTTAAGGTGGAGAACGTGCTCAAGAAGCAGGGCCCCATGAGCCTGCGGGAGGGCACCACCGCCGTCATCTTCTTTGTCACCGTCATTATGTGGATCCTGCCCGGCATCCTGACCATGATCAGCGACGCGGCCTGGATCGCTACCTTTAACAGCCTGGGCATCACCTTCTGGGCCATTCTCTCCGTAGTGGTGATGGCGGTGGTCCAGATCAACGGCAAGCCCCTGCTGGACGTGAAGACCGTGGTCAACCAGAGCATCAACTGGGGTATCCTGCTCTTCATCAGCATCGGCGTCTATCTGGGCAGCGCCATGAGCGCCGAGTCTACCGGTATCGTGGCGGCCATCCAGCAGAACATCACCCCCCTGACCCAGAGCGTGGCCCCCATCGTGGTAGTCTTCCTCATCGCCGCCGTATCCATCATCATGACCAACTTTGCCTCCAATGTGTCCACCATCACGGTGATGATCGGCGTGGGCGTGGCTCTGGCCATGAGCAGTGGCGGGGCCATCAGCCCGGTGGGTATCGCCCTGGTGACCACCATGTGCGGCTCCTGCGCCTACCTGCTGCCCTCTTCCTTTGCCACCATTGCCATGCTCCACGGCCATGAGTACAGCAGCCGCAACAAGATCTACCTGTTCGGCATCCTGATGATCGTCATTACCTCCATTGTCATCGGATTCATCGGCTATCCCATCGGCTGCGCCCTCACCGGCGGCTGATAGAGACAAAAAAGGACCTGCCGCCAAGGCAGGCGGCAGGTCCCCGCTCAGGTTCCGTCCTCCCGGTCGCTCCTGCGGTAGCGGCGGGGGAGATGGTACCGGCTCAGCTTGCGGATGAGGGTGGACACGCTGATGCCCAGCCCGGCGGCGATCTCGCTGAGGGTGCGCTCCTCGTCCAGATGGCTGAGCAGCACACTGGCCTCCAGCCGCTCCATGGTCTCCTTCAGGGTGTGGGCGCTGTCCAGGTTCACCGTCGGCTCGGACGCTCCGGCCAGCTCCCGGGGCAGATAGTCCACGGTGAGCACGTCTCCGGGACAAAAGACATACATCCGCTCCACCACGTTGTTCAGCTCCCGTACATTGCCCGGCCAGGCGTAGTTGGTAAAGATGCGCTGTACCCGTACGTCCAGCACCTTGCGCCCCCCGTTGGTGTGAGCCAGCCGCTCCAAAGCGTGGGCCGCCAGGGGAATGATGTCCTCCTTCCGCTCCCGCAGGGGCGGGATGTGCACCGGGATCACGTTGAGCCGGTAGTACAGGTCCTGACGGAAGCGGCCAGCGGCCACCTCCTCCTTCAGATCCCGGTTGGTGGCGGCGATGATGCGGGCGTTCATGGGCAGCGCCTTGACGCCCCCCAGCCGGAAGAAGGTCCGATCCTGGAGCACGGTAAGCAGCTTTACCTGGAGCTGAAGGGGAAGCTCTCCGATCTCGTCCAGGAACACGGTGCCCCCGTCGCCCAGCTCAAAGATGCCCGGCTTGCCGTGCTTGTTGGCTCCGGTGAAGGCTCCCGCCTCGTAGCCGAAGAGTTCCGACTCCAGCAGATTGTCCGGGATGGCTCCGCAGGAGATCTTTATAAAGGGTTTGTCCGGGCCGGAGAACTTGTGAACCATGCGGCAGAACACGTCCTTGCCCACCCCCGACTCACCGGTGATGAGGACGGTGGACTGGACGCTGCCGATGCGGTAGGCCAGCTCCGCCAGCCCCCGCATCTGTCGGCTTTCCCCCACAATGTGGCAATCTTTCAACATCACCTGCAGCTCCTCCAGACGCTGGTGGAGCTTCTGGCTGGCCTCCTCGTGCTGCTTGACCACCTCGTCGTAGCGCAGGTAGCTCAGCTCCAGTTCCCGCCGCAGCTCGGTCAGGTCGGTCATGTCCCGCAGGTTGGCCACGATGCCCCGGAAGGTGTCCGTCCCCTTTTCGTAGAAGGGGAGGACCGTGACCATGATCTCCTGATTGGTGTCCGCCCGGTAGCGCACCAGCTCTGTGATGGGTTGCCTTGTCTCGAACACTTTGATGGACATCCGGGCAAGAGGACGGCCAATTTGGATCAATTCAAAAATGTTTCGGCCCAAATACTCTCTTCAGAGAATCCGGTCATCTCGCAGTAGGCCCGATTCACATAGGCGATGGTTCCCGTCTCATCGGTATATGTGAAGCCGTCGTAGGAGGTGTCCAGGATCTGGTCCAGCACGCCGCTCTCCACCAGCCGGTCAAATTGGGATTTATCCATACCGCGCTTCCTCCTTGTTTCTGTGGCGTCTGTCAGGTTCTTATTGTATCACTGCAAATTCAGTGCCAACTCCCAGCATGCCCGAAAACCCGCCTGTCTTGCGGCCGGCGGAGAAAAACACCGGATGTAAATATTCAGTTCTGCCCATTTGTGTTTGCGTGAATGGGCGAATATGCCCATTTAAGTTTAAGGAGGGGATCACGATGAAAGACACCATACCCCCGCTGACCAGCCTGGACCGGATCTCCAACCAGGTGATCTGGAAGGGGTGCGGCTACAGCGATGACGACATGGACCGGCCCATCATCGGCATCGCCAACGCCATGTCCGATATGGTGCCCGGCCATACCGTTCTGGACCAGGTGGCCCGGCAGGTAAAGTACGGCATCTACCGGGCGGGAGGCACGCCGGCGGAGTTTGGCACCATCGCCTGTTGCGACGGACTGGCGGGCGGCCACAGCGGCAACAACTATGTGCTGCCTTCCCGGGACAACATCGCCGACAGCATTGAGATCATTGCCCGGGCCCACCGGCTGGACGGCCTGGTGCTGCTGGGCAGCTGTGACAAGATCGTGCCCGGCATGCTGATGGCCGCCGCCCGGCTGGACCTGCCCTGCATCTTCGTGCCCGGTGGTAGCATGTTCTCCGGCCCCGGCTACGCCGATCAGGAGACCTCGGACACCACCAGCGTCAGCGAGGCCATGGGACGGCTCCAGGTGGGGGAGATGGACGAGGCGGGGGTGCGGCGGTTGGGCCATGTGTGCGCCCCCACCTGCGGCTCCTGCCAGTTCATGGGCACCGCCAACAGCATGTGCTGCCTGGCCGAGGCTCTGGGCATGACCTTGCCGGGCGGAGCGGCGATCCCTGCCGTGTTCAATGAGCGGCTGCGCTGCGCCCTGCGCAGCGGCCAGCAGATCGTGGACATGGTGCACCGGGGCATCACCCCCCGGAAGATCATGACCTGGGAGGCTCTGGAGAACGCCATCATGCTGATGATGGCGGTGGGGGGCTCCAGCAACACCGTCATCCACAGCTGCGCCCTAGCCCACGAGCTGGGCTTTGACACAAAGGACGTGCTGGACGCCTTTGACCGGTTCAGCGAGACCATCCCCCTGCTGGTGAAGATTAACCCCGCCACCCACCGGTACGACGCGGTGGACTTCTACTATGCCGGCGGGGTGACCCAGGTGCTGCGGCAGTTGGGAGAAAAACTCCACCGGGAGGCCCTCACCGTTACCGGGCGCACCATCGGGGAGGAGGTGGACGCCTATCGCAGTCCCTATCTGCCCAACGATGAGCTGATCCGTCCTCTGGACCGGCCCCACAGCACCCTGGGCGGGCTGGCCATCCTCCGGGGCAATCTGGCCCCGGACACCGGCGTATCCAAGCCTGCCGCCATCCATCCGGACGTGCGCCGCTTTACCGGCAAGGCCATCTGCTTTGACTCGGAGGACGCCTGCGTGGAGGCCATTGAGGCCCGGAGGGTCCACCCCGGCCATGTGGTGGTCATCCGCTACGAGGGCCCCAGGGGAGGACCGGGCATGAAGGAGCTGTACAAGCCCATGAAGACCCTCTACGGCCAGGGCTTGGCCCGGTTCACCGCCGTCATCACCGACGGACGCTTCTCGGGCACCAACAACGGCTGCTTTGTAGGGCACATCTCCCCGGAGGCCGCCGCCGGCGGACCTCTGGCGCTGGTGGAGGACGGAGACGAGATCACCATCGACGTGGAACAGAAGACCCTGGAGCTCCATGTCAGCGAGGAGGAGATGGCCCGCCGCCGGGCGGCGTGGCGTTATCAGCCTCCCAGGCTGATAGGCTATCTGGCCCGCTACGCGGCCATGGTCAGCTCCGCCGACCGGGGCGGCATCCTTATCCCCGGAGAGACAGGAGGAATGGAACATGAAACCGCTGAATGAATACGGCATTGATCACGTGGGCTTCATCGTGCCCGACCTGGAGGAGGCGGTGCGCCATGTGGAGGAACAATACGGCGTCAAAAGCGTGGTGCGCATGTCGCCCTACCTCCAGCACGCCTGGACCAGGGGCGTGGACCACCCCCAGCAGTGCAAGTGCGCCATGGTCACCCTGGCCGACCACTCCTGCAAGCTGGAATTTCTGGAGCCGGTGACCGAGGGGGGCTACCACTGGGACTACATCCAGGCCGGAGGCAGAGGCATCAACCACATCTGCTTCAAGGTCCACGACTTTGACCACTGGCAGGAGCACTTCCGGGCCCTGGGTCACAACCTGTTCTTCGGCTATGAGGACGAGGACCAGGAGAACGGCTACCGCCGCTGCCTATATGCCAGGGATCCGGTGCTGGACATGGTGTATGAGATCAAGGAGATCAACCGCTACCGCGACGCCAACGGCGTGCTGGAGGAGGGAAAGGGATGAAGAGGATCGGATTCATCGGCCTGGGCTCCATGGGCCTGAGCATGGCACTCAACCTGCGGAAAGCCGGCTTTGAGGTGATGGGCTTCAACCGCACACGGGAGAAGGAGGCACCTCTGCTCCAGGCCGGAGGCCTGCCCGCTAAAAGCCTGAAGGCGGTGGGGGAGCAGTGTGAGGTGCTGGTACTCTGCCTACCCACCGACGGGGTGGTGCGGGAGATGATGCTGGGTGAGGGGGGCGCCCTTACCGGAAACACCCGGGTCCGCTGGGTGGTGGATTGCAGCACCATCGACGTCACCGCCGCCAGGCAGCTGGGGGCCGACCTACTGGAGCGGGGGGTGTGGTATTTTGATTCCCCGGTGAGCGGCGGACCTCAGGGGGCCAGAGACGGCACCCTCACCATCATGGTGGGAGGTGACCAGGCCCAAATGGAGGAGATCCTGCCGGTGTACCAGGTTATGGGCCGCAACATCGTCCACGTGGGGCCCAACGGATCCGCCCAGCAGTTCAAGCTCATCAACCAGATCCTTACCTGGGTGAATCACGCCGTCATCTGCGAGGCGGCGGCCCTGGCCAAGCGGGCAGGGCTGGACGAGGACAAACTGTACGACTGCCTCATGACCTCCTACGGCTACAGCAAGGTGCTGGAGGTAACCTACAAAGGCCACATCCAGCCCCTAAACTTTGAAAACCCCACCGATATGAAGATGATGTGCAAGGACCTGACCCTGGCCCAGCACTTTGCCCACGATTACGGCGCCCAACTACCCATGACTGACAAGGCCATGGAGCTATATCAAAAGGCGCTGGATGACGGATACGACGGCTGCGATCAATGCGTAATCCTCAAGCAACTGTTGCAGGCATAGTGGATTGTCGAACTGAGTGCAACAGGAGTTGAGCCAGAAGCCCTATGATTCCTGAGCAGGGACAAGCGGGCTTGCCAATGGCAGGTCCGCTTTTACTTGCGTAAATAGGAATCATAGTACCTTGCTATGGGAAAACAAGGAAGTTTTGTCCCTTGCCGTCTATCTGCCCAATCTTGTCATATTATAGAAATATTTATTAAAGGTGTTTTTATGCAAACACAGAAATTTTCTTGCGCAACATCTTTAGTGCAACTCGTCCCAATATCCGCCCCCTTGTTCTTGCTCTAAACATTACCAAGAATCTCTTATTGTAAGCGTAAAACAAGCGGCCGGGTATACAGATAGGATAAAATAGTCTTGAGAAATCCTGAGAAAACTCAGGATTTCTCAAGACTATTTTGTCGTAAGGAAGCCATCTGGATGGGTGCGTGGGAAATGAAACGGCAGGCGGCGTTGGTGGGATGGGCAAAACGAGTACGGGAGTGCCGGAGCAGTGGGATGTCGGTCACAATGTAGTGTGAGGAGCAGGGGATAGAGCGGTAGACCTATTATCGGTGGGAACGAGAAGTGCTGAAGATGGCAGGAGAAAACAGGCTCCCGGAGGCAAAGGCAGAATTTGCGCAGCTCATCCCAGCGAAAATGGAGGAGGACTCGGGTGCAAAGATAGGTGTCCGAGTAAGGCAGGCAACGGTGGATATCTATCCTGGGGCGGATCTGGAGATGGTAGCGGCGTTGTATATGGTATTATGTCATGTTGAATGATTTTCCTGGAGCGAAAGTCTCAAAGTCAAACCAGCGGATGGGTGTGGGCGCGCCAACGATGCCTCGCTTAACCTGATCTACCTCCACTTCGGAAAGCTGCTTGTCAAAGAACTGCACTCCCCTTAAGTAGCCCTCCATCCCAGGGCAGAACAGGATATCTCCCCATAGCTTTGCTGGTGTTTTTTGAAAGACAGAATATACTTGGGTCTGCATTCCGTTGATATAGAAGAATATCTGTCCTTGGTTGTTGTAGGTGATGGCTACATGGTTCCATTCATGGCGGAGGATAGGATATCGGTCAGCGTAACAGATCAGGTCTGTGTAGCCTTTGAGCCAGAACACCAGTCGGTCATCCATTAAATCCAGCGAGAGTGCATCCATACCATCCAGCAGTCGCGCATTGGGGTTATCCAGCCAAAACCAGAGCGCCAGAGAAAAGTCTTGGCTTCCATTCGGACGGAAGCCCCAAATTGCAGCCCGAATAGCGGGCAAAACTCTCTCGACGCAGATAGAGCGCGGTATATTGAGGGGAATAGTGATAACTCATAGCAATTATCATCATCTATATTATGTTTTGTTTAAGATAGTTGCTTGTGATTCGCAATACTCTTAATTAGAGTAAGGGATAGGACTAATCTTAGCCTATCTACCCAGTACTCAATAGGGCCTTAATAGGAGCATTCCCTGTAGGATGTTGACCAGGATCCAACCAATGATACTAGGACGTACTTGGGGTTGCACCATTACGAATGGGTTCACCAAATTGGGTCTTGTGATTATATTCGGGGGGCTCTAGTTGGTGTCTTGGCTGGTGTTAAGGTGAATAGAACGGAACTTATATATACAGAAGATAGTATAATTTTATACTAGACTACAAATTCTGTCAATTGAAGTCTTGCTTTGGGATATAGATGGAATGAAAAAGGAAAACGTTAATTCCGTCGAATAGTATAGATTTCTGCGTGGACTTAGCCGCTAAAATGTGGTATAATATTACACGAAATATAACACCAAATATTATCTGCAGATGCTTCCTGACCTTTGGGATGGCTAATGCGGGAAAATGATGGTACCGGAGGCAAGCCATGTCGAAAAAATATAAGAAGCAGGGGCAAAAGCCCCTACCGACATCCACACCAATCCTTCCAGAGTTGGATGAGGTGTCTGCACAGGAATCGGTAGCTGTGATACAGAGTGTACGGATTGACTATAGGGTCAATCCCAAATTTTGTGTAACCGCTAAATTGTGGTGCAAAATAGAGCAAAAATGTTTTAAGGCGGGAGCGGCGCAAGCTGCTGCCGCCTTTTCTACAAAAATAACAGCGCTTCGAGGGAATGTCAAGGGCGGAGGCGTCAGCCTCCGTTCATCTCGACTCTTGACATTCCGGTTGCAGCCGGTCAGTCCGGCATGCGGTCGGCAAAGAACACAGCCAACTGTGCGTGAATTATGCTCCAGTCCTGCCGCCTTCCGGTCCACTTCTTCGTAATATCCATCATGGCCAGATACAGCATCTTCAGCAGACTGTCATCCGTAGGGAATACCGATTTTGCCTTGGTCACTTTCCGAAGCTGCCGGTTAAAGCCCTCAATTGCGTTGGTCGTATAGATCAGGCGGCGCACCTCCTGGGGATATTTGAAATAGGTACTCAGGTTGGACCAATTCTCCCGCCAGGACGGAGCGATCTTCGGGTATTTTTTGCCCCAGCGTTCAGAAAAGGTGTCCAGAGCGTCCAGCGCAGCAGCCTCATCGACTGCGGCGTAGACTGCCTTCAAATCTGCCATAAGTGCCTTTATGTCCTTGTAGGATACATATTTGCTGGAATTTCGGAGCTGATGGATAATACAGTTCTGGATTTCCGTTTTAGGAAATACGGCTTCAATGGCAGTGGAAAACCCGGTCAAATTATCCGTGCAGGCGATGAAAATGTCCTCAATTCCGCGGTTTTTCAGGCTGTTGAGTACCGTTGCCCAGTATTTGGCGCTTTCATTTTCACCGACCCACATGCCCAGAACATCTTTCCTGCCGTCCAGATCAATACCGATGGCGATATAGACTGCCTTCTTCACGATCTGCCCTTCGCTGCGGACATGGTAGTGGATGGCATCCATGAAAACCACCGCGTAGACGCTCTCCAACGGCCGCTGCTGCCATTCTTTTGCGATAGGGAGAATCTTGTCCGTGATGCGGCTTACGGTCGTGTCAGATACCTCTACGCCGTAGATCTCCTGAATATGGGTCTCTATATCCGACGTAGTCATGCCCTTGGCGTACATGGACAGGATCTTCTCCTCAATGTCCTGACTGATGCTGGTCTGGTTTTTCTTCAGCACCTGAGGCTCAAATTCCCCCTTACGATCCCGGGGCACGGATATCTCCACATCACCGAAGCTGGTGCGCAGCGTTTTGCTGCTGTACCCGTTCCGGCTGTTGTCCGTGTCCTTATTTTTATAGTCGTACCTGCTGTAGCCCAGTTCGTCGTCCAGCTCAGCATCAAGGCCGTTTTCCATGAACTCGGCAATCGTCTCTTTGAACAGGCTCTGGATGTCGTCCATGCTGCCGATGTTCGCCATCTGCAACAGCTCTCTGATCTTTTCCCTGCGGGCATTTTCTTCCGGTGTGCGTTTCTTTCTTGCCATAATAAAACCTCCACTGTGGTGCTTCTATTATACACCACCTTGGAGGTTTACACAAAATATGGGATGGTCTTTGACTATAAGCGATTGGGGATAGGGGCAATGTGTGCCCTCTTATTTTTTCTAAGCCTATGTTTTACTGCGCCATCTACGATCAAAGTGGTGGCTATAACAGGGATAGTGGCGGCAATTTTTGCAATCTTTTTTCGCTTCTCGCAGTTTTGCAGTCGTATAACAATCCCATTTTTGATACTATTCGCCTGGGTTTTGATGAATGGAATCTCCACACTTTACGCTACGTCAGGTAAATTTGCTCTTTCTGAATTTCTTAAAGTCTTGATTTCATTCTGCGGTGCTGTCCTAATTCTCTCCTTCTCAAATGGCAGTGGACAATCTCTGGGGCGTGGTGCAGCTACTATGCTGGAGGGTGGTATAGCCCTAGTGTCTCTTGTTAGCATCGATTTGCTCTCCACCCGCCTGTTAAGTACTCCGGTGCTTGGGCTTCTAGAACTATTTTCGGACGACTATGCCAACCTCATTCCAGTGGAGGTCGGTATCCGCATGAACTCTTTATTGGGAAACCCGAACATCTTTGCAGGGTGTGTTGGACTAGGAGTAATTCTTTCGCTCGGACTAGCAGTATCCAGCGAAAGAGTCGGATCGCGGCGATTCCATTTGGTTTGCCTGTTCCTTAACGCGATGGGCTTTATCTTAGCCTTCAGCATGGGTGCCAGCGGTATGATTATGTTGGCCTTCTTGGTATATTTGCTCTTGGAACGGGGAGAACGTCGGGGGAAGTTGCTTGTATTAATGGTAGAGACGCTGATAGTGTCCATGATCGCGGCCTTCCTCGTTTCTTACTCATCCCTGACCGAATGGACGGGGATACAGCCCATTCCATTGCTCTGCGCTGTTGCTGGCTCAGGTTTGCTTTGTCTGCTGGATCAGCTATTAGGACAGCATGTGGGACAGCTATTGGGACAACATGGGAAAATGATTCCGCTATTGATTGGCGCTTTAGTTGCATTGATGGCGGTATTTGTCCTGTTGGCACTTCAGCTGACTGGACCGGCAACGATTCAGGAGGGGGAAACCCTGCGGCGGTCGGCCTATCCTGATGCCGGAACCTATACACTTTCTATTCGCAGTAATGGCAACCCACAGGTCACCATTGAGAGCCAGAACCGACAGGATACTATGATGCACACCAGCACAATACTTTACCAAGGTTCAGCAGCGGAGGCATCGTTTACTGTACCAGCGGATAGCATGGTGGTTTATTTTAACCTCTCAGGTGGACCGCTCTATTTGGAGGAGGTCACATATGAGGGGACGGGAGGCAATGGGAAGTTGCCCTTGGAGTACAAGCTTCTGCCTGATTTTATAGCGAATCGCCTCCAGGGGCTCTTTGCCAACCAGAATGCCATTCAGCGGTTGGTATTCTTTGAGGATGGCATGAAGCTTTTCCGACGGAGCCCGGTGGTCGGCTTGGGTATGGGTGCCTTTGAGAATGGTATTGCCAGTGTGCAGTCCTTCTTTTATGAGACAAAATATGCCCATAACCACTATGTCCAATCTTTAGTAGAGACAGGAGTTCTTGGATTGCTCCTTTTTTTGGCGGTTTTAGTGACATCAGGATTGGCGGTGTTATCAAGCTGGCGGCGCCCCAAGGACGAGTCCCATCCAATGACAGCGGCCTTGGGGGCAGCCTTGGTGTTCATGGCAGGCCACGCCTCTGTAGAGGTCATATTCTCAGCTCACGCCTACCTCCCTATTGCATTAGGGGTATTGTCCCTCATTAGCTTGTGCTGTGGTGCGTCCCTACGCCTGCACCCAACACGTGAGGTGGTTAGCAAGTGGTTCAGTGTGCTATTGGCGGCTCTACTGGCAGCCTTTGCGGTTCTTTTGGGGAGCAACATGCGCGCCCAGGCGCTTGTGAATAGATCGCCTACATTTGACAGTCTAGAGAAGGCTATCCGGCTAGATCGGTTTGAGTGGGCGGATTACATGCTCTCATACGTCTACAGCGCCCAATCTCTGGATAGTTTTAACGAGGATATCCTCCAGCAGGCGGAGACTTACGCCGCACGGCTATCCCAAGTAGACTCCAACATCATCCCCCTCTACTTAGCGGACTACTACTTCACCATGGAACAGCCTGTGAGCGGGATGCAGATGCTCCAAAAATATGTCTCCTACGTGGCGGCCAACCCGGAAACCTGGCATTCCGCATTTCAAATGTTGCGAACGTATCAGGAGGATACCCAGGAATACCGGGAGGGAATACTTCACTTGGCTCAAATGCTTCAGGATTGGAATACGGTAAATATGGGAACGATCACTCTAACAGAGGATGAAACAGCCCTTATTGCGTGGGCAGAGTCCTAAAAGAGAAAAAGACTGTCTGCGGAGCGGAAGGTTCTGCGGACAGTCTTTTTCATGTGGTCCCTTGGTAAAAGAACTCCATCTTGAGGGGTTACACCTAAAAAATTTTCGTAAGGCCGATGCTATCAGCCGAATCGGTTGAAAAGGTAGAAAAAGAGCATGTACTGGAGCCGACCATATGCGGCTTCCAGTACATGCTCTCAAAATAAGTAATTTTACATTATGAGATCTGTTCCAGTGAATATACCTTCTCCGGCTCATCCAGGGGAACTACCTGATGATAGAGCTCCATAATCTGGGGTAGCACCTGAGGCAAAGTGTAGGGGGTGATGGCCTCTTGCCCTGCCTGGCCGAGGCGGCGGGCCAGGCCCGGCTCGGCCAGCAGGCGCTGCACCTGTGCAGCGCACCCCTCTGCCATCCCGTGAGGTGAAAAGAGAAGACCGGCATGACTACTGCCCAGCAAATCGGCATGGCCCTTAATATCGCTGGCGACGATGGGGAGACCATAATACATCGCCTCCATCAAATGGAATGGTAGTCCCTCGCTCTGGCTGGGGGACACAACGCAGTCTGCCATAGCGTACCACAGGGGCATATCGTCCACATGACCTGGAAAGGCGACCCGCTGTTCTACACCCAATGTCCTGGCCAGTTGAATGCACGTATCCCGGAGGGCTCCATCGCCGGGCAACAGTAGCCCAACCTGCTCGGGCAGAAAGCTGAGGGCCCGGAGTAACTCCGCTTGGTTTTTTCGTGGAGAAAACTCCGCGCCGAAGAGAAGGAGAAATTGATCCTGGCGGAATCCAAGCTGTGTTCGGAAGAAAGCGGCCTCCTGGAGAGATGCCTGCGGAAGATGGCTGGGATCTACCCCCATTCCTGGAATTTCGATGATCCGTCTACCGTAACGGTGGGCTTTGGCATAAGCGGTATCCCAGTGGTTCATTGTCATCAAAAGGTCGGTCACCGGGGCAGTGAGTCTCTCTGCCGTCCCCAGCAGAAGTTCCTCCTTCGGAGTGCTATGCTCACCAAAGAGGTATCCATGAACCGTACAGGCCACAGCTGGCCGTCGGCGAAGCCCCAGGATTGCCGCACGCGTAAAAAAGGACGCCAGAGCGGTATGGCAACTGACTAGCGCATACCGGTTCGCCCGGATAAGGCCGCGGAGCAAACGGGTAGCCCGCACATTCTGGGAGGAGGTCATCTTTTTCTCAAACGGGATATGTATGACCCGATCCGCTTCCGGGATTTCCATTGGGCGGCCTCCGCATCCAACATCCACGCCCCATCCCCGGCGTTTGAACTCCTGCAAATAAGGACGGTGGAAGTTTACAATATGGGAGTATGTCGATGCAGTAAAAAGAACCCGGTGCATGGCACAGTCCTCCAAGAAAAGTATGAGGTCATTATAGCACATTTGTTGGTCGACGTCTATGGGAACCAGTACCGCCGCCCCGCGTTTGCGGGTATTGCAAAAGCAATCGGCCCCCTGCCATGGGGAGGGATGTTTTATGGCAACATACACGTCAAACTATCAACTGCACCAGTGGGAGCCCAGAGATGCGTTTCTGCGGACGGATTTCAATTCGGATTTTCAGAAAATCGACCAGTCGTTAGCGCAGGTCAGGGCCCTGGCAGGGGAAAAGTGCTCCGCAGTGGCCGGCTCCTATACTGGTGACGGCGCGGCCATACGGGAGATACGGCTGGGTTTTCATCCATTGGTGGTATTGCTGGAGATCAGCTTTGGTAAGCGGCCGGCCGTAGACTACTACATGTACGGCGGGCTGGCGGTGCGTGGCGGAGGCCTGTCCCACTCGTCCAATACGGCCCTATGCTTGACGGAAAATGGCTTCACCGTCACTAGTGGAGCGGAGTGCGGCACTAACACCCAGGGCTACACCTACCGCTACCTGGCCATTTGGGCAGGCGAGTAATAAGAAGTCCGCCCCCGAGCCAGACGGCTCGGGGGCGGACTATTGTTAGGAGAAAATCTCGAAGAGCGTGGTTACTCGTCCTTGATCTTCAGGGTGACAGTATAAGTCTGAGTCTCCAGATCGGCACCCTTGGCGGTGAACTTGACGTAACCGCCATTCTTTACGTTGCCGATGGTAAAGGTATCGCCGGACTTGCTGGTGCTCAGAGTGTCGGCACCCTTGGTGTAGTTCACACCAGCAGCGGGCTTCACGGTGAAGGTGACGTTCTTAGCGCCCTGCTCAACCTCGAGCTCGATGTTAGTATCATCCGTAGTCACCTTAATGGTCTTGGCGTCCTGGTCGATCTCATAGGTACCAGACACGCTCAGAGTGGCCTTCTCAGGCTCGGTGGGTCCCACGGGGGCCTTCTCATTCGCCACAAACTTGGAGTCGTCCTTATCATAGGTGAAGGTCAGGCCAGCGATGTCCTTGGGCTGAACCTGGGTGCTCTTGTCACTGTAGACGAAGTTGCTGTTCCCGGTAAGCACAGTGGCGTTCGCGCCGAAGATAACCTTCGCGCCAGCCGCGCCGGACAGCTTAGACAGGTCAGTGTCCGCGCCGTTCAGGGTCAGAGTACCCTTGACAGTCAGAATGTGGCTATCAGCAATCAGCTTGCCGTTGATGACAACGGACTCGCCCGCCTCCACAGAGGCAGCCTTAGTCAGGGTCACATCGCCCGCGAAGTCGCCGGTCAGCTTGTCGTCAACCTTAACCTCGGAGTCAGCATCCTTGATCTCTACGTCGGCGCCGGTCTCAGCATCCAGAGTGCCGTCCACCTTATCGGCGGTCAGCTTGCCGCCCGCAGCCACAAGAACGTCGGTAGCGGTCACGTCGTTCGCAACTACCTTGCCGTCGGCCTTCACGTCAACCTTGGCAACGTCAACGCCGGTGTTGCCAGCGGCCATCGCCAGGGTGCCGTTCACGACGGTCACAGTGTTGCCGGTGAGCTTACCGCCCACGGTCACGGAACCGGCAGAGCCAGACTTGCCGACGGTCAGGATGGACGCCACATCAATGTTGCCCCGGGCAACCAGAGAGTTGTCAGAGTAGTCATTGATGTTGTTGCAGTCGAAGTTCTCCGCCTCAATATGACCATAGACGGTCAGAGTATCGAGAACCACGTTGCCCTCGGCGTACACCTTGTTACCCGCGGCCACAGTCAGGGTCTTGGCACCGCTCTTCTCCACAATGTTACCCTCAACGGCAACCGTGGAGTCAATCTCGGTGTTGGTGTTCAGAACCAGGTTGCCGCCGATCTGAGTGTCGACGGTCATCTTGGCCTGCTCGTTGGTATAGTTGCCGCTGACCCACAGGGTGCCGTTACCGACCACAGGGAGCTTGTTACCAACAGAGCTGTCAGTCAGGTCGCCGTCCACAAAGAGGATGCGGCCCTCGGGAATAGTCAGGCGGTTGGAGTTGAAGTCGGCCAGATCGTAGTCATCGCGGATCAGAACGTTCTTGCCCTCGTCAAAGGCCTCGTAGATGTCCCGGGCGGTGTGGTAACCGTACAGGGTCACGAACTCGCCGTGGTTGTCAAGGTTCCAGTCGAAATCGAAGCCGTCGCCGACACCGGGAGTGGTGCCGTCATACTCCCACACGAAAGCAGTGCGAACCTTGCTGTTGCTGTCCAGAATCAGAACCATGTTCCAATTCTTGGTGTTAAAGTCGGCAACCTTCACACCGTCCTCACCCTTGCGGGCGTCGGTCACGTCCCAGATGTTGACCTTATCCTTGTCGTAAGCATAGTACTGCTCACGGCCAGCGCCGGTGTTCAGGGCAACGGTACCAGCCTTCAGGCGGTAGCCGACGCCGGACACCATGCTATTGGTGGTCTTGGTCAGGGTGGCGATCTCCTTGCCGTCGATGGTGTAGGCATAGGCGCGGTTGAAGTCGGTGCTGTTCTTGAAGATGGAGTCAAAGTGATCCTTCTTCACGGCCAGAGTGCCGGCATCGCCGTTCTCAAACAGAACATTCAGGGTGACCTTGTCGTCGTTGGCGGTGCGGTTCGCACTCAGAACGTAAGCATAGTCGCGGGCGTTGATGATGTTGGCCTCGTCAAAGAGGATCACATCCGCCAGGTTGGTGCTCTTGTACTCGTACTCCTTCTTAGCGGAGTTGTAGCTGGTGGAAACCACGGTGGAAGCCAGGAAGTTCTGGCCCTCGGACACATTGGCCATCTTGTCATAGCCAATGGCCACGCCATAGTTATCCTTGTCCTCGTAGTAGAAGGCCACAGTATTCTTGTCGACGGCCACAGTATCGTTGACGCCGTAGTACACGCGGGCGTCACCGGTGCCATAGGCCTTGCTCAGCTCCTCAGTGAGGGTGCTCAGAGTGGGAGTGTGGGTGCCGCTCAGATCAGCGTTGGTCACCTTATCCTCGTTCACTGCATAACCGTTGATGGCACCGATCACGTACTTAATGGTCAGCACATCATCGTCGTTCTTGGTGTAGCAGATCACGCTGCCAGCAGCCTGGCCAGCCTTGTAATCCACAGCAGTAGCACTCTTATGAGCAAAGACATAGCTGCTGTCCACAGCCAGCCAGGGGCGGGTATCGGACTGATCGGTGTAGTCGGTGCCCATGAAGCCCTTCAGCTCAGTGATACCCTGATTCTTGGTGGCATTGTCGCCATACAGCTGCTCACCCAGGTTGGAAGCAGAGGCGGAGAAGTTGATGGAATAGGTGCCCTCGGTACCGTCGGCCAGAAGCACAGTCAGCTTGCCGGAAGTATCGGAGCTGTACACGCCGGGGTCATAACCGGAATTCAGAACCAGGGCGTAGTTGGGGGCACTCTCCTCAGCGGGACGGAAAGCACGGACATAGCCATTGGAATCCAGGAAGAACTCATAGGAGGTCTTGAACTGAACACCGGTCAGCTTCTCGCAGAGCTCGATATCGAAGTCGATGATCTCGCCCACGCCGTTGGCAGAGGTCTCGGTCTCGGTCAGCTTGCCAATGTAGGAAGGCTTATACTCGGTGCCGCCCACCTCGATGTACTGGTTCTCCAGCTTGCTGGAGGAATAGGCCTCCATCTCGCCGGTAACAACCTGAGGAGCGGTGACATAGTAGCGGCCGCCATAGGTGATGGCCAGAACCACGTCATCAATCTCCAGATCCAGCTCGGTCACAATGTCATCGTTGTCGATGGCCTTGTTCTTGTTAAAGCCGATCAGAGTGGTGGTCTCCTTGGAGCTGCTGGTGCCGGAAACGACAGTCAGATCCTCCTTGGTGTACAGGACATAGTCCACGATGCCGTCGTTGTCGTTGTCGATGATCTCCATCTCAACGCCGTTGACGTTCTGATAGGCCTTCAGATCCTTCAGGCCAGTCACGCCCAGCTCGTTCAGAGCAGCAGACTGGGTCTTCTGATAGCCATAGTTCACATAGAACTGGGTGTTGTTGTCGAAGCTCAGGCCGGAACCCTTCAGGATGTCCTTGTTGGTTTCGTTGTTGTTGTTCACAACCTTAACAACATTGGCGTCATCCTTCAGAACCACGCCCAGAACCTCAGAGTCGGCCAGAACTGTGGTCTTGCGGATGTACATGGTCACGGTCTTGCCCATGTACTCCACAGGGGTGGTGACATTCATAGTGACGTCGGGCTGGGCAGTGCCGCTCATGCCGGTGTTGGTGCTCAGAGTGTTGGAGTCAAAGAGCATCACATCCTCCAGGCGGGTCTTGCCAGTGGCCAGAGCGTCATCCACGTCGGTGTTCATGAGCTGAGCCCACTCGTTACCGACAACCACACCCTCCAGCTTATACACGCCGTACATGGTGGACAGGATGGTGCGGTAATCCTTGAAGCCGATGGCGTAGCCGTTCTCGTACTTCTCAATCATCTCGATGTCCAGGGCGTTGTAGATCAGCAGGGCCGCGTTGTCGCGGGTCAGGGGCTCGGACACGGAAGCGGTGAGATTACGGAAGATGCCCAGCTTGGAGGCCAGGGCGTTGGTGTTGATCTCCCAGTCCGCGCCAGTGAGGCCCTCGACCTTGGGATCGTAGCCGGCGGCAACCAGCAGCATCTTGGCTGCCTCGGAGCCGGTTACACCCGCATCAGGGTCAAACTTGCCATTGCCACGACCAGCGATGATGCCGGTGGTGTAGCAATAGTTGATGTGGCCCTTGGCCCAGTGGCTGCTGATGTCAGTCAGGCCAGAGGGGCTGTTCTCATACAGAGCGCTGTTGTCAGCCCCCTGGTTCATGATGACGGAGATCATCTTCGCCATCTGCGCGCGATCCACACCCTCAGTAGGCGCAAAGGAACCATCGGGCTTGCCCTCGATGATGCCCAGCGTCGTGAGCATGGAAACCGCATCCTTGTTCACAATCTCATCCTTGTCGGTGAGATCGTTGTAGCCCGCAGCGGAGGCGGAGACAACCATCATACCAATGAGCATGATAGCTGCCAGAGCCAGGCTGAGAGCCCGCTTGAGGTTTCTCATTCGGATTTCCTCCTTATTTTTATTCGTCCGCGAAAGAAGAGGAAACCTCCCGTTTTTTGGGTATAAAAGGCGGAGTATAGGGCATTATTTAGTAGATCTTAGGTAGCCCGTTGGTAGCCTTGACATGAGTAGAAAATGCTGACAGAATTAACACATAAACTTCGAAAGATGAATAAAAATTCAGTAAGGAGAGAACTATGTCACGAAAGAGAATTGAAAAAAATTTGGCGTATGACGATGGGAAAAGACTATTTTATGTTTACTTTGCTTATGGCCGGGATGCATTTGGTAGACGTATGAGGAAAACCAAAACATTTTCACAGAAGGAGATGGCAAAGGAAGCGCTGTGCCGTTTTGAGATCAGGCGTTTACAAAATAGACTGACACCTCCGACGCAGATGACCTTAGAACATTGGCTATCATATTGGCTTGAAGATGTAATACGGCCTAACCGGGAGGATACCACCTATTACTGTTACCATAGCATAATTACTAATCACATTATCCCTATATTAGGAAAGGTAAAGATTCAACAGCTTACACCATATCAAATTCAAGCGTATTACAATCAAATTATGAGGGAAAAGGGACTAAGCTCAAATACAGTGTATAAACACCATATTCTTCTGCATACAGCACTGAAAATGGCACATAGACAAAAATTATTGCCAGAAAATCCGATCGACCTAGTGGAGGCTCCCCACCAGCAGTTGCCCAGTCAGTCTTACTATAATCCAAAGCAACTAAATAAGCTGTTCCGGGCCGTAGAAGGGGACTGGCTTGAGATTGTTGTTAAGCTGGCTGGATACCTTGGGCTGCGCAGAAGTGAGATTTGCGGCTTGAGATGGGAAGATGTTGATTTAGAAAATGGAGTTATTCAAATCCAATGTGTACGGACTACAGCGGGGGGTAAAGTAGTTGAGAAACAACCGAAGTCAGAAAGTTCTATTAGAAAGTTGGGAATTGCCGGTATAAGTGACTTGGTCGATCTATTAAGAGAAGAACGTTTTAACCAATTACAACAGAAGAAACAACTCGGTAAGGCATATTGGGATAGCGGCTATGTAGTGGTAAAAAAGGATGGAAGCCCTTGTCAACCGAATCAAGTCACCAATATATTTCGTCAATTTATTCAGCTCCATGGATTGCCGCATATTACGATTCATGGACTCCGGCATACTTTTGCCAGCGTGGCGAATAGCGCAAAGGTTCCGTTGGTCGATATCGGAAAAGCGCTGGGGCATAAAGATATTACAATTACTGGGCGAATCTATACACATTTGTTTGACCAAACGCACCAGGAAGTATTAAACATGGTGGCATCTAGAATTTGTATCGAATGAAAACTCCTCCCCATGTACAATCATAACATTCTGTGAATTCTATTAATTTATGGTTGGATCTGGACGATATAAAAAATAACGGGACATCAGCAAAAAGATTGCTTCTATCAAGGTGCGAATCAAAACTACTATCTTCATTGCGCATCTTACTCTCTTGAGTTGATTATTGCTTAGGTAGGGAAGACGGATATCTGTAGGAAAAGTAGTAGACTGTCCGCCCAAGTAAAATAGTTTCAAAGCCCTATAATAAAGAGTCCGTGTTACTGTAGCCCTAGGCCACAGTAGCTCGGGCTTTTTATCATCCTCTCATTGTCCTGCTTTTGTCTATTATGCGACAAATATCCTTTCTAAATGAGGCATAATGCTGAATTTATGCGATCAAGCCAGAAACTTTTTTAAAGTGGAAATGAACCTTCCGCTTTAACCTTTATACTTCAATCAAAGGGCAAGACGAGGGCGGTGAGAGGAATGACCCCGTCAGAGCGGAGAAGCGAAATCCTACGTCTGCTATGTAAGAGGAGGCACCAAACAGCCATAAATCTTGCGACAGAGTTTGGTGTTTCTGAGCGGACGATTCGAAACGATTTGGTGATTCTCTCCTGCTATTACCCGATCCAGGTTACACGGGGACGATATGGTGGAGGGGCTCATCTACCAGAGTGGTTCCATCTAGAAAGTCGGATGTTATCCCCAAAGCAGGAAATACTTCTCCAAAAGCTAAGATCCGCCTTAGACGGGGAGGAACTCCAAATCATGAATAGCATTTTGGCCCAGTTTGCCCTGTATTGGGAGTATCGGTGATCTACCGATTTCCGTTCTGATCCTTGCAAATAGAATATCCGGCAGCGGGATACGTCTGCTGACGAGAGGCCCTCTGGAAGGGGGCTGAAGCGACACTGGAGGATGCGCCAAGACCACCTGTGCGGGCCGTGAACCCGCATCAAAGACGGCCAAGGAAGGTGCAGAGCGGTGCCCATCTGTCCACAAAGCAGCCTGTGGCGGGCTGTTTCGCATTGCGGCTGGTTTTTATCCGGCCCGATCCTCGTCAGCAATCTGATAATGATACTCCTGTCCAGCCACAGCCCCGGGTGATACCGGGATCAAGCAATGGGGGCAGCTCGGAGAGATCCTCGGAGGGGTGAGATTCCCGTGATGTGTGCCAACACAGTCCGTCTGCTGCCGCCCTGACACCTGGGGAAGTAGTGTCGAATACAGGTGCGGAATGATTGCTTTTGGAAATCTAAGATTTCAGAAGATAGGAAGCGGAGGCCACTCCCTGCCCATTTGGGAGCGGCCTCCACCTGAAACGAGGGTTGGCCATGAACCAGAATATCAATTATATCGGGATGATGAACCTCCTCCGCCACCTCCAGACTGCCGGCCTTGTCAGTCGGAAGGAGGCCGGGAGGATCGCCGCCCGCCTCCGGACGGAAACCGGGGCAGACGTCATATTTTCCCCCTAATTTTTGTTGGGGTTGGATATGGATATTTTGCGGATGTGCTGGTATTGTGTGTTGCTGACAGGAGATTCCTGTAATATGAGAAAATCCGGCATTTGAACAGAAAAAGGACATTCCGTACAATGGTAAACATGCAGGGTCAAGCGCCCTAATTGAATCAACCATTGAAAGGAATGTCCGAGATGAGTGTAGCACAGAACGAGAAAATCCGTCAAGTCACAGAGACAACAATGGTCATTGGAGTGGATATTGCCCGCGATACCCATTGGGCAAGAGCGTTCGACTGGCGCGGCCTTGAACTGAGTAAGGCAGTCAAGTTTGAGAACAGCGCAGAAGGCTTTCACTACTTTCTGTGCTGGGCATCTGAGTTGGCAGCAGAACAGAAGAAGGGCAGAATCATGGTGGGGCTTGAGCCAACGGGACACTACTGGTTTACTCTGGCGGCGTATCTGCAAGGGGGCAGTATGAAGTTGGTGCTGGTCAATCCATACCATGTGAAGTGCAGCAAAGAACTAGACGATGGACATCCCAGCAAGAGCGACAAGAAGGATCCAAAGACAATCGCAAAGTTGGTGCTGGAAGGGCGCTATGTACTCCCATACATCCCACAAGGGCTGTATGCGGAACTGCGAGTCGCCATGAACTGCCGCTGGAGAGTACAGAAAGAGCTCACTTCAGTGCAGAATCAAATCCAGCGTTGGCTAAAAATCTACTTTCCAAAGCACAAAACTGTGTTTGGGGAATTTGAGGGTATTGGAAGTATGGCGCTGCTTCATGCAGCACCGCTTCCCTCCAATTTAGTCGCTTTAGGTGTAGATGGAATTAACCAGATATGGCGACAGATGAAACTACGTTGTGCTGGCCTTAAAAGGGCTCAAAGGGCCTTTGAAGCGGCCCAAAACAGCGTTGGATACACAACGGGTATTGAAGCGGCCCGATGGAGCTGCAAATTCTGCTGGAGGACTATGACGCTAAACTTCAGCAGTATGAGCGTATCATGAAGGTTGTGGAAAGCCTGTGCAGGCAAATCCCAGAGGTGGAAGAACTTCTTAAAATCAAAGGGATTGGTCTCATCACTGTCGCTGGCATCTTTGCTGAAGTTGGAGACCTCCGGCGCTTCTCATCCCCACGCCAACTTCAGAAACTGGCAGGACTTGCCATCACTGAAAACAGTTCTGGTAAACATAAAGGCCAGACGGAAATCAGCCGGCGAGGGAGAGCGCATCTACGAGCAATCCTGTTCCGGGCAGTGATGCCGCTGGTGGCGAGAAACGAGGAGTTTCAAAAACTCCACCATTACCTCACAACGAGGGCAGAAAACCCACTGAAGAAAATGCAGTCAATCATTGCGATATGCTGCAAGCTGCTTCGGGTGTTCTACGCAGTAGCCACAAAGGGCTGTGCATACAGCGCCGAGAAAATGCTTGCTGACATCCGCAGAAACCAGCCGCTGAAGGCTGCGTAACTCACTTACAGGAAGTGTCTCCCTGTTGCGTCGCGGAGAGACTTACAGAGCTTCCGTTCCAATTGATTACACAAAAATACAGAGCCGGTAGTTGGTCAATGTAAATCGCCATTAGAGCTTAGACTCGGTACAGGAGAATGACTGACACCACTTTGCAGGCAAGCAGGACGAAGGAATATAGGGCAACGGCCCTGATAGAAATGGGAGGTTTGCTGCTGCAAAAGATGTGGTTTACCGTATGGCCTGTCATCCAGAAACCACTGGATGCTGGCTTTGCTGCACCCATTTTTCGCAGGAACCTGCACTTGATGCTGTTCCTGTCTGTATCCTGCTCTGTATGAACTTGTGTAATCCTGCGAAAACGAGAGTATCACTGAGAATAACTAAGACTATATAGGGAGGCGATTTCGTGGACGAGCAGAAGAAAACCAGCGGTTCCCTGGCGCTGAACGGTGCGCCCCAGGTGATTACCATCCCGCCCAGCGATCCTGTCCGGGATCGGAAACTCCGTGTGGCAGCCTATGCCCGGGTGAGCTCCAGCTCGGAGGATCAGCTCAACTCCTTTGCCACCCAGAACGCCCACTACACGGAGCTCATTGCGGCCAACCCGGAGTGGGAGTTCGTGGACGTGTACGCGGACAAGGGTATCACCGGCACCTCGGCGGAAAAGCGGGACGACTTCCAACGGCTGCTGGCGGACTGCCGGCGGGGTCGGGTGGACAAGATCCTGGTGAAATCCTCCTCCCGGTTTGCCCGGAACGCCAAGGAGTGCCTGGAAGCCATCCGGGAGTTGAAGGCCCTGGGGGTAGGGGTGTGCTTCGAGGAGCAGGGCATCGACACCTCTGAGCTGGCCGGAGAGTTTCTCAGCGCTATCTTCGCCATGATGGACCAGAAGGAGAGCGAAAATATCTCCCACAATATGCGATGGAGCTATCAGGTACGAATGCGAGATGGCACATATCGCCCCTCATATCTCCCTTACGGTTTCATTCACAAAAATGGGGATATACAGATTCATCTGGAGCAAGCTGAAATCATTCATAGAATTTTTGGGGAGTATTTATCCGGTATCAATGTAGAAGAAATTGCAGCTGGGCTGCGCAAGGACAATGTCCCAAACAGAAGCGGAAGGCCAGCTTGGAGTTCAACGGGGATACGGTATATCCTATCCAACGAAAAATACATAGGGGATTCCCAATGGCAGAAATACTATACGACCACCTCACTTCCGTTTCAGTCAAAAGTGAATCATGGTGAAGTGGATTCCTACTATGTACGCAGTACCCATCAAGGTATCATTACACCAGAAGAGTTTCGTGCCGCAAATCTGCTGATGAAGCAAAGAAGGGAAAAAATCATGCCGCCTTCTTTGCATATGTACCCGTTTAAGCAGAGAGTTTTCTGTGGTAACTGTAATTCGGTTTTCCGCCGAAAAGCAATGAATGGGAATATGTATTGGGTCTGTATTGGAAGAGATAAGAATCGAACAAATGGCTGTCCAATTATGCCAGTTCTTGAGATTGAAATCGAGCGGGCATTTCTTCGGCTATATTATAATCTCCGGCATCAGGGCCTGCACATTCTCACCCACCTGCTTGCAGACCTCCAGAGTGCCCGGAAGGGCAGGTTGCTCTGGAGCCTGGACATCGTGGCAATCAACCAGAAAATTGCAGACATCACCCGTCAGGATCGACTGTTGGCCCAGCTCAAGCAGCAAGGGCTTGTCGACCCTGACATTTTTATATCCCGCCAAAACGAGCTGGCGGAACAGCTCCGCGCTACAAAGCTGGAGAAGGAACGGTCCCTGAAGGCTGAGGAGGATCAGACAATCCAGCAGACCCAGGAGCTGATAGAGACCCTGGAGGCCGGGCCGGCCCCCCTGGACACCTTCGATGGGGAGCTGTTCCGCGAGCTCGTGGACAAGATTATCGTGGAGAGCAATGACCGCCTGCGGTTTCGGCTGGTCAACGGCCTGGAGCTGGCAGAACCTATCGAAAGGATGGTGCGGTGATGGGGAGCAACCGGAAGCGGCCCTTCGGCTACAAAATGGAGTTCGGGGAGATCATGCTCCACCCGGCAGAGGCGGAGACGGTGCGCTGGATCTATGACAGCTACCTGGCCGGGGCCAGCTACAACGCCCTGGTGGACAAGCTCCGGGAGCGGGGCATCCCCTACGATGGAGACAAGTCCTGGAACAAGAACATGGCGGCCCGCATTCTGGCAGACCGCCGGTATACCGGCGAGGGTGGATTCCCGTCCATCATCCCAGAGGGTCAGTTCCACATGGTGCAGGCACGGCGACAGGAACGGACAACGCCCTGCCAAAAGAGCCCAGCCCAGAAGGAGCTTCGGAAGCTGTGCGGCGGCAGCCCACCGGCCTGGGTGGAACGGCAGGTGCTGGGCCTCCTGAACCGCCTGATCCAGTGTCCAGAGCGTATCACCTGCTCCGTGTTGGAGGATGAGCCACCGACAGAGGTGATGAAGCTGCGCCGGGGGCTGGACGAGCTCCTGCACCGCCCGCCAGTAGACGAGGCTCAGGCCAGAGATCTGGCCTTCCGGTTGGCCACCCTCCAGTTAAATGCCATCGGGCCGGAGGAGTATGAAACCCTCCGCCTTCGGAGGCTGTTTCAGGGACGGGCACCCATGGCAGAACTGGAGCAGGAACTGCTCCATGAGAGCGTCCGCCGCATCACCGTCAGCAACGGGACGGTCACCGTCCTGCTGAAAAATAACCAGATCTTGGAAGGAGGAAATTGCACATGAACGATACCGCGCCCAATGTCATCGTCATCCCAGCCAAAGTGGAAACTCCCCAGGAACAGGAGAAGAGGCGCCACCTGCGGGTGGCCGCCTACTGCCGGGTGTCTACGGACAGCGAGGAGCAGCTCTCCAGCTATGAAAACCAGCTCTCTTACTACACGGAGAAAATCATGAAGGAACCGGGCTAGACCATGGCCGGGGTATTCGCAGACGAGGGCATCACCGGCACCTCCACCTGCAAGCGGAAGGCGTTCCTGCGGATGATCCGCCAGTACAGGCAGGGGAAGATCGACATGATCCTGGCTAAATCCGTCTCCCGCTTCGCCCGCAACACCGTGGACACCCTCAACTTCACCCGGGAACTGCGGGGCCTGGGTATCCCGGTGATCTTCGAGGAGCAAAACATCAACTCCATCTACCCGGAGAGCGAGTTTCTGATTACCCTGCATGGGGCTTTCGCCCAGGCGGAGAGCGAGAGCACCAGCAGCCGGGTGCGCTGGGGCAAGCGTCAGGCCATGAAATCTGGCCACGTCACCATGCAGTACAAGCAGCTGCTGGGTTATGAGAAGGGCCCGGACGGCAAGCCAAGGATTGTTCCGGAGCAGGCGGAGACGGTGCGCTTCATCTACGACCGCTACCTGGCCGGGGACAGCATCCGGGAGATCAAGGCGG
>ERZ506925.366-NODE-366-length-22532-cov-8.74601_pt1 | contig 22532 bp, 20 predicted proteins | sample MGYA00513973_ERZ506925 | MGnify/ENA metagenome assembly ERZ506925
TCCGATCTAGATGAGGTATCAGATACGATGAATATTAATATTAAAAATGAACTTATTATTTTTGATTTAAAATAATAAGTTCATTCAATTTAGTAGTTTTTATTATATTGCAATGCAAATATGTTGTTATAAAGATTTATTTTAATAATTTTTTAATATTATTTTCAATTTCTCTTGGCTTTACTAACGGTTCAAAGCGGGCAACGACATCACCCTCTTGATTAACTAAAAATTTTGTGAAGTTCCAGTCGATTCGTTTTGATAAAGTACTATCTTGTTTTTCTTTTAAATATGTATAAAGTGGTGATTCATTTGGGCCGTTGACTTCGATTTTAGCAAATTGCGGAAAACTAACACCATAAGTATCCGCACAAAAAGACATGATTTCTTCCATTGTTCCAGGTGCTTGTTCACCGAATTGATTACATGGGAAATCTAGAATACAAAAACCATAATTATGATATTTTTCATAAAGTTCTTCTAAATCATCATATTGCTCGGTGAATTCACAATCGGTTGCTGTATTGACGATTAGTAAAACTTGATCTTTATAATTATTTAGTGAGATTGTTTGATTGTTATTATCTAATACTTCTATTTCATATAAGTTCATAATTGCCTCCCTTAAATATAGACTATAATCAAAGTATAACAATATTTAGATATGCAAACAAATAATATGCAATGACGATTTTTTGATAAAATTAAGAAATAAAAAAAATTGTCAAAATTATAAATAAATGCTTGACGGTAAAGAATCTACATGCTATTATATTAGGGCAGTTGATTGATGGGCCTGTAGCTCAGTTGGTTAGAGCGCACCCCTGATAAGGGTGAGGTCGATGGTTCAAATCCATTCAGGCCCACCATTAGTTAATTGCAAATAGATATATATGGGCCTGTAGCTCAGTTGGTTAGAGCGCACCCCTGATAAGGGTGAGGTCGATGGTTCAAATCCATTCAGGCCCACCATTAGTTAATTGCAAATAGATATATATGGGCCTGTAGCTCAGTTGGTTAGAGCGCACCCCTGATAAGGGTGAGGTCGATGGTTCAAATCCATTCAGGCCCACCATATATATTTTAATATTTTGGGGCCTTAGCTCAGCTGGGAGAGCACCTGCCTTGCACGCAGGGGGTCAGCGGTTCGATCCCGCTAGGCTCCACCAATTGTATATTAAGTCTGCTTTGGCAGACTTTTTAATTTATTTAAAGGAGGCAAAATATGACTGGAAAGTTGATAATTCTTGTGGTTTCATTCTTTATTTATTGTTTAATGGGGTGGATTTGGGAATCAATCATTTTGCCTTTATCACGGCATCAAAAACCATATAATCGAGGTTTTTTAAATGGTCCCTGGATTCCTATTTATGGTTTTGGTGCAATGCTGGTAATTGTTTTATTTGATATTCAGCAGGTTAATTATCCTATTTATACTTTATTTATTAGTGGCGGGGTAGTAGCTTGTTTATTAGAATATATTACTTCGTATGTAATGGAGAAACTGTTCCATCGACGCTGGTGGGATTATAGCCAAAAGGCTTTTAATTTGAATGGTCGTGTTTGTTTAGAGGGTTTTATTTGTTTTGGTTTATTTAGTGTTGTGGCAATCGATTATGTTCAGCCTTTTTTTACTAGTAAGCTATTATTAGTTGATGAAAATATTTTATTTGTCTTAAGTGGGGTTTTATCAGTTCTCTTTATTGTTGATACAATTGTATCAACACATGTAGCATTGGATATTGAAAAGAAATTAGAATTAGTAAAACAAGTACTGGAAGAAAGTGAAAATAGATTGATTGCAAATATTGAGGAAAAACAAAATGAAGCACGTGCATATATTGAAAAACAGCGTCTAGAATGGCAAAAGCAGCAAATCGTCTTAAAATCATTAATTAGACAAAAGAAGTTGTTTAAATATGGGCACCGGCGTTTGATACGTGCGTTCCCTGATTTATTAAAGAGAAAAAAGGATGAGTGATGATGCTGAAGAAATATTTTGGAACTAAACAATTCTATAGAACTGTTATTAGTATTGCTTTTCCAATTATGGCTCAACAGTTTATCACAACGTTTGTAAATTTAATTGATAATGTAATGATTGGCAGTATTGGCAATATTGCATTAACTTCAGTAACGGTGGCAAATCGTTTTTTTCTAATTATGAACTCAATTTTATTTGGGTTATGTGGAGCGGCGGGAATCTATATTGCTCAATTTTTCGGGGCTAAGCAGAAGAAAAATTGCCAAGAGGTATTTAATATTAATATGGCTTTTGCGGTTGGGGCAGGACTTTTATTTACATTAATAATTTTTATTTTTCCTCAATACGCAATTGAATTGTTTTCTAAAACACCGATTATAGTTGATGAGGCGATTAAATATTTACATCTTGCTAAATATACATATATCCCTTTTGCTGTTTCGTTCACTTGTATGATGGCTTTACGAGCAGTTGGTATTAACAAGATTCAGCTAAAAGTGGGGATAGTAGCAGTAATAACTAATACCGCATTAAACTATTGTTTGATTTTTGGAAATTTTGGATTCTTTAAAATGGGAATTCAAGGGGCGGCTATTGCAACGATTATTGCTCGACTTGTTGAAATGGCAATATATTTGATTATTTTATATCGAAATAAACATTTCTTTAGTTTTGATTTAAAAGGGATAATTAGAATTAATGTCAACTTATTAACCAGTATTGTTCGTAAAGCAATTCCTTTGACGATCAATGAAATTTTGTTTTCATTGGGACAAGCTTTAATTTTTATGTCATATATGCGATGTGACGAATATTTAGTGGCTTCCATATCTGTTGTTGACACAGTAGCTAATATAATGTTTATTGTTTTTGGTGGTCTATCTTCAGCTGTGTCGATCATGATAGGAAATAAATTAGGTGCTAATAAACTTGATGAGGCTAGAGATAATGCGCGTAAATTATTATGTTTTGCATTGATGGTATCGTTAATGATTGGGATGATATGTTTTTTATTGGCACCACTGATTCCTAATCTGTATAATGTTGATATACCAATTAAAGAAGCAATCGTAAGATTGGTTCGAATTAAATCGATAATGATTAATATCTATGCTTTTAATGTCTGCATCTTCTTTATTTTAAGGGCGGGTGGAGATGTTGTTAGTACGATGATTATGGATTCAGGTTTTTTGTGGGCTGCTGGAGTACTGGTTTCAACTCTATTATCGTCATTTACGACTATTTCTTTAATTTCGTTATATATCGTTGTTGAAAGTTTGGATTTGATAAAATTAATAATTGCAACCTACTTCTTTAAAAAAGAACGCTGGGTTAAAAATATTGCAGTTGTAGGAGGTTAGAATGAAAAAAGATAACTATATTATTAAATCATTAAATGGAATGGCATATGGCTTTTTCTGCAGTTTGATCATTGGAACGATTTTTAAACAAATAGGAAATTTTGCTAATATTAGCCAACTAGCTGCTTGGGGTGAGGTGGCAACTTATTTAATGGGACCAGCGATTGGAGCAGGTATTGCTTATGCAATCGATGCTAAAGGATTAAATCTAATTGCGGCAGTAATTGCTGGAACGATTGGAGCAGGAACATTTAATGGTAATACGGCGACAACTGGAAATCCAATCGCAGCGTTTGTAGCCGTAATTATTGCAGTAGAAGTAACAAGATTAGTACAAGGAAAAACACCGGTTGATATTTTGTTAGTGCCTTTTACTTCTATTATAGTTGCGGGAATAGTGACAATATTTATTGGTCCATATATCACTAAATTAATTGTTTGGATTGGTGATTTAATTAATCAAGGGGTAAACATGCAGCCATTTTTCATGTCAATTGTAGTTGCAGTTTTGATGGGAATGGCTTTAACAGCACCGATATCTAGTGCGGCGATCGGAGTGATGTTGGGACTTAATGGTTTAGCTGCTGGGGCTGCTTTAGCTGGGTGTTGTGCTCAAATGATTGGTTTTGCGGTAATGTCGATGGATGATAATGATATTGGTGATGTTGTAGCAATTGGCATTGGAACAAGTATGCTGCAGTTTAAAAATATTGTAAAGCATCCGATAATTTGGCTTCCACCGATTTTAACAAGTGCTATTATTGCTCCAATTTCTACTTGTTTGTTGGAAATATCTTGTTCAGCAATTGGTTCAGGAATGGGAACTGCAGGACTGGTAGGGATTTTAGAAGCTGTTAATGTGATGGGAAATAATTATTGGATTCCAATCATTGTTATTGATTTACTAGCACCAATGTTGATCAGCTTTGGAATTTATAAAGCTTTTAGAAAATTAAACTATATTAAAGCAGGGTATCTTAAATTAGACCGTTTTTAGTTAATAAATAAATTTTAAACTCTTAAATTTGGTGGATATATGTGTTAGAATTATACATAATCAGGGAAGAAAGCTTCATCCAACAAAAAAAGGGGGCGATAAAATGCTGTTTACATACAAGCAAATTGCTAATTTGAATGAAACAGAAACATTTATTTATCGTTATGTAATGAAGCACATTAAAGTTGTTACAAATATGAGTGTTCGTGATCTGGCTGAATGTACTCATGTATCAACGGCGACAGTAGTACGGTTTTGTCAAAAATTGGATTGTAATGGTTTTGTAGAATTCAAGACAAAGTTAAAGTTATTTAATGATGGACTTACTCTACCAGAAACTGATGATGAAATTGATGTTCTTTTAGAATTTTTTAACTATGCACGAAGTGTAGATTTTAAGGAGAAAATTAATAAATTTGTTAAGTATATCAAGGAAGCTAAGTCGATTTGTTTTTTAGGAATTGGAACAAGTGGTACTTTAGGAAAATATGGGGCTCGTTATTTTTCAAATGTAGGGTATTATTCACAAAGTATCGATGATCCTTATTATCCCCCACCAGTTGATGGTAATGAAAGTTCATTATTAATTGCTTTGACCGAAAGTGGTGAAACTCGAGAAGTAATTGATCAGCTTAAAATGTATCAGAGTCAGAATACAAAAATTGTGGTAATCACTAATAAGCCAGGGTCAACAATTGATCAAATGGCAGATTTGGGAATCTACTATTATGTTAAAGATATTATTTTACCACAAACATATAATATTTCATCTCAAGTTCCTGTTCTTTATATTCTTGAGCGTGTTACTCATGAGTTACAAAATGCTAAGGAAAAATCGCTGCCGTTGAAGTTTACCAGCCGTAATTTATAATGTGGAAAACTACTAAAAAATAAGTAGTTTTTTTTATAAAAAAATAAGCAAACTTGTTACATTTAATGTAACCCGTTACATACCCTCTTGCGTTCATTCCTTCTTATTATTAATTATGTTATTTTATAGGTGTAATGTTAATCACATTGCATTGAATATCAAATAATCATTAAGCGCTTATAGTATTTGATATTCTGATTGTTATGGATTGTATTGAAGTAGGCCGCTTTGATACAATTCAAATATTGCTTATATACGAAATATATTAAGAAGGGGAAATGGAAAATGATAAAAAGATTAAACAAGAATTTTTTTGCAGCTATTCTGACCTTTGCGATGGCAATTGGTATGATAGCACCTGTAAATGTTGCAGCGAATGACGAATACTTGAATTTTGATCAGGATTCAATTTATGCAATTGTTTCAACTACAACTGGAAAAGCATTAAATATTAAAACAGCTAGCTGGACATCACCTGCAGAAGCAGATGGTGAATATAATGCTAAGACAAATAAAATAAGTAACTCATCACAATTTATGTTTATTAATGAAAATGATGGTTCAGTAACAATTAAGTATACTGGTATAAATGATGGGCAAGATTATTACTTAAGAACAGAGTCTGGGCAAACATATGTATGGGCTGATACTAGAAATGAAGATACCACAGCTAAGTATAAAATAACTAAAACGGCCGATAACCAAGGTATTATTGAAAGTATGAAAAGAACTAATGAATATCTTTCAATTGATAGTAAAGGAAAATTAGTCTATACAAGTGATAGAGATTTGGCTGAAAAATTTAATTTTGTCAAAAATCCTGGAATTATCAGTAATATCGCTTGGATTGAAAATGTGGCTACAGGAAAGTTAGTAACATTTGCTGATCAGCCAGATGAAAACTTTTCTGCAATTAAGGTAACTGGAGATGCTGGTAATATAGGTGATACTGAAAAGTTTAAAGTTACTTTTCACACTAATGACAATGGGATTAAAAATGTAATTTCATTTGAATCGGTTAGTAAACCAGGTTATCAAATTGCATCAGCTAAGTGGGTAGATGGCGCTGTACCTACCATTGGGTCATATAAAAAAGTGGGTGGTGGCTGGGAAGCTATCGCAGTTGAACCGATTGGAAATGGATTGTTTGTATTAAAGGATGCAGCTACAGGAAAATTGGTTACTGCAAATAATGATGAAGTTCTAGAAGGTGGTTATGAAGGGGAATTAACTGATCGAGAAAAATTTATTATCCATAATGCTATTGATATTGCTGATGTCACAGATTTAAAAGCTGATGATAGCTCAAGAACTGAAACCACAATTGATCTTACTTGGACAAATCCGAATAGTTTATATACTGATGTAACCTTATTTAAAAAAGCTTCAAATGAAGTAGTGTTTGATAAAGTTGCTGATGTAACTGGAAAAAACAGCTATCAAGTAACTGATTTGAAAGCGGGGATGCAATATAGTTTTAAATTAGAATATGTAAATGGAAATGGAAATTTATCAGATATTAATAATCCGAAAAATGAAAGTGCTGAATTGAAAGTTAGTACAAGAGCAGGAGCAAAACCAGCGACACCAGCAGATGTTAAATTAGTTGAAAAAGATGGTGAGTTCACAATTAGCTGGGGAGCTGCTGAAAATGCAACACACTATCAATTGTTAAGAGCAGATAGTATGCTTGGAGAATATAATGTCGTAGAGACTGTAACTAGAGATAGTACTTCTGTTACTGTTGCACCTATAGGTGATAAATACGAGAATTATTATCGCATCATTGCTCTAAATAATGGACAAAATAATGATGATGATTTATCAAATGCTGAAATTTCGGAACGTTCTGAGTATGTATCTCTAGAAAAGAATATATTTGGAGAACATACGTTGTTCTTCTCACCCAAAGATGATGTAGCACAACTTGATAAAATATTATTAGATTTATTCAATCAACAAAATGATAGAGGAGCAGATGCTCAATTTAAAGGGCAACAATACCAAGTTTATTTCAAACCAGGTGATTATACTGAAACTACATGTATGTATTTAGGGTTCTATACATCATTTAATGGTTTGGGAAAAACACCAATGGATGTTAAGTTAAATAATATCGCAATTCCATCTTATCTAGATGGTAATAATGCTACTTGTAATTTCTGGCGTTCTGCAGAGAATCTAGCTGTTATAAATACTGGGAATGAACAAGGAAAGGCTGGCTTCGATTGTAATCTTGCCCGACCAGAATATTTTAACTGGGCAGTAGCTCAAGCTGCACCGCTTCGTAGAGTATATTCAAGTCGTCCGGTTGGATATGACTGGAATTATGGATGGGCTAGTGGTGGATACGTAGCAGATTGTATGTTTGAAGGTGTATTTGAAGATCAAGGAAATCAATTATCAGCTGGAACATATAGTGGACAACAATTCTATACTAGAAATAGTAAATTGACAGGAGGCGGATATGGAACTACTTTAAATAATTTCTTCCAAGGTGTTGATGCTCCTAATTTACCAACTGAAAAAGATGGTGATGCTTTAGCTAATGGCAATGGATATTCAAATTGGGGTAAAGAAGCTGCGAATGGGGAACAGCAAGTATTCACAAATGTTGAAAAAACAAAGAAACTTAGTGAAAAGCCATTCCTATATTTAGATAATGGTGAATATAAGATCTTTGTTCCTGACTTACAAAAAGATACATCTGGTACAAGCTGGACTAAAGATGGTGATATGGGTAAAGGGAAAAGTTTATCTTTAAGTGAATTCTATATAGCTAAGCCAAGTGATTCGGCTAAAACAATTAATGAACAATTAGATAAAGGTAAAAATATTTATTTCACACCTGGAACATATCATGCTGAAGAATCAATTAAGGTTAATAAAGCAAATACGATTTTAATAGGTACAGGTATGACTTCAATTATTCCTGATAATGATGAAGCAGCAATGGAAATTGCTGATGTAGATGGTATTAAAGTAGCTGGCTTGATTTTTGATGCTGGTGAAAAGGATTCAAATTATTTGTTAAAAGTTGGACCTGCTAATAGTGATAAAGATCATTCTGCTAATCCAACTATACTACAAGATTTATTCTTTAGAGTTGGTGGAACTACAGCTAATCCAACACGTGCAAAAAATGCATTAGAAATTAATAGCAACGATGTAATTACTGATCATTTCTGGATTTGGCGTGCTGACCATGGTAATGGTGTAAGCTGGAGTGGTAATGCTGCTGATCATGGTTTGATTGTTAATGGTGATAATGTAACATGTTATGCATTATTCAATGAGCATTTCAATAAATATGATACATTATGGAACGGTGAAAATGGTGCAACATATTTTTATCAAAATGAAAAATGTTATGATCCTATTAGTCAAGAGGCTTGGATGTCACATAATGAAACAGTAAATGGATATGCTGCTTATAAAGTAGCTAATGATGTTAAGGAGCATTATGCAGTTGGATTGGGAATTTATAATGTATTTATTTATACTGGTGAAGATTATGATTCTTCAAAAGTGCAAATTCAAATGGATAGTGCAATTGAAGTACCAAATAGCAAAGGTGTAATTATTGAAAATGCATGTTTACAAACATTTGCTGATGAAAATAAAGTATTACAAAAATTTAATCATATTATTAATGATGTTGGTCCTGGTGTAAGCAGTGGAACTGATAAAGATGATTTTGCTATTAAAGGTGAAGGCTGGTCAAGAAAATTCTTATTAAATTATTGTGATGGAACTGCTGTTTATGGTAAGATGCCAGCTGCTGATCAAAAAGGAAAATTTATTGGAACAGTAACTGAAGAAAACATAAAAGCATTAGGTGATGATAATATTGATACAAAAACATTGAGTGATCTATATAATGTGAATAAGGATAAAAATGAAAATAATTATACAGTTGATAGCTGGAAGGTATTTGTGAAAGCGTTAGATGATGCTGGTAAACAATTGAATGCTGATTTAAAATATGCATATCAAAAAGATTTTGATAGTGCAAAAGATGTATTGAATGATGCTATTGATAATTTAGTATTAGTTGGTGCTGATTATAGTAAAGTTGATAGTATCAAGGCTGAAGCTGAAAAAGTTTTAGCAAGTGATAACTATACTAAAGATTATTACACAGAGGCAACAAGAGCGACATTTGATAAAGCTAATAAAGCATTAAATGATCTTGCTGATGATTTAACGATTTTAGAACAGAATAAAGTTGATGATGCAATTGAATTATTGACTGAAGCAATTAATGGTTTAACATTAAAAGGTGCCGATTATAGTAAATTAGATGTAGTTAAAAAGGAAGCTGAAAAAGTTTTGATAAGTGATAATTACACTAAAGGTCACTATACAGAAGAATCGAAAGCATTGTTTGATGAAGCTTATGAAGTGTTAAGTAGTCTTGCTGATAATTTAACAATTATTGATCAAGGTATGGTTGATGAAGTAGTAAAGGCATTAGATACTGCGATTAAAGGTTTAACATTAAAAACTGAAGAACCGGGGCAAATTGTAAAACCAAATGAGCCTGGTCAATCAACAAAACCAAGTGATAGCAGTAGTGCTAAAACAGGCGATGATCAAATGATTTATGGTTATGGAATTGTTACTCTCCTTGCACTGGGTGGTTTAATGATGTTAAAAAGACATCATACTAGCTAGTGGAGAAGAATTATGAAAAAAAGTAAAATTATAAAGGTAGCAATACTCGCACTATTTAGTGCGGTATTGCTCACATTAAATAATGTAGGAGCTATTTCAAGTAATCCATATAATGATTGGAAAACTTCAGCGATTAATTATCCTAATAATGGGCAGTTAGTTCCAGCGGGACCAATTACAATAACCTGGGATAGATTAAGTATTGATAGTCATGAAGTAATTGGTTATGAGGTATATCTTGATAATGTTCTTCAAAATTCAACAATTATTGATGAAGGTGATATTTTTAGTTGTGAAGTTTATACAACTAAAGTGGCACAGCATCAAGTTAAAATATTAGCTCAATTGAGCAATAATACTAAGATTTCAACTAGTGCTAGAAATTTTTACATATCTAAAAAAGGTATGGGTTTTTATAGTGGTAACGGCTACAGTGCAATTCAAGATGCACAAAATATGGGATTGTCTTGGTATTACAATTGGGGAACGGCACCAACGTATGCTGGTACTTGTCCAAATCAAAAGATAGATTTTGTTCCTATGATCTGGGGTGCCTATAATGGTTCAAACGAGCAATTAACAACAATTAAAAATGCGGGATATAAAACAGTATTGGGTTATAATGAACCGGATTTTGTAGATCAATCGAATGTTCCAGTAGCTACAGCGATTGCAAATCAACATTATTTTACAAATAGTGGTATGAGAATTGGGGCACCGGCAACGGCTATTCAGGCTCCTAATTCTGAATGGTTTAATGAGTATTGGCAGGGAATTAATACAGATGATATTGATTTTATACCTGTTCATAATTATCCTGGTAATATTGGAGTTACTGATAAAGAAATTAAAGACAATGCTAAAAGTTTTTTAAATTTTATTAATGAAACACATAATAAATTTAATAAACCGATTTGGGTTACAGAATTTGCGGTAGCTAATTGGGATCCATATTGGGATGGTTATAATGGTGCTAACGAAGCGAATAAAGCTGAAGTGAGAAAGTTTTTGAATTATGTTATTAATGGGTTCGATAATAATGTAGGACTAAATGATTTAGAATTTGTTGAGCGATATGCCTGGTTTTCATTTGATGCACTAGATCGTTATGGTGGTGATTCAGGATTATTTAATACTAAAGCAGATCATGATAAAAATAGCATGTTAAAAATTGGGACATTAACAACTTTAGGAAATGATTATCGTAATCTTGGTAATCCAGAAGGTTATATATTGCCGAACTTAATGGGGGAAATAGAACCGTCTATTGAAGATGAATATGTTGATGATTATGTTAATGTCATGATTAATGGTCGAAGTGAAAACGTGGTATTGGGGAGTAAATTTGATAAAATCGATACGCCTGTTAAAGATGGATATGTATTTAGCGGGTGGTATAGTGATGAGGCGTGTACTAAAGAATATGATTTTGATAGTATTGTCACTGATAATGTCACAATTTATCCAAAATGGCTTAAGATGCATACAGTAACAATTGATGGTATAGATAATAAAGTAATTGATGGCAATACAGCGGTTAAGCCTCTTCCTTCTGTTAAAGATGGTTATGTATTTAAGGGATGGTATAGTGATTCAGAATATAATAATAAATTTGATTTCAATGAGCCAATTAGAGGCGATATTGCAATTTATTCAAAATGGGTAAAATTGGTAACGGTTTCGGTTGATAATAATAAAGTGCTGATTGAAAGTGGTACAGTTTTATCAAGGCCAGATATGCCAATAAAAAAAGGGTATACTTTTGCAGGGTGGTACAGTGATGAAGCGTGTACTAAAGAGTTTGATTTTGCTAAGCCATTGTTAGAAGATGTGACGATTTATACTAAGTGGAAAAAAGTAATTGATCCAATGGAAAAAGAAGACCAAACCACTTCAATTAATAGTGTTAAAACCGGCGATAATTTTGCAATTCAAGGTTATGTCCTAGGTTTGGTTGGAGTAATGGCGGCAATTGTAATGATGCAAAAAAAATATAATAAATAAAGATATTATGTATATAATTGACTACTTGATAAAAAACCTCTCCTCATTGAAATTTATCAAATTAAATACAAGTAGTTCAAGATGTTAAAAGGGAAGTGAAGGCCACTTCCTTTTTTGTGAAAATAAAAACAGTATTTACTATTGTTTGAATATTGTTTATAAATCAACGATTATGCAAAGAGTTCTTTCAAAATTATTATCAATTATTTTAGTATTTATAATACTGATATCTTTTTTGTAGAGCTCTAATGCCTTTTTTTCACGGCGATGCAGGCATCGATAACAGGATTCGATTATTTCTCCAGTATTTGTAGCGATTAAATAGTTATTGCAGTCATTTGTCAACAATTGACCTTTCAATAGTTCATCAAATATCATTACCTTTCCCCCTCTTGTTTTATGATATTAAAATATCATAATTAAAAGGTAAATAATATAGGTGGAATGATTGTTGAAAATAGTTACATTAGATGTAACAAAAAGAAGGCATTTTAGCCTTCTTGATCGATTGAAAATAAAGATATGATATCAGCTGTTGACATCTTAGTAATACTTCCGTCATTATTTTCAATAAAAATATTTGATAAATCTTGTTTCTGAGCTTGAAGTTCTTGGATTTTTTCTTCAATACTGTTTTTCATGATTAATTTATAAACTTGTACGTTATTGGTTTGACCAATGCGATAAGCACGGTCAGTTGCCTGGTTTTGAGCCGACATATTCCACCATGGGTCAAAGTGAATAACAATCGATGCTGCGGTTAGATTTAGACCGGTTCCTCCGGCCTTTAAAGAAATTAAGAAAACATCTGTATTGTCATTTTGAAAAGCGTTAACTAATTGATGACGTTTGATTTTATTGGTTGCCCCGGTTAAAACGTAATATGATATATCCTCTTTACGAAGTTCTTTTTCTAATAAATCTAAAGAGCTGGTAAATGATGAAAATAATAGAACTTTTTGATTGTTTTCTTTAGCTTTCTTTATTATATCTAGACAAGCTTTCATTTTTGAACTAGGACCAATAATTTCATTATATAGAATTCTAGCATCGCAGCAGATTTGACGTAATCGTGTCATCATTGCTAGAATTTGAATTTTATCAATTCGTTCAACGTCTAATGCTGTCTTAAGTTCGCTATTAATTTGACTTAAATTAGCTATATACAGATTTTCTTCTTCTTTATTAAAAGCAATCTTAATGTTATTCTCAATCTTATCAGGTAATTCTTCTAAAACTTCTTGTTTTGTTCTTCTTAAAATAAATGGTTCAACCATTTTCTTTAAACGAATTTGAGCATCTTTATCTTCATCGCGAACGATTGGACGCTCAAAATGTTCTCTAAAATAATTGTAATTATATAAATAGTTAGGCATCAAAAAATCAAAAATTGACCATAACTCTGCAAGTGAGTTTTCAATTGGAGTACCTGTTAGTGCAAAACGATGAGTACCATGTAACTCTTTTACTGCTCTGGCATTTTTTGTTGCTTGGTTTTTAATGTATTGAGCTTCATCGAGAACAATATATTCAAATTTAAATGGTTTATATAATTCAAAATCCCTTCTTATATAATCATATGATGTAATGATAACATCGTAGTTGTTTATTTGTTCAATCATCTTTTTACGAACGGATAATGTTCCACTAATACATAGGACATTGAGATCGTTTGAGAATTTTTTTATTTCATCCTGCCAGTTTAATATTAGGGTTGCTGGGGTTATTACAATACTAGCTTTGTGATTCTTTTTAGCGTCTTCTAATACAGTAATCATTTGTAAGGTTTTTCCTAATCCCATATCATCAGCAAGAATTCCTCCGAATCCATAATCGCTCATTGTTTTGATCCATTTATAACCAGTACATTGGTAATCTCTTAAAATATCACTGAATGGTTCAGGAACAGGATAATTATTGATATTGCAGTTAGTTAGATGGTTGATGAGTTCTTGGAATTGTTGGTTACGGTTAAAATTAATTGTTTCGCTATCTTGTATTAATTCGTTTAAGAATAATGCTTTGGATTTATCGACTATGATAGCGCCATCTTGAATATTTTTGTTTTCAAGATTTAAATCTTGAATTAAATTATAGGCTTCATTTAAAGTTTGATCTTCTAAATTCACAAATTCACCATTTTTTAAACGATGATAGGCTTTGTGTTTTTGGTATGATTCTAAAATATCTCGGATTTCATCTTTTGAAACATTAATACTGTCTAAATCAATCTCTAATAGATCATTTTTTAAACGGATACCAATGTTTAAAGAAATGTTTTTAGGTTTATTAATATTTTTAATGTCTTCACTGACAAATACATCACAATATCTATTTAATTTAGGCAAAATATTTTTTATAAAATAGTATATATCTTCATCGTTATTGGTGATTAAATACATATTCGTTAGTTCATCATATTGCGCGTAATCTTCAATCATTGCTAGTGCTGTATCAACGTTGAGTGGCAGCTTGGTTTCATAACTGTCAATATATTTACCGTCAAATAATATATTACCTTCATCATCACGATACTCAAGATTGATTGTTAAATCACCAAAGTTATTCAAATCAACGTAAGTAAGTAAAGTGATCACACTAGGCATATAATCGTCGATATTAGCTCCTGTAATGGCAATATAAGGTAAGATTTGATCAATGATATATTTGCCAAAATAACCAAAATCTTCTTTTGCGACAATGAGATTTTCTTTATCTAATTTAGAAATCAGTTTTTTAGTAATTTTAGACATTTTAAGACTGTAACGATTTAAAATGTTTTTGTCTAAATAATATAAATATTGGTTACCAATAATTAATTGGCCGCCTAATGGCAAAAGTGATATTTCAAAGTAATCTTCTTTATCTTCGATGTTGATTGTTAAATTATTTAGATCAATAGTGGTAAAAAACATATTGATGTTAAGATTTGTGAGATATGTTTCAAAAAATTCATCAATATTATATTTGTTAATATCAATAGAACGATATCTTTCAATATCATCAATAAATTCGCTATTATCCCGAATAAAATCAATTTGTTTTAATGCTTCTGAACTAAATGATTTACGATTGTAATCGGTTGTTAACTGACTACCGTAAGTATATACATTGTGATAACGATAGTTATATATGAATTCTTTAAGATTTTTTATTAAGTAAGTTTTATTTTGACCAATTCGATAACTGATCAAGATTCGATTAAATGAATAATTAATATTAGGAATTAAATCAATCAATGAATCATTTGTTAGTTGAGGATCTTGCTGATTAGTGTAGTCGGTAATTAATTTTTTTGATTCTTCGAGTTTTGTTTGAATTAATTTTTCTTCACGAACGCGTTCAAAGGCTTCAATTTTTGCTTTGTAATCAATTTTTTGATTAAACTGAAAAGGAATTTCAGACATTTCTAAACTATAAAATTTTAATAATAGTACCCCAATATGACCACATGCTAATTCATCATTATGGCAATAAGGGCAATCACATTCAAAATTATTTATTTTTCCTCCAGTATCTACGACGATATGACAAGTACTACTACGACCATATATTTCAACAGTACCATCAATGTGGTACTCATTTCCCTGTTTTAGAACGGACATGTTTGTGATTACATTATCTTTATAATAACTGTGAGCAATTTTCCAGTTTTTTTCATTAAATATCCTATTTATTTCATCATCTTTAATATACATGTTCTTTCCCTCCGATAGAATATTATATCATTATTTTAATGATTACCAAATAGATAACATTAAAAAAAGATAAATAAAAAAAGATATTTTATGACAAGGAATAAAGTGTTATAATATGAATGCGGTTACTTATGCCGGTATAGCTCTAACGGTAGAGCAATCCACTCGTAATGGATAGGTTGCTGGTTCAAATCCAGTTGCCGGCACCATAATTTTATTTCAATAACTCTGTCTGATTATTTGGAAAGGTTATGAATGAATATATACGAAGCGACAAACTGTATTCTGTTAGTCGCTTTTTTTGTTATATTAAACATGTTTTGAAGGGAGGTGAGATAAAATGGTGGCTAAATCGAAAATCAGTCAGGGAATTAAAAATTTACAAAATAACTTAGGGCTCACACGCGATGAAGCAATAAAAATAAGCTGTGACAACATTACGAAGTCTTTTCAAAAAAATCTAATACCTGCACTGATCGAACTGCAGGAAAGGTTCAGATACAGTTCTGCTTATCTCGATAATTTGTATCACCAGGAGAATGAATGCAGAAGCAGATGGTATCAAGGTGTTAAAAATACAGCATCACAAAATATAAAAATGAAGACGTTAATAAAACTCTCTACGGCGTTTGAAATGTCACCTGGAGAACTGATGGATTACATTATTGATTTTGACAAAAGAAAAAAATAGCCTCTCGGCTATTTAGATCTTACCCACTCGCCAAAGTGATAAGTCAAAACAGATAAAATCCATCAATATTCCCAGATGTCACTTAAGTGCAGCAGTGAAATATTAACGAGATCATAATCAGTAATTACTCACCACAAGGAGAGAGATTACATGAATTATCAGGATGCACCTGCAAGCCCTGACGATACCACCAGTGTACCCAGTGTGTCACCCTGTCTGTTTCTAGAAAAATTCTATCAATTTTTGGCCGTGTTTTCAAGTCAAAACCGGCAAATAGATAAAATAAAAATCATTAAAGTCCCTTTAATGTTAATTTAGACGAGGAGGTCAGCCATGCCCACTGCAGAGAAAATGCTAAATCAGGAAAAATTATACAACAATGGCAAGTTCGTTAAATACAACACGATCAAAGATAAAAAGTTTATTTATACATTTATAAAAGAAGACTGCTATTCAAATTCTTCTAATCTTGAAGCTGCAGTCAACAGACTTGTGGCTTATGAAGATACTGTTTCCAGAAGTAAAAACTACTGTGTTTATTTACAGGTGATGTATCCAAAGGATCTGTCAAAAAATGATCAGCATGAGTTTATAAAAAAATTCATGTTTGAAATAAGTCTACATTATAAAAGACTGCTGTTTGCTTATAAGTTTGTAAGAAGAGGTAAAGGACACTACGTTGATGTTATTGCTTTTGAACGTGAGCTTTACATACGTGAACGGGAAATTGAAGAAGTCTATGCCCGTACTATGTATATAAATAAAATTACCGGCAGAACATGCAGTAAAGATGATCCTGAGGCAGTCTGCAGATGCAAAAAAGGGGCAGTCAAAACTGATGAAAACGGATGTCCGGTAAAGAAAAAAATTCTGATATCTCCTAAGAAAACAAGATATTTCAATTATAACAGCAGTGATGATGCAGCAGTGAAAAAAGCCAACTTTAATAATTTCAGACTTCGTCTCTGCTTTAAGGCATCAACGGCTCTTTCTAAGATTTTCAGCGGATACCGGAATATACGTACATTAAAGTATGCAAAAAGAAGCTATGGTTTCAGCGATGTGCGAACAGTAAATACACAGATGTATAACGATGCACTCAGTGATATTAATAACGAACTCTGGAAAATACAGCAGATATTAGCTTTAAGAGGGGCAGTGCTTGATAAGGCAGAGGCTCAGAAGCGATTCGACAGCATATGGTACAGTCTTGATCACATAAACAGCTATAAGACGATGAAAGCAAATACAAAAAACAGTTACAAGATCAATCTTTCGCCAACTGCATCGATTAACCAGAATACAGAAAAATATAAAGAAACCGTGAAACTGTTCAAGGATGTGTGTATGGCAAAGATACAGCACTGGTATGCTGTAGAATTTATATACAGCTGCAGGCGTATAGAGAAACGGACTGATTCAAAGAGCAGCAGTATGATTTCTGACAATATTACATGGCTGATCAGAAACCTGACACACCTTAAAAATTATCAAATTTCGGACAATATGATACAGGCAGTTGAAAATTCAGTGAGCAGATTAAAAGCCTATAAAAAAGAGAAAAAAGTATTTAGATATAATCAGCAGAATATCAGGAACAGACTGGCTGCAGTTATAAATGCCGAGAACAAGGAGCCGGTGGTTATTGGGCTTTTATCTGTTCTGAAACTGCAGAACAGAGGCATATAGACACAGGAAAAGGGGTGAAAAAATGAATGAATCAGGAAGATTAATCAGTGCAGATTTCCTGCTGCGACTGGCCAATGATGATCTAACTTCAGAAGAAATCTTAAAACTTTATTTTAAGTATTACTTCTGTCAGGGGAAAAACATAAGGGATCTAAGATTAGACTATATGAGACTAAGGAGCAGAGGGTGCAGTTCTGATGATCTTAGATATCTGAATTTCAATCTGCTTTCTAAAGAAAAGATTGAAAAAGCGATAGATAGTGTGAAAGACGCTGTCAATGAATTTATGATCAGAACTTTTGGATTGGAACTGAAGGAAAATACATGGAGGTAGAAAAGTGAAAAAAACAGGAGAGTACATAAGAAAAATAATTAATTCCAATTTCCCGGCATATATATTTCTGTTTATTTTAACAGCAGCACTGATTATAGATACAGCAATGATTGCAGTATCTATTGCAGCGTATGCAATAAGCGGGAATGCTGCAAATCTTGAAAATATAACAACATATGCCCTGATAATTTCGTTTGCATCTACAGTGAATGTGTATCTTATCAAAAAAATAATGAAATAAAAATGTACCAGTGACTGGTACAAAATGGAGGAAATAAAAATGGCAAAAATTATTACAATCGTTAACCGCAAAGGCGGATGCGGGAAAACAACAACTACAAAAAACCTTGGCTACTCACTTGCTAAAAAAGGTTATAAAGTGCTGTTAGTAGATTATGATCCGCAGTGCAATACTACAAAAGGACTGTCCAAACGAAATTACAGGAAAACAGTTATTGATATGATGAGAGGAACTGATGTAAGAAGATGCATCTATAAGACACGGTATGATATGGATATACTGCCCGGCAATCAGTTTCTGGCATCTGAAGAAATAGCAGATCATGTGATAACAGATCAGATGAATCTGATTTTAAGAGATTATGATTTTATTATTAATGATACATCACCTTATTTTAATAAACTGACCGCGGAGATTCTATTTGTCACAGATATGGCAGTAATTCCAACTGTGGTTGAACCGGATTCCCTTGACGGGATGTCAACAACGATAAATGAACTTGAAGAACTCTGTGATTATGACATAAAATACAAGATCTTATTTACACAGGTCAATGATCTAAAAAGTACGGCAGATGATGTAAAAGTACTCGATGATAATCTGGATGATCTTGTGTTCGATACAAAAATAAGATTTCATCGATATGCGGTGAAGAGGGCAAGAATGAAGCAGCAGCCACTGGCCAAAAGATATCGCAGAGCTTCGGTAACCAGGGATTATGAAAAACTGGCCAATGAAATTGTAAGGGAGGCAGATTAATATGGCAAGCAGTATTTTAGGAGCATTTGAAGGAGTAAAAACTAAAAAGAAGAACAAAGATGATATTCAGTATATTTATTACAAAGATATAAGATCTGCACCAAAAAACAGGGATACTGGTGATATTGAAGAACTTGCAGAAGATATTGCTGAAGACGGCTTAGATCATAATCTGGTATTAAGAAAAATCGACGATGAGGATCATAAGTATGAAATAGTTGCAGGACACAGACGGTATCTTGCAATTTGTCATAACATTAATAAGGGTGATTCTACATATGAATACATTCCCGCAAAAGTAAAAAGCTATGATGATGTGGATGCCGTGAGACGTCTTCACTTGAACAATATAAACGGGAAGCCTTATACACCAGGCGAAATGCTTACTGCAATAGAAGACCTGAAGGAAGTCTACCGTATAAAAAAAGAACGCGGTGAAAAAATGCCGGGGAGAGTACAGGAATTAATTGCCAGAGATACTGGTCTGGGAAAGACACAGGTCGGTAATTATGAAAAAATTATCAACAATGCAGTTGAAACGGTAAAGGAACTTGTAAAGAATGATGAAATTACTTTAAATGAAGCACTGGAAATTTCGGAAATGGATGATGAAAATCAGATGAAGTTTGTTGAAGATAATGCGGGCGATATATCTTTAACAACTATAAAAGATTATAAAGAAACACTGTCTTTAGAAGAAGATACTTCAGATGAAGGTGAAAATGAAGATTACGAAGAGTACGGTGAAGATGATATTAATTGTGATGATTTTGACGATACAGATGATGATGACGATGATATCGACGAACCGTATAGCAAGCCGGAGAAAACTGATAAAAGTGTCACTCATTATTCGGTGTCAGAATTAGTTATTGAAATCCAAACAAACCTATATCTGCTGAAAAATAAGATAAACGGTGTTGAGTGGAAAAAAGAACAGATCATGCTTGAGGAAATGATAAAACTAATAACAGAGCTTAAAGAATCAGCAGGTGTATAAATAGAAAAGATATAGTAGAGGGGGGATTGTAATGAGTTATATAGATCTTTTGGATAAAAATAAAAGTATTCAGGCTGCCAGGCATGAAATGGAGCATTTCAGTGATCTGTATAAACTGCATGAATTCAAGGATATTTATGAAATAGGCAGCGCTACAGGAAATGATTCTGTTATAAGCATTATAAACTGTCTGAATTATGATGCAAAGGAAATTAATAAAATAGACAGGCGGGATCGTCAGCTTGAATATATTCAAAAAGTTCTTAAAGCGATATCCAAGCTGAGTGATAAAGATGAGCTTGAATATATCTATTATAAATATGTGAAGTTTTTAAGAAATATTGAAATCGATGAAATGTTGAACAAGAGTCCGCGATCACGAGCTCGTCTTGCCTCTAAAGCATTGTTTAATATGGCTCTTTTACTGAACATCGAAGTGTATGAAGGTGAGGATAAAGCATGAGAGAAGAACGTGTGTATATGGGTCACATCACTGAGTTCCAGAATAAAAAATATTATTTTAAAGGTACGGCAGAGAATATTGCAAAATTCATTATACAGAATTATCAGTACAGTACTGTAATTACTGATAACGATGGCGCAATAATCTGCAGGTCAGTTGTTGGGGGTTATCTAGATGCAGATAATAAGGAAGTAATGGCTGATATATTACCTGTTTTACTTAAATATCAGCGCGGAGAAAAATTTACGGAACTTGTATTTGAAGAGAAAGAAGAAGGAAACTATTACTCTGAGGAGCTAAATGTACCAGTGACTGGTACATTTAGCGAACCAAAAGAAGTTTCAGGTGACAAGATAACGGATAGTCTTATAAAAAGGAAATATTTTCTTTATCAACGTGATTTGACCGAAGAACGGGTTCGGATTCTATATGAAGAATTAAAGGGGAGCGGATACAGTGTCTTAAAAGTAAAAAATAATGGTCTGTATTCACTGTACTGCAGAAAGAGAAAAGTTTTTGAGGGGAGGAGAGGAAATGGATAAATTTAATTCAGACTATGAAGAATATTTAGAAAAAAATGGAATAGGTGTTGTGAAAAACAACTATATAATCTGGTATCAATGTTATGGTACATATATAGGGACTAAAACTGTCTATAATCCTGATATGACTGATTATTATGAAATCCCATGTGAAAAGAAGGTTGCAATATCGGAGCCAATAGAAACAGATATTGTATTTTATACAAAAAGTGAAGCAGAAAGATACTGTGAGGAACATACTGATGAGGATGTTGAATACTGGTTTGAGACAGAAAAGGGCGGGGTGAACGAAAAATGAGTGATTACTTGAAATATCTTCAAGAAAAACGTGCGGAAGTGTTAAAAAAAATTAAGCCGATATGTAGTGCTACAGGCTTAAATAATAAATGTACCAGTGACTGGTACAAATGTTAAAGTTGAGGTGACAGGAATGGAAAGAATAGCTGTTGAGCTGTTTAAAGGAAGACATAAATTTGAAGATATAGAAGGATGTATTTTCAATAAAGAGCTTAGAGATGTTAAGAATATGTATTATATGCAAATGTCAATTAAAAAGGCAGTCGATGCATTAATGAAGAGACATGGGATTCGTGAATATAGAGATATCGAACTGGATGTCTATGTAACAGGACTGACAGTGGCGCTTGTAGAAGTGATAAATTTCTGCAGTCTGTATGACATAAAACTGGTACTGTATCATTACGACAAATATACAAAAAACTATTATACTCAGGATGTGTATTTGAAAAGACAGTAGTACGTTTAAACAGATAAAAATTTTGCGGAATGAAAGATTTATTGCAAAAAACTTTAAAAACCTAAAAAACGGATTTTAACAAGAAAAATATATTAAAAAAATTTCAAAAAAGTTCAAAAAAATAAGCTTGTCAAGGGGTGAAAATTCATTGGTATAAATTTATAAAATGAGAAAAAAATTTAGGAAAACAACTAATATAATGATAAAATTTATGAAAATAAGAATGAGTTGGCACAAAGTTGGCACAAAGTTGGCACAAAAGGTGGCAAAAAAGTGGCACAAAGTTGGCATTTACAATGACTAAAAAAAGTGATAATATGGTATCATACAGAAGTATACAGGAAACAGAGATGTTCCAAAACAGAATATATGAAGTAATGTACCAGTCACTGGTACATTTTTTGTTATTTTTACCTGTTCAAATTGAAAATTTGAACATATAGACTTAAGTCAGTTGAGCATAC
>ERZ506925.387-NODE-387-length-20990-cov-11.0339_pt1 | contig 20990 bp, 7 predicted proteins | sample MGYA00513973_ERZ506925 | MGnify/ENA metagenome assembly ERZ506925
AGCGACCACAATATTCGGTGATGAATCTTTCAAAAGCAAAAGAGTTGGGATTTGAAATCCCAACATGGCAAGAAGCATTAAGAATGATGGTGCAATCTAGTAAGTAATTAGAGATGTATTATAAAAAAATTTGTATTGGTGGAATAAAAAATGAACATTTCTGTTTTTGGATTAGGCTATGTCGGGCTAGCAAACGCGTTATTATTATCTCAAACTGAACATGTTAAAGCGTATGATATTGTAAATGAAAAAGTTAATCTTTTAAGTCAAAGGAAATCACCTTTAGAAGACAAAGAAATACACGAATTTTTGAAACGTGATGACTTGAATATTGAGTTCACGAACGATTTTGAATATGCTGTAAAATATGCAGATTACTTAATTATTGCTACACCAACTGATTATGATGAAGTGAAGAACTATTTTAATACATCTACAGTTGAAAAAGTTATAGAAAAAGCATTGGCGATACGCCCAGATGCAACCTTCATAATTAAATCGACTGTACCAGTTGGATATACGTTAGATGTAAAGGCAAGATTTAATACTGAGAATATCATCTTTTCTCCTGAATTTTTGAGAGAAGGCAAAGCTTTATATGACAATTTGTATCCTTCCAGAATTGTTGTAGGTGAGGTTTCTGATCGGGGAAAAGAAATTGCTGCTATGTTCAAAGATAGTTGTATTAAAGAAGAAGTGCCAGTTTTACTCACTCATTCTACTGAAGCAGAGGCAATAAAACTTTTTTCAAATACGTATCTTGCCCTAAGAGTAGCATATTTCAATGAGTTAGACACTTATGCAGAGTCACGTGGTTTAGATAGTAGACAGATAATTGAGGGTGTAGGATTAGATCCACGTATAGGCTCACATTATAATAATCCTTCCTTTGGTTATGGTGGTTATTGCTTACCAAAGGATACAAAGCAGTTAAGAGCAAATTATGAAGATGTTCCTAGTAACATTATTGGTGCTATTGTAGAAGCGAATACTACCCGAAAAGATTTTATTGCTGATCAAATTATTGCAAAAAAACCTAAAGTAGTTGGTATCTATCGTCTGACTATGAAGGCAAACTCAGATAACTTCAGATATTCTTCTATCCAGGGGATTATGAAACGTATTAAAGCAAAAGGTATAGAAGTTGTTGTCTATGAACCAACTTTAGATGCAGCTGAATTTTATCATTCAAGAGTAATAAAAGATTTTGATGAATTTAAAGTTTTGTCTGATGTAATTGTTACCAATCGTTTTGAAGAAATTTTGAAGGATGTTGAGAATAAGGTATATACAAGAGATATCTTTGGTGACAACTAACATCGTTTTGTTGAATAAAATTATTATGCTTAAATCTTAATGCAGTTGAGAGCAATCTAATCAATTATTGTTCTCAACTGTATTCTTGATTTTAAATTTGAAATTGGAGTCCTTACATCTCAAACTTCCGCCAATCAAACAAATAAATCACCCCAATTGCTTTAAACGTCAAATAGACAAAATGACCATAATTATGGCCAATCAGATGTAACGCATCAGCGGAAGCTCCTTTATTCGACCAAAGAGTAAAACCTAATATAATGGCTAAGATCATCAGACCTTTTCCTAATGCAAAGACAATTGTTTTTGCAGGGAGGGGTCTTTTTTTTGTGAGGAAAAAGCCGAATAAAAGGACAAAGTTAACTAGTAACAAAAAATGTGCAGCAGCTGTCCATAAGTTCATTGTTCCTGTAGGTGTTAAGAAGTCGGTGAAAACACAAGCGACGACTGCAGTTAAATTAAGCAAGTATAGAGGAAGTCGAAAGGTTGGTTTCTTTTCGTCACTCATTCTTTCTGGTTCGTCTGCTGCTTGTTCTGGTTTTAGCAGTGACTCTAAATCGATTTGGTAGAGATCACTTAATTTGATCAATGTGTCGATGTCAGGGGTACTTCGGTTGTTTTCCCAATTTGAAATCGTTTGTCTAGTAACAAATAATTTTTCGGAAACTTCTTGTTGGGTGAGTCCTAACTTCAAGCGACTCTCTTTTATTTTTTCAGCTATAGTCATTTCAATGCTCCTTCTGACCTATCCTATCATAAAGCGGTTCAAAGAAACAATTGTAAAGCTCGATTTAACGAAAAAATGCACAAGTTCTTTTCTTTGTTCTTAAAAGATTAAATTTAAATGATCTTATGTCAGATATTCCTAAAAAATTTCCTGAAAGTGCTCGATTTTTTTCAGTGAATCCTTCACCTGTAATAGGTAACAATTGTCATATATGAACTGATAAATGTTCAAAGATAGCACATATTGAGAGTAGAAGATAGACTTGCTCGAATCATTCAAAAAAAGAATGCCACGTTTAAGTAAAAAATAATTTGCTTTTTTGAAAATGAAATCATTGATAAAACAAGGATGCAAAGAAGATTTGCGCTGGTTTGCACTGGATTTGCTTGAAGGTAAGGGTGCTTGAATTATAAAATTCTGAAGAGGTGATGCAATGCGAAGACAAGTGAATTAAGTATACATACGATCAATGGTATTTCATGTGTCCGCATAAAAAATTTTTGATAGGAGTGGATGATACGCTAAATAAAAAATTGTTTGTAAATTAAAAATTAATAAATTATAATGATTTTTAGGCGTAAAAAAAAGTTTGGATAAAAAGGTTTTAATTTTGAAAAAGAAGGTTAAGGTGAAAGTTTGTGAAAAAGAAGTTTAAATCTATTCTATCTTTAGTAATCTTATTAAGTGCTGCGGTGGTAACGCCAGCATTTCAGGTAGTGGCGGAAAGCCAAGTGTTTTCAGAATCTCCGCAGGTGGATCAGGAAGAAGTGAAAACTGTACAATCTGATGATACGAATGCTTCTGCGGATGCTGGACAAGCTACCTCTCAAGTAGAAAATCCTACGCTAACAACAACGACCTCAGCGCGCTTGGATGCTGAGAACGAACAAACACAAGCAAGTAGTGACAGTAAAGAAGCCATCAGCGGATCAGAAAATAAAGAAGAACCTGCTGCAAGCCCTGTAAATAATGTCCCTTCTTCTGTTGATCCGTCGTCTGCAAGAGCTGCCAATGCGCAACTGACGGTTCAAGTTTTAGATAGTAATTCAAACCAGCCAATCCAAGGCGCTTATTTCACATTGACCTCCTCGACATCTGGTGAAGTGACGTTATTAGTCACGGACAGTTCAGGAAAGGTAACGATTCAGGTTCCTTCAGGGGGCTACTTTATTAAGCAAGTGGGTACAACGAATCAAAGATTGAACTACGCATTTACATCGATTGGAAATTCTATCAATTTGCAAGCAGGAGAAACCAAAACATTGGCACTTTATGAGCGTCAAATTGTAGGCGAGTATGCTTTTGGAGATAGCCCCGATACGATTCATATTCCTGTAAATAGTACCTTCGATTTCTCAACACAGGCATTAGGGATCGAGGCGTTTAAGTTAAATTTTAGCGGCAACATAGAAAAAAGTATTTCTGACTCACAGATCTTTCCGTACTACACAAATGTTGATCCGAGCAAACCGGGGACTTACGTAGCAATTTTTATGGCTAGACAAGCCTCATATAGTGTATATACAACACATGTAGTCAATGTCATTGTTGACCCGGAGCAGGTGGGAGAGGTAACTGTCAGATATCTTGATACTCAAGGGCAAGAAATCCATGAAACGAAGACTTTATCTGGTACCATTGGTGCTTCATATGATGCTAGTACGGATGAGTATAAGTTATCAATTGACGGTTACACCCTAGACGAAAGCCAATTACCAGAAAACAGTAAGGGTGTGTTTGGAGAAACAGCGCAAACCGTCACCTATATCTACACAGAAAATCCGATACCAGCAGCGGATGTCACGATTGAGTATGTAGATTTAGAAGGCAACGAAATCCACGCTAGCCAAACGATTAGCGGGAATGTGGGTGACTCTTTCGATGCAAGGACAGAAAAATTTCAACTAACAATCGAAGGCTACACTTTAGACGAAAGCCAATTACCAGAAAATCTTAAAGGCGTATTTAGCGAAAAAGCGCAAACCGTCACCTACATCTACACAAAAAATCCCGTACCAGCAGCGGATATAATGGTCAAATATGTGGATACAGAAGGCAACGAAATCCACGCTAGCCAAACGATCAGTGGAAACGTAGGCGACTCTTACGATGCCAGCACAGAAAAATACCAACTAACAATCGAAGATTACACTTTAGACGAAAGCCGGTTGCCAGAAAATCTTAAAGGTGTATTTGGCGAAACGGCGCAAACCGTCACCTATATCTACACAAAAAATCTGATACCAGCAGCGGACGTCACGGTCGAGTACGTGGATACAGAAGGCAACGAAATTCACGCTGCTGAAAAAATTAGCGGTAATGTAGGTGATACATACGATGCCAGTACAGAACAATATCAATTAACGATCGAGGGTTACTCGCTTGATAAAACTCAATTACCAGAAAACAGTAAAGGTGTATTTTGCGAAACAGCACAAACAATCACCTACATCTACAAAAAAAATCCGATACCCGCAGCGGATGTAACTGTTGAATATGTGGATACGGAAGGCAAAGAAATACACTCCTCTCAAACGATTAGCGGGAATGTGGGCAACACTTTCGATGCTAGTACAGATCAATATAAACTATCGATCGATGGCTACACCTTAGACGAAAGCCAATTACCAGAAAATAGTAAAGGCACATTTAGCGAAAAAGCGCAAACCGTCACCTACATCTACACAAAAAATCCGATACCAGCAGCTGATATAACAGTAAAATACGTTGATACAGAAGGCGAAGAAATTCATTCTCCTCAAACGATCAGTGGAAACGTAGGCGACTCTTACGATGCTAGTACAGAAAAATATCAACTAGCAATTGATGGCTACACTTTAGATAAAAGCCAATTGCCAGAAAATAGTAAAGGCACATTTAGCGAAAAAGCGCAAACCGTCACCTACATCTACACAAAAAATCCGATACCAGCAGCGGATGTCACGGTTGAGTACGTGGATTTAGAAGGCAACGAAATCCACGCTAGCCAAACGATTAGCGGGAATGTGGGCGATTCTTATAATACTAGTACAGAAAAATATCAGCTAACAATCGAAGGCTACACCCTAGATCAAAGCCAATTACCAGAAAATAGTAGAGGTATGTTTAGTGAAACAGCGCAAACCGTCACCTACATTTACACAAAAAATCCTGTACCAGCAGCGGATGTCACGATTGAGTATGTAGATACAGAAGGCAACGAAATCCACGCTAGTCAAACGATTAGCGGGAATGTAGGCGACTCTTTCGATGTAAGCACAGATCAATATAAACTATCGATCGATGGCTATACACTAGACGAAAGCCAATTGCCAGAAAATAGTAAAGGTGTATTTGGCGAAACGGCGCAAACCGTCACCTACATCTACACGAAAAATCCGATACCAGCAGCGGATGTCACAGTGGAGTACGTGGATACAGAAGGCAACGAAATTCACGCTTCTCAAACGATTAATGGAAACCTAGGCGACTCTTACGATGCTAGTACAGAAAAATATCAACTAGCAATCGAAGATTACACATTGGATGAAAGCCAATTGCCAGAAAATCTTAAAGGTGTCTTTAGTGAAACAGCACAAACCGTCACCTACATTTACACAAAAAATCCTGTACCAGCAGCGGATGTCACGATCGAGTATGTAGATAGAGAAGGCAACGAAATCCACGCTAGCCAAACGATCAGTGGAAACGTAGGCGACTCTTACGATGCCAGCACAGAAAAATACCAACTAACAATCGAAGACTACACATTGGATGAAAGCCAATTGCCAGAAAATCTTAAAGGTGTCTTTAGTGAAACAGCACAAACCGTCACCTATATCTACACAAAAAATTCTGTACCAGCAGCGGATGTCACGGTCGAGTATGTGGACACAGAAGGCAATGAAATTCACCCTTCACAAACGATCAGTGGAAACGTAGGTGAGTCTTACGATGCCAGTACAGAAAAATATCAGCTAACAATCGAAGGCTACACCTTAGATCAAAGCCAATTACCAGAAAATAGTAAAGGTATGTTTAGTGAAACAGCGCAAACCGTCACCTACATTTACACAAAAAATCCTGTACCAGCAGCTGATGTATCAGTGGAGTATGTGGATACAGAAGGCAAAGAAATACACTCCTCTCAAACGATTAGCGGGAATGTGGGCGACTCTTTCGATGCTAGTACAAATCAGTATAAACTATCGATCGATGGATACACTTTAGACGAAAGCCAATTACCAGAAAATCATAAAGGTGTGTTTAGCGAAACAGCGCAAACAGTCACCTACATCTACACGAAAAATCTGATACCCGCAGCTGATGTCACGGTTGAGTATGTAGATTTAGAAGGCAACGAAATCCACGCTAGCCAAACGATTAGCGGGAATGTGGGCGACTCTTACGATGCAAGCACAGATCAATATAAACTATCGATCGATGGCTATACACTAGACGAAAGCCAATTGCCAGAAAATCTTAAAGGCGTATTTAGCGAAACAGCGCAAACAGTCACCTACATCTACACGAAGAATCCTTTACCCGCAGCTGATGTCACGATTGAGTATGTAGATGTAGAAGGCAACGAAATTCATCCTTCACAAACAATCAGTGGAAACGTAGGCGACTCTTACGATGCTAGCACAAAAAAATATCAACTAACAATCGAAGGCTACATAGTAGACGAAAGTCGGCTGCCGCAAAATGCCAAAGGTACATTCGGTAAGGAAGAGGCAACTGTGACGTATGTTTATACAAAAGAAAACGCAGCAACCGTCATTATTTCTGATAAAAAAGAAAAAGAACCATCGGCGACTGTTGTTTCGAAAAAAAGTGCTTCTGCACAAAGATTGCCGCAGACCGATGAACAGGGGACGTTGTTCCCGTTTGTAGTTGGTTTGTTCTTTATCGCCACGGCAAGCTGGCTTTACTTCAGAAAGCGTAAATAGCGATTAAGTAAGCCATTGGGGAAAGGCGTTACTGACTATCAAAAAGGACAGCTACGCTTCAGCTGTCCTTTTTGTTGCTTATTTACCTAAAAATGAAATGAATCCCAGGGAATCATAGAGAAAATGGCAGATCCAGCTGACCCATACGCTATTGGATTTTTTCCAAACGTAGTTGAGTGCCAATCTGGCAGGTATCAAGGTGATCAATAATTGAGCTGGATGAAAGCCGTACGCTGGGATGTGCCACAAAGCGAATAGCACACTGCAAATGATGGATGACCAGGCAAAAGAAAAGCCTCTTTTCTGCAACGCCAACAAGAGGTTGGTGCTAAGCAATTCTTCTCCCATCAGCATAAAGGGGACTTGCACAAAGACCATTTGGACAGTGATGGTTTCGCTGATCGAGTTGGTTGTTGGTTGTCCAAAAATAGCGGCATAAATAAAGGAAAAGAACACGCCAGTCAAAATGACGAAAGGCACACCCCATAATAAAACAATGAAACGAAAATGCTTGAATTGTTCCAAAAAGGTCCTTCGTAAGAGGAAGTACCCTGCACCAAATGCCAAAATCACATTCCATACAGTACCAACGATGGATAAAACGGAATCGCTTAGGGGTGTATAGGGAAGCATTTGATAGGTTAAACCGATGACTAATGTGAGAATAAATAAATACATTGCTGACTTGTGTTTCATTTTGAACACATCCTTTAAAGTAATTGCCACACGCTGAATTATAAACAGAAAAAACATCAAAGTACAAAAAGATATCTCTCATTATTTTTAAACGAAAATAAAAAGGAGTGAATACGATATCATGACTGACAGGCTTGCTTTTATTAGTATCAGAATAAAAGATTTCTAAGAACAATTCTCAAAAATGGTGAACAAAAAGAGAAGTTTATAAGAATCTATGTAACACTGTTGAAATATTATTACGCTTATGTTACATTTTGTTTACGTTATTATGTTTAGGGAGAATGTTTATGAAGAAATCAAGCAATTATTCAAATAATTCACAACATAAAGAAGCGACGTCTGAAAAACAAGCACCTTTTTCAAGGGTCGAATCACATCAAAAGCAAACAACGGGAACGACAAGACGCACGCCAACCGCCAATCGTCAAGTTTCTAAAAAGAAGCCAACCCATCGCAAATATCTCTTTTCATTGATGACGCTGCTGACAATCGTCATTATCGCCACTGGCGGCTATATTGCTTTTACTTTGAAGCAGCAAGAAGCATTGGCACGCGAAAAATATGAAGCTGCCGCACAAAAGCTATTAGCATCCATCCAAGAAGAACAAGCCAAAGAGGGAATTCCCGCAAAACTTGAAACATTGTCTGATGGGGACAAAAAAGAATTGATTTTCCGACCAAAAGAAGAAAATGCCATCCCTGTAAAGGATGCAAGTCAGAAATTATCGACCATGGCGAACAAGCTATGCAAAAAACACGCCGACAAAGAGACCGTTACGATCGCTCGGATTCAAGCACAAGCAGTTGCATCAAAAGTGTCAACCTATTCCTTAAAAGCGGACAGCTATGTTTGGAATCGGGAGACTGGGCGGTTTGAAGATGCGGATAGCGTGGTTGCCGATCCAATTTTTATTTCCGAGAAAACCGGCAATGAATTATCCTTGAAAGACTTGGTTCCAGATGAAGGCAGCTTGCTAGGGATCCAGCAAGTCATTCAACAAAAGCTTTTGGATCAAGCCAAAGAACCGACTAAAATCATTGATGCGGTCTTGGCGATGGACCGAATCACCTATGATTCAAAATTTACTTATGATCCTGAAAAAATAACGCTCCAGTTGCCGCAAAATCAAACAGGCGTATCCGAGATCACTTTGGCTTACAAAGAGATTGCGCCCTTTATTGATCCAGAGCTGGTCAATGCGGATCAATTGAAAGAGCGACAAGCGATGTTAGACGAAAACAAAAAATATGTTGCGTTGACTTTCGATGATGGACCAAATGATACCTCGACATTGGATCTCTTAAAAATCTTGAAAGACAATGATGTGAAGGCAACGTTTTTTGAATTAGGCCAAATGGTGGATCGATATCCTGAAGTCGCGAAAAAAGTCCATGAGGAAGGACATGAAATTGCCAGTCACTCCTATTCTCATCCCCAATTAAATACGTTGTCGCCAGAGGAGGTCAAAGCGGAAATAACCAAAACGGACAAAGCCATCTATCAGGCGACAGGGGTCTTGCCTAAAAATTTGCGCCCGCCATATGGGGCGATCGATCAACAAAGCGCCCAAGCGGCAGGAAAATCGATCATTCAATGGAGTGTTGATACCGAGGATTGGAAGCTAAAAGATCCGAACAAGATTTTGAAGGTCGTCCAAAACAATGTTTACGATGGATCGATTATTTTGTTACATGATATTCATCCGAAATCTGTTCAAGCCGTGCCGGGCATCATCAAAGCACTCAAAGCGCAAGGCTATGAATTTGTGACGATCGATCAATTGCTCAATGGCAGCCAAAAACCAATGTATCAATACTTTGGTGCAACAGATGAACGCAGTGTTAGCTAATAGCTGAAAAAGGAAGTGATGGCAATCATCACTTCCTTTTTTTATTAAACGAACGCTGCAGTTGCCGCTTTATCACTCGGAGGAGGCAAATGCTTGAAGGTAGTCATCATCCAGTAGTAAAGCAAAATCATCGGCAAGGGCACCTTGATCCAATTCTCGCATGATAGCCAGCATCTTTGTGGTAATCCTTTTGCCTGCTTTTTTGTCACCGGTTCGTAAGAGCAACACGCCTTGGAAAAACTTACAGACGGTTTGGTGGAAAAATTCTTTATAGTCTGTCGCCAAAAGCTTCAATTGGACGACAAGAACTTCCGTCGCATCATATTGCTGGTGTTTTAGCGTATATTCGATCAAATTGATCAGTAGCGCGCAATAGATTTCCCGACCTTTTTCCATATCGATGTAGTATTCGAGCATCTTGGATACTTTTTTGAAGAAGAGGAAATTATGGTCGTTGTCCAAAAGATCGATGGTGTTGCCAAATAGTTGGATTTCTTGTAACGTCCAGCTCTCAACATCAACGAGATAAGAGATAATCGTTTGACGATCACATTCCAAAACCGCACGTTTCCGATAGACGCCATGTTCGGCCAAGCATTGCAGCATGCGAATCCGTGAGCGAACCTCTGCGATGCGGACATTGTTCAGTCGGCTAGAGGTTTGCTGCAGCTCCTGTAATAGAATTTGTAACTGGTAGATATCGTGCTTGTTTGAATATTGCGTGTACCGATGGTTGTAGCTGTTTTGCTCATCCAGCCGATAGCCATTCGCGATATAGAGAAATTCATCGATATCCATTGATAGATTTTCTAAGATTTGCAACAGCAGGTTGGCAGCAATCTGGTGCTTGCCTTTTTCAAATTCGACGGCATAGGATTTTGAAATAATCGTGCCATAGACTTCTTTTTGGGTGAAGCCTTTTTTCAATCGGATTTGTCTGATCGTTTCGCCATACATAAGAAAGCCTCCGCTCTCATTGAATTAATGAAACCATGTATCCCCATTATAGTAAAACAAGTCCAGTGTAGGAATTAAAAAGGTCTTATATTTCAGACCTCAACTTATTTTATGAGAAAACAGTTGGTAGTTTTTGTGATGATTGCTAGTTAGACAGATACAAAAATAAACCAAATCAATTGAAAAACGTGAGAACGCCGGGTTCTCACGTTTTTTTTATTTCTCATGACGACCTTTCTTTCGAAAGAAAAGTAGTCCAGCAATTCCGATGACCATTATCCCAACAGCTTGCATCAAAAAGGATAAAAGACTATTTTCGCCTGTTTTGGGTAAATAGCTATTGTCAGCTGCAGTGTATGATTTGATCTGTTGCTTATGATTTAGTCGGGTATTTTCGCGCTCTTCAGTATTGTCAAAGTTTTTCTTAGATAGTTCTTTAGGTCTTTGTTGAACAAGTTTTTTTCTGATCGATTTGACTCTAGAAGGAGCGTTGCTTTTCTGTTGTCTATGAATGTCGTTATCCAAATTTTTCGTTTTCGTTGCTTTAGATGACGGAAGGGCTGCAATCTGTTCTTTTCCTTTAGGGTGAACAATCGTCATTGCTTTAGGTTCAGCATTGACAGGAACTACAGGTTGCGGGAATTCCGTTTGGTTTGAAGGTGTCGGTATCTTACTAGGTACAGCCATCGGAATTTTCGTCGGAACCAGCAATTCCTGCTTTTGGTTGATCGCAGTTGGCGTAGCACCAGGTACAGCATAAGGCACTTTATTAGGGACCAAAGAATCAATGGGTACTAAAGGAGCAGGAATTTTCTCAGGTACAGCAATTGGAGTTTTCGTCGGAACCAGCAATTCCTGTTTCTGGTTGATCACAGGTGGTGTAGCACTAGGTACAGCATAAGGCACTTTATTCGGCACCAAAGAATCAATGGGTACTAAAGGAACAGGAATTTTCTCAGGTACAGCCATCGGAATTTTCGTCGGAACCAGCAATTCCTGCTTTTGGTTAATCGCAGTTGGCGTAGCACCAGGTACAGCATAAGGCACTTTATTAGGCACCAAGGAATCAAAGGTTACTAAAGGAACAGGAATTTTCTCAGGTACAGCCATCGGAATTTTCGTCGGAACCAGCAATTCCTGCTTTTGGTTAATCGCAGTTGGCGTAGCACCAGGTACAGCATAAGGCACTTTATTAGGCACCAAGGAATCAAAGGTTACTAAAGGAACAGGAATTTTCTCAGGTACAGCCATCGGAATTTTCGTCGGAACCAGCAATTCCTGCTTTTGGTTGATCGCAGTTGGCGTAGCACCAGGTACAGCATAAGGCACTTTATTAGGGACCAAAGAATCAATGGGTACTAAAGGAGCAGGAATTTTCTCAGGTACAGCAATTGGAGTTTTCGTCGGAACCAGCAATTCCTGTTTCTGGTTGATCACAGGTGGTGTAGCACTAGGTACAGCATAAGGCACTTTATTCGGCACCAAAGAATCAATGGGTACTAAAGGAACAGGAATTTTCTCAGGTACAGCAATTGGAGTTTTCGTCGGAACCAGCAATTCCTGTTTCTGGTTGATCACAGGTGGTGTAGCACTAGGTACAGCATAAGGCACTTTATTCGGCACCAAAGAATCAATGGGTACTAAAGGAGCAGGAATTTTCTCAGGTACAGCAATTGGAGTTTTCGTCGGAACCAGCAATTCCTGCATCTTGTTTATGACAGTTGGCGTAGCACCAGGTACAGCATGGGGAGCGCTCGTAGGTATTACCTCTTGTGCCACTTTATCTGAAGGTTTTGGAACAGCAGGTGGGACCGCTTGAGGCGTTTTTATGGGTTCTATGGTCGATGCAGGTTGCTCGGATTTTTCAGGTTTCATTTCTGGAACGGTAAATGGTTCTTTTGAGGTAGGAATAGTTTGCTCATTTTGTTTTTTCGGCGCTGGTATCTGCTGTGGTTGACATACTGGTTGTTTTTGTGAAGGAACTTGCATAGTCGGATGAGGATCGGGCTCCTGTGTAGGTTTACTTAATTGCTCGTTTGCAATCAGTTGCTCCGCATGTTCCTTGGGAACGGCTTTGCCTTCGTCATACCAATAATCACCATCTTTTAATAAGACGTGATGAGTGATTGGATCGGTCAAATATGATGCGCTTTTTTCCTGTGCGAAGCAGGTTTTAACAGTGAAGGTTCCTAAAATTGCTGTGGTCATTAAACTTGTTACGATTTCTTTTTTCATAATCTTCTCCCTTACATTTCTTTCTCAGACAAAACTAAGACATATCAATACAAGAATCATTACTAACCAATCCATCTTCTCATGCTCCTTATGTGGTATTAGAAGAAGACGATTGGGCAGCAGCGTTTCCTTCTTACCAGCAAGTATAAACAAAAAGAAGCGAATGAACGCTTACGTCCAAAATATAAGACCAAATAGCTACTGAAGAATTTCCTTGAAAGAAAAAAGTAGGTGGTGGTTGAAGAAATTTCATTTCATGATTGCTCACGCTAGAATTTAATAGGAGATTTTCATTCCTTTTTTCACACAACGTTCTGGGAGCTTTTCGAGCCCATTTTTTTCGTCGGTAAGAGTTATTTTAGACAATATCGTGAAAAGCGCCTGAATTATTTTTGTTTTTTTATTTACAGAGGTAAAAAACGAGGTTGAATATAAGAAAAAACAACATCATCGTTTTTCTCCTCTTTTGCGTGTAAAGAGACAAATGTAATCGTATTCAGTATGTTGATTAAATATAAAGAAAGGCATGATTTTATGATAAAAAATGAAAATATTTTATCGCTAGGCACTTATTTATCAGATAAATATAAATAATTTTTGCTCGTTTATAAAATAAAAGTTTTATGTTTTGTAACGTTAATTTCAGTGTTTTTTTAATTATTTATCGTGTTTATAATTTGTTGGAAAGAAATAAATTTGCTAGAATTTTGGTACACAGTGTGTTCGTTTAGTTATTTTATTTTTATGATTCACAAGCGATTTCTACTATGCTGCTAAACTATTTGAACAAAAATCACTGGGTTTTTCAGAAAGCATGCGAAAAAACGTCGCGGTGCGATCGGTTACTTTTGTTTTCTCTCTATGCCTTTGGGTGTTGGGTTGAAATAGATTTTCATCTGGTATTAAAGGGGGAAAGAAGGATTCCAGAGATCATCAGTTTTATCTTTTGTCGGTTAAATTTTTTTCGAACAGGAGGAGAATGAATGAAAGGCGTTAATTATAAAAAGCTCATGGATTCAAAGAAAAACACACGCGTTCGAACAAAGAAAAACATTATTGCGAATTTAACTGTTAGTGGGATGTTGTTGACGAGTACAGTGGTCGTGCCAGCAAGTTTATTATGGGCACCAACGACGGTTGAAGCTGCTTTGGTTTCAGCTGAACTTTTCTCAGATATCACAGCATCTAATAACTCAGGCACGAGTGCGTCTGCCCCTTATGCAACTCCTGGTGCAACGAACCAAGTCAATTTCTCGATTTCTGGATCAAATGCAGTAACGGTTGATGTCTTGAATGGGGATAAAGTCGCAGTTGTTGGGGTTCCTCAAGGGCTTACTGGTTTGGTTCAACCGGCAGGAAATGCGTCGATTTCTACCAATGTGACACTACAACTGGGGAATTTCCCAGCCTTGCAAACCTTGATCGGGACAGTCACACCAGCAGTCGATACCTTGATCAGTACGGTGGATGGGATCGTCAATCAAAATTTAGCTGACGCACTGGATATTCCGCCAACAATCGTTGGTGGCTTGCCGAATCCGTTGTATACGGCGGCTTCAATCGTGGATGTTAGCCAAGTGATTTCCGTCAACTTAGATGAAATTACGACCCAGTTAGATTTACTAAATCAACTTGGACAATTTGGCCAAGCGAATTTTGAAGTTCCAGCTGGACTAACCGAAAACGAACGTGCCCTGATCGCCAATGTGGATGATGGTTTATTTATCGTTGTCAATCAGCGCATCAATCAGATTCTTGATAATTTACAAGCAGCACAGATTCAAGTCAGTATTCTAGATGGTGCAAGTGATTTTCCGGGAATTGGTACCTTGATCAGCGGAATCAATACACTGGTACAAACGACGGTCAACACCGCCAAAGCGACTTTAAATGGCACGGTTGAAACTGCTCAAAATGTCTTGAATGCTACGACCGATCTAGCAGATCAAGTCGCTTCTGCTTCTGTTTTAGGTCAAACCAACGTGGTGATTCCAACGAATGTTACCAGTCCGACCTATGCGCAATTGGTTGAAAATGGTGTGGCGAATCCTTCCACTCCTTACGAAGCTCGCTTTGAAGCAACGATGTCTCAGCTTGACCTCATAACCATTGATTTATTTACGGATGCTGACGGCAATAACTCGATTTGGTTTGCACCAGATACACCAGAAGATCAAACCGATACACCAACGATCAATCCATTGACAGCAGGTGAAACGACGATCAGCGGAACAGCTGAGCCAGGCGCAGCCATCACATTGGCGATCAACGGCGGTGCACCTATTACCACAACCGCAGATGGTGACGGCAATTGGACGACCGATGTCCCTGAATTGGTAGAAGGCGCTACAGTCACAGCAGTAGCGGAAGCGGATGGGGAATCAGCGAGTGAACCTGCGACGGCAACGGTAGCGGCACCAGTGGTCAATGCACCGACGGCTTCAATTACAGGAAACAGCACCGATGGGTATCCTGTGACGGGGACAGCTGCAGCAAATGCAGCCATTGAAATCACCAATGCCGAGGGTGAAGTCGTTGGCACTGGGACGGCAAATGAGAACGGCAACTACAGCATCACGTTGAACCCAGCAGATGTAGCAGAAAATGAAAACTTGAATGTTGCTGCAATCGTTACTGCTGGCGGTCAAACTTACCGCAGTGGCAATACGCCAATCGTCGTTCCAGCAGACGATGCCGAGCAACAAACGGGAACACCAACGATCCAACCAGTGACTGCCGGGGATACAAGCGTCAGCGGAACGGCTGAGCCTGGTGCCTCGATTACTGTGACCGTCAACGGTGCAGATCCGATCGTGACGGAAGCCGATGAAGAGGGCAATTGGCGTGTTGATGTGGCCGAAGTGTCAGAAGGCGATACGGTTTCAGCTGTTGCCGAATTAGCAGGACAAACGCCAAGCCAACCGGCTAGCACCACCGTGTCCGCCTTAACGGTCAATGCACCGACGGCTTCGATTACAGGAAATAGTCAAGAGGGCTATCCAGTGACTGGAACAGCAGCACCAAATGCGGCCATTGAGATCACCAATGCGGATGGCGAAATTGTCGGAACAGGTACCGCCAACGAGAATGGCGTTTATACGGTGACGTTAGATCCAGCAGATGTTGACGCGGAAGAAACCCTCAATGTGACGGCGGTTGTCACCGCTGGCGGCGAAACCTACCGTAGCAGCCCAACACCTGTTGTGGTGCCTGCGGATATTTTGCAGACGGAAACACCAACGATCGATCCAGTCAGTGCTGGAGATACGACCGTTAGTGGGACATCCGAACCGGGGGCAACGGTAACGATCACGCTTCCTGAAGGCGATCCAATCACGGCTGAAGCCGATGATGAAGGCAACTGGGAAGCAACGGTTCCTGAATTGTCAGAAGGCGATTCCGTGACGGTCGTAGCTGAGTCTGAAGGCAAAGATCCAAGTGCCCCAATCACCGTGAGTGTAAGCGGTTTGACTGTGGCGGCGCCAACAGCTACGATCACTGGAAATAGCACAGATGGGTATCCAGTAACGGGAACAGCGACTGCCAATGCAGCGATTGAAATTTTGAATGAAGCAGGCGATGTCGTTGGTAGTGGAACAGCCGATGACGATGGCAACTTCACGATCACCCTTGATCCTCAAGAGGTGGCAGCTGGCGACAACTTGCGGGTGGAAGCGATCGTGACGGCTGGTGGTGAAGACTATCGCAGTACAGGCACACCGCTTGTAGTTCCTGCAGATGATGTAGAAAACTTGACGGAAACACCAACGATCAACCCAGTAACAGCTGGGGATACGACTGTTAGCGGAACGGCTGAACCAGGGGCAACAGTGACGATCACGCTGCCTGAAGGCGATCCGATCACGGCAGAAGCCGATGACGAAGGCAACTGGGAAGCGACAGTTCCTGAACTATCAGAAGGCGATACGGTAACAGTCGTTGCCGAAGCCGAAGGCAAAGATCCAAGTGCACCGATTACCGTGACCGTTGATGGTGTTACGGTCAGTGCACCGAGCGCTTCCATCACAGGCAATAGCACGGATGGCTATCCAGTCAGCGGAACAACGACACCTAATGCGGCAATTGAGATTTTGAATGAAGCAGGCGATGTTGTTGGTAGCACGACGGCGGATGACACGGGTGCTTATACCGTGACCTTAGATCCAGCCGATGTGGCACCAGAAGAAGCCTTGCGGGTAGTGGCAGTCGTGACAGCGGGCGGTCAAGACTACCGTAGTAATGCCACGCCAATCACGGTACCAGCAGACATTGAACAAACAGGGACACCAACGATCGATCCGGTCACAGCAGGTGATACCACGATTAGCGGAACGGCAGAACCAGGGTCGACGGTTACTGTGACGATCACGGATCAAGAACCAGTAACGGCTGAAACGGATGACGAAGGAAACTGGCTTGCAGAAGTGCCAGCAGTCTCTGGTGGCGATACAGTCACGGTCGTTGCGGAAGCCGAAGGCAAAGAGCCAAGCGCGCCAATCAGCGTTGGAGTCGCAGGAGTGACCGTAGCAGCACCAACAGCGATCATCAGCGGCAATAGTACCGATGGCTATCCAATCACGGGGACTGCACCAGCGAATGCAGCGATCGAAGTACTGAATGAAGCAGGCGATGTGATTGGTACTGGCACAGCCGATGGGGATGGAAACTATACGGTAACCATCGCACCAGCCGATGCAGCACCAGAAGAAACCTTGTCTGTCGTTGCGATCGTAACAGCTGGCGGGGATGAGTACCGCAGTCCTGCCACACCAGTGACGGTCCCAGCAGATGAGCTTGAACAAACAGCATTACCAACCATCGACCCAATCAATGCAGGGGACACGACGATCAGTGGGACTGCCGAACCAGGCGCTACGGTGACGGTAACGATCCCAGGTGAAGAACCTGTGACTGGTGAAGCCGATGACGAGGGCAACTGGACGGTTGAAGTTCCTGAAGTTTCTGAAGGAGAAACCGTCACAGTGGTCGCACAAGCACCAGACAAAGACCCAAGTGCACCAATCAGTGTTGGGGTCAATGGGTTGACGATTGCTACACCAACCGCGACGATCAGTGGCAATAGTACCGATGGGTACCCAGTAACGGGAACGGCACCAGCCAATGCAGCCATTGAAATCTTGAATGCCGATGACGAGGTCGTAGGTACTGGCACCGCCAATGACGAAGGCCAATACACGATCACGTTGACGAGTGATGATGCGTCTCCAGCTGAAACCTTACGGGTGGTGGCGGTAGTCACAGCCGGTGGTCAAGATTACCGCAGTGCGGCTGCCCCAATCACAGTACCATTGGATCAAACCGCAGTCCCAACCATTGAAACAGTGACAGCCGGCGACACCACGATCAGCGGAACGGCTGAACCTGGTGCGACAGTCTCAGTTACGATTGGTGACGCAGAGCCAGTCACTGCCGAAGCAGATGACGAAGGCAATTGGACGGCAACGGTGCCCGAGGTTTCTCAAGGAGAAATAGTTTCCGTGGTAGCGACCCTTGATGGGGAAACGCCAAGTGACGCAGCAACAGTCGTCGTAAATCCACTTAGTGTGGCGACACCGACAGCGGCGATCAGCGGCAATAGTACCGATGGGTATCCAGTTACAGGAACGGCCACGCCGAATGCAGCGATTGAAATCTTAAATGCAGCCGATGAGGTTGTCGGCAGTGGCGAAACAAATGAGGAAGGGACCTACAGCATCACATTGAGCAGCGACGATGTTGATCCTTCAGAACCACTTCAGGTGGTGGCAGTGGTAACCGCTGGCGGCGATGAATACCGCAGTGCGCCGCTTTCCATCGTGGTACCAGCAGATCAAACGACCGCACCAACGATCGATCCAGTGCAAGCAGGGGATACATCCGTCGGAGGAACGGCCGAACCTGGTTCAACGGTGACGGTGGAGATTTCTGGAGAAGATCCAGTGACTGCCGAAACGGATGAGGAAGGCAACTGGACAGTCACCGTACCAGAGCTTTCAGAAGGCGACATGTTCACAGTGGTTGCGGAAGCTGAAGGCAAAGACCCAAGTGAACCAATCAGTGTCGGTGTCGGTGCCTTGAACGTGGCAGCACCAACGGCAACGATCACTGGCAACAGTACTGACGGCTATCCAGTTACAGGGACAGCACCAGCCAACGCAGCCATTGAGATCTTAAATGATGCGGGTGAAGTGGTGGGCAGTGGGACTGCCAATGGAGACGGTGAGTATACGATCACCTTGACAGAAGGTGTTTCTCCAGCAGAAACCTTGCGAGTGGTGGCAATGGTAACAGCTGGCGGACAAGAATACCGCAGTCCAGCAACTACTATCGTGGTGCCAGAAGATAACGCAGAAGACCAAACAGCAGCACCGACTGTCGCACCCGTGGTTGCTGGGGATACAACCGTTAGCGGAACGGCTGAACCAGGAGCAGAGGTAACCGTTGAACTGCCAAGCGGTGATACTGTTACTGCAACAGCGAATGACGAAGGTGAGTGGACGGCAACTGTGCCGACGGTTTCTCTAGATGATGTCTTGAAAGTTACTGCCTTGGCAGACGGCAAAACAGAAAGTTTACCAGTTACAGTGACGGTGCAAGGGCTGATCGTGGCAGCACCAACGGCAACGATTTCTGGCAATAGTGAAGATGGTTATCCCGTAACTGGTACAGCACCAGCTAATGCGGCAATCGAAATCTTAAATGCTGATGATCAAGTGATTGGCACAGGGACGGCCAATGAGAATGGTGTTTACACCGTTACCTTGACCAGTGAAGAGGCATCAGCAGGAGAAACGGTCCGTGTCGTTGCCATCGTTTCAGCAGGTGGGGATGACTTCCGTAGTCAACCAACGGCTGTCGTGGTGCCAGCGGATCAAACGGCGACACCAACGATCAATCCAGCTGTGGCTGGCGCAACACAAATCAGCGGGACAGCCGAGCCGGGAGCAACAGTCAACGTGACGGTCGGTGAGCAAGACCCAATCACCGGTGAAGTTGACGAAGAGGGCAATTGGCAAGTTGATGTGCCAGAGCTTTCCGAAGGGACGACTGTTACGGCAGTGGCAGAAGTAGAAAATGAAACACCAAGTACACCAGCAACGATCACGGTCGGGGCATTAACGGTGGCGGCGCCTAGTGCGTCCATCAGTGGCAATGCAGCCGATGGTTATCCAGTGACCGGAACAGGACCAGCGAATGCGACCATCGAAATCTTGAACGAAGCTGGCGAGACAGTTGGAACGGGTACGACCGATGATGCAGGGGGTTACACGATCGCTTTGACCAGTGAAGATGTCTCTCCTGAAGAAAACTTAACAGTGGTTGCGGTGGTCACAGCTGGTGGCAAGGATTATCGCAGTCCAGCAACGCCGATCATGGTGCCAGCTGAACCGGGTGAAAACCAAACGACGGCACCAACGGTTGATCCAATCAAAGCAGGCGATGAAACAGTTAGTGGAACCGCCGAACCTGGCTCAACTGTAACTGTGACACTACCTGACGGCACAGAAGAGACCGCCGAAACAGATGACGAAGGCAACTGGAGTGTCGATGTGCCTGAATTGTCTGAAGGAGATACCATCACGGTCGTCGCAGACAGTGACGGCAAAGACCCAAGTGATCCAATCACTGTCATCGTTGAAGGAGTGACTGTTGCAGCACCAACAGCTTCCATCAGCGGCAACAGCACGGATGGCTACCCAGTGACTGGTACAGCACCAGCCAATGCAGCGATCGAGATCTTGAACGCAGCCAATGAAGTCGTAGGAACAGGCACTGCTGATGGAGACGGCAACTATACAGTGGACTTAACTGCTGAAACTGTCGATCCAGAAGAAACCTTAAACGTCGTTGCCATCGTAACAGCTGGTGGGAAAGAGTATCGCAGTAATCCAACAGCGGTCATCGTACCAGCAGATACGGTAGTGGATCAGACAGCAGCACCAACGATCGATCCAATCACGGCGGGGGATACCAGCATCAGCGGAACGGCTGAACCAGGTTCAACCGTGACGATCACCGTACCAGATGCGGAACCAATCACGGCTGAAACGGATGACGAAGGCAATTGGACGGCAGAAGTACCAGAAGTTTCTGAAGGCGATGCAGTCACTGTTGTGGCACAATCACCTGACAAAGAGCCAAGCACTCCAGTCACAGTTGGTGTAGGTGCGTTGACGGTCACTGCTCCTAGTGCAACTATCACAGGTAATAGCACGGACGGCTATCCAGTAACTGGAACGGCACCAGCCAATGCCACCGTACAAATCTTGAATA
>ERZ506925.414-NODE-414-length-18166-cov-10.4483_pt1 | contig 18166 bp, 18 predicted proteins | sample MGYA00513973_ERZ506925 | MGnify/ENA metagenome assembly ERZ506925
CGGTTGCATCAAGGATTATCAAGGTGGAACGGACGAAGCAGAGCTGAAAGCAGCACTACAGGAAATCAAGATCCAAGGCTTTGCGGGCATCGTCGACCCGCCGCGAACAGATGTCAAAGAAGCAGTGAAGGTCGCACAAGAAGCGGGGATCCGAGTGAAAATGATCACGGGGGACCATCCGAAGACGGCATCCATGATCGCCAAAGAAATTGGCTTAAAAGACCATGAAAAAACCATGACGGGTCGTGAGATCGATGAATTGGCAGGGCAAGAAGGCTTTAACGAAAAAATCGAAGAAGTCGCTGTCTTTGCTCGAGTTTCACCAAAAAATAAATTACAGCTTGTGGAAGCGTTGCGTGAAGAAGGCGATATCGTTTCAATGACTGGCGATGGGGTCAACGATGCGCCAGCACTCAACGGCGCCGATATCGGGATCGCCATGGGGATTCGTGGGACAGAAGTAGCCAAAGAATCTTCCGATATGATTTTGACGGATGACCGTTTTGGAACGATCGTCGATGCTATCAAAGAAGGACGCATCATTTTTGACAACATCAAAAAATATGTTTCCTTCCTGTTCTCTTGTAATATGGTTGAGATCGTGACGATCTTTCTAAGTGTCATTTTCTTGATGCCCATGCCGATCCAACCGCTGCATATCCTTTTCTTGAATCTAGTCATCGATATTGCTCCAGCCATGGCTTTAGCCTTTGAACCAGCAGAAGACGATATCATGAAACGTCAGCCACGGTCGAAAGCTGATGGCCTCGTCAACAAGCGTTTCTTAGGACGCATCATTTTAAGTGGGGTCGTGATTGGTTTGGTGGCGTTTGGCTTCTTCAACTTCCTGATGCTGACGGATCACGAGTTGCTTTATGCACAAACAGCAACCTTTACCTTTATGGCAGTGGCGCAATTGATGCATATTTTCAACGTTCGTAAGAGCAGCGGCTTTGGTTTAGACAAAACCCTCTTGAAAAACAAGCCATTGATGGGGGCATTGCTCCTTTCCGTGGGCTTACAGCTTTCAGCGGTCTATGTACCGTTTATGAATGAGCTATTGGATACGATGCCGATTCAAGCTGGCACGTGGGGCATTATCTTCGCTGCTGCAGCGATCTCTACACTGATCGTGATGGGCTTGAAGAAACTCTTCCAATTAAAATAAAATAAATTCTACCGTATTTTTTCGATACTGGAGTAACGAAGACCCGCAGCCTAATGGTGCACCTTCATCAAATGATTTCTGATTCGATCCTTGATGAAGATCGCCTAGTTGCGGGTCTTTTTTGCTTCCTCTTTACAAGCAAAAGAAAATGATTTATACTTGACTAGTCAACAGTTGACAAGTCAACGATGAAAGGAGCGGTTTATGCAATGAATTTACGTGAGCTAAGCGGATTGCTGTATCGGATGAAAATCGTGAACCAAGAATTAACGGCGATCTTTGAAAAAGAGACCGGCTTTAGTTTGACCCGTTATCAGTTGCTGCAGTTTTTGAATGAGCAAGGACGCTGTACCCAAAATCAAGTGCAGAATGAATTGAAGATCGATAGTGCAGCGGTCACGCGGCATTTGAAGATTCTCGAAGAAAAACAATTTGTGACGCGGGAACGAAACAAAGACAATAACCGCGAGATTTTTGTTTCTTTGACATCGAAAGCACAAGCCGATTTGGCTAGTTGTGCTTCAAAGCATGCCAGCTCTGAGGAGTCGTTAGGCATCAATTTGACCGAAGAAGAAGAAGCACAGCTTCTAACATTACTTATGAAATTAGTTCCATGAAAGAAGGCAAACCCATGACAGAATACAGCAATAACAATTTTTCAGAGATTACCTTTGGCCGAAAATCGGTTCGTGTCTATGATGAAACCTACAAAATCCCCCATGAAGAAATGTTGACCATGATCCAAGAGTCAACGACAGCACCTTCCTCAGTCAATATGCAGCCTTGGCGCTTTGTCGTTGTGGAAAGCGACGAGCAAAAAGCAAAATTGAAACCATTGATTCGTTTCAACGTTCGTCAAAATGATACCTCTTCTGCAATGGTCTTGATTTTTGGCGATATGCTTTGTCATGAACTTGGAGAAGAAATTTATAACAAAGCAGTAGCAGAAGGCAAAATGCCAGCGGAGGTTCGTGACCAACAATTAGCAGCGATCATTCCTCATTACGAAAATCTTACAAAAGAACAAATGAATGATGTGGTGAAGATCGACGCTAGTTTAGCAGCGATGCAATTTATGTTAGTTGCGCGGGCGCATGGCTATGAAACCAACCCAATCGGTGGCTTTGAAGCGGATCAATTAGCAGAAGCTTTTGGCTTAGACAAAGAGCGTTATGTTCCTGTCATGATCCTTTCAGTCGGAAAAGCCAAAGAATTAGGCTATGAATCCGTTCGGTTGGACGCAGAACAAATTACGACATTCCTATAAGAGGAGGAAAAACGATGGAAATCATCAATGCAACGTTTTACATCAAAGAAGAAAAGCGAGCAGATTTTTTAGCCGCTGTTACCCCATTATTAGCATCGGCGAGAACTGAGGATGGCTGCCACGGCTATCATCTCTATGAATCATTGGAAGAGAACAATCGGTTTGTCATGGTCGAAAAATGGGCGAATCAAGAAGCGATCACCGCCCACAATCAAAACCCGCTGCTGCAACAATTATTCCAACAAATGCCTGACTTTGCAGCCAAACCGAGCGAGATCGTTGTCGCTCATCAAGGAGAATAAAGATGACGATTTTATCGACGATTTTGATTCTACTGGTTGCCTTAGAGTTTTTCTATATTCTCTATTTAGAAACATTTGCTACTACGTCCAAAGCAACAGCGCGAGTCTTCAACGTGACGAAGACAGAACTTGAGCGACCGATCGTGGTGACCTTGTTCAAAAATCAAGGAGTTTACAATGGACTGATCGGTTTGGGGTTACTGTATAGCATCACCTTTGCTTCAGCGCCTTTGGAAATCAGTCGTTTGCTGTTGATCTACATTATCTTAGTGGCTGCATATGGCAGTTTGACTAGCGACAAGAAAATTATTTTGACCCAAGGCGGTCTAGCGATCCTTGCCTTGCTGTCCACCTTTTTTTAACCAATAAAAGAAGAAGTCCCCCGATCGAAGAAAGCTTTTCTATACAATAGAAGCTTTCTTCGATCGGGGGCTTTTAATGTTTGGGCAAAGAGTACTCAGAACGTGAAAAAAATGATAGGATAAGAGAAGGGATTAACGATTTTCGGGACGTAAACTGGTTGCTGCAAATAAGGCTTTTACTAGAATGGGTGTTAAGATCGCAGCTGTGATCACCTCAGAAATTCCATTCGTTACAGCAATTCCACCGAGGGTCACGAATAAAGCTGAAGCATCGACACCATAGGTAGTGGCAACTAAGCCAGTATATAAGGTTCCCATTAACGTTAAGACCAAAACTGTATTGGTGATGGTCCCAAAGATTGCTGCAACAATCGAAGCAGCGACGACTTTTTTGGTCTTTTTGTAAATGATCGTAAACAAGAGACCAGCCACTAAGCCAACCAATACACGGGGAACCACCGAGATGATTGGGTTGGTGAAAACGGCAATGTCTAAAGGCGTTGTCGGAGAGGTAAACGCACGAATCATGGTAAAAATACCCCAGACTAAGCCGATGAACATCCCGTCTTTTGTCCCTAAAACGATGGCAGCGACGATCACCGTGATATGGATGATCGTTAAACTAGTGATACCGATCGGAATAAATCCAAGGAAAGGCACCATCGTCTGTAAAATAATAATAGCAGTCAAAATGGCACGAATGACAAGGCGATAGGTTTTGCTTTTTGTATTCATTGTAAAAACTCCTTTTTTTATAATGACACTCGTGTCATTTTTAAGTTAGGTTGATTATACAACAAAATGACACGAGTGTCATTAATAATGTGATGAAAGGAGCCAAAAAAATGGCAAAGAAGCAACAGAGCGAATTGACTACAGCGGAAAAGAAAAAACAACAAAAGCGTGATTTGATTCTTGAAAGTGCCAAAGTCGTCTTTAGTAAGAAAGGCTTGATCGATGCGACAATGAAGGACATTATCGAAGAGTGTGGCATTAGTCGTGGTGGCATTTATTTATACTTTCGTTCGGTGGATGAGATTTTTTTGGCAGTGTTAGAGCAGCGCTCCAAACGAAAATTTGATGATGTACGAGAGATGATCATGGAGCAAGTGCCCTTTGAAACAATTTTAAACAAATATTTTTCCGACCATCGCAAGCGTCTACTCCACAGCATTTCTGACGGTATGCTGCGAGCCGTCTACGAGTATTACTATACGCATAAAACCGAAGCCTCCAGTTCCCTGCAACAAGCACAACTTTCGGAGACGAAACGGACGATCCATGAGATCTTTCAAGTCGGCGTTCAGCAAGGCGTGTTAAAAGATGAAAACTTGGCAGTGATTGCAGAAAACTATATGTTCGTGATTGAAGGATTGGGGATTTTGGCCCTGACCGGCCACATCACAGAACAGACCATTGATGACCAAATCGCTGTAATGAGACAACTACTCCCTTATCGCGAATAACTAAGACAAAAAAACTCGCTCTTTTCTAGTAAGCACTAGGAAGGAGCTTTTTTTCGTCTGTAAAATTTATGTGAATCAAGCATATTTTGCAGAAAATTAATGTAATAAAAGTGAAATCTACAACATTATTTATTTTTTCTTAAGAAAAAAGACTTTTTCTATGAAGTTTTCTTGAATAGGTGATATATAGGCATTCAAGTGGCGTGTCGATCGCATAGGTGTGGGGAACATGCAATAAAAAAACAGAGTTTATTTGTGTAACTAAAATGTAAATCGCTTACGGATTGGGTTTGTTGCTGAACTATGGTAAAATGAAAATGGTCAAATAAATGAAAAAAAAGTTTTAAAATTGAATTTGGAGGATCAGATGAAGAAGAAAATCTTTGCAACAGTGTGTACGTGTGGCATTGTATTGTCATCATTCGGCGGACCTGTGACCGTTTTTGCTACGAATCACGATCAATTGATCGAACAAAAAAATAACGAGATTGATCAGTTGAGACAGCAACGTCAAAGCGTACAAGGGGAAATTGATGGATTGTCTGCAGAAATTGATTCATTAAATCAAGAAGCAGCAATCATTTTAGCGCAGCAAAGTGATTTGTTGCAAGCGATCGAAGGATTGGATCAGGAAATCAGTCAGTTAGAAGAGCGGATTGCCAAACGCTCAGAAAACATCGAAAAGCAAGCCAGAGAAACACAAGTCAATGGAAAAGGCGACAATTTTCTAACAGCCGTACTAGAAGCTGATTCTGTCAGTGATCTAGTGGGTCGGGTCCATGCCATGACGACGATCATTCGAGCGAATAATGAAGTGATCGAACAGCAAAAAGCCGATCAACAAGCAGTTGAACAAAAGCGTGCGGAATCACAAGAAAAAGTGGCAGAATTGCAAGCAGCACAGAGCCATCTGGAAGCACAAAAAGGTGTCTTGGAAGCAAGCCAAGCAGAATTAAATGTCTTGGTTAGTCAGTTAGCCTACGAAGAAGCAACGAAAGAAGAAGAAAAAGAGCAGCTGCGTGCGGAAAAAGAAGCCTATGAAGCGGAGCAAGCAAGAATTCGTGAAGAAGCTGCCCGTGTTGCGGCTTTACAAGCCCAAGCAGAACAAGCGGCGCAACAGCAGGCAGAACAAGCTGCAGCGGAAGCAGCAGCCTTGAATGAAGCGGCTGCTCAAGCAGAGGGCACCGAATCTGACGCAGAAGCAGAGAGCCCAGCGCCAGTGGAAGAGCCAGAAGCGCCAGCAGAAACGCAGCCAGAGGAAACGCAAGAATCTGAACCAGTTGAAACACCAGAGGCTCCAGAAGAAGCACCAGTAGATACACCAGAAATTCAAGAGCCAGAAACACCAGTGACACCTGCAGCACCAGAGACGCCAGCGGACAGTGCACCTGCAGTTCCTGCACCAACGCCAGCACCGACACCAGTTACACCAACACCGGCGCCAACGCCTGCTCCGTCACCTGCACCGATCGTGACGCCGCCAGCACCTTCTGCACCAGCATCAACAAATGGGGCTGCAATCGTGGCAGAAGCTTATAAGCATATCGGAAAACCCTATGTTTGGGGTGCCAAAGGACCGGACAGCTTTGACTGTTCTGGGTTTACTCGCTATGTCTTTTTACAAGTAACAGGGAGAGATATTGGTGGATGGACGGTACCACAAGAAACAGCGGGTACAGTGATTTCCGTTAGCCAAGCACAACCAGGAGATCTATTATTCTGGGGTTCATCAGGCAGCACCTATCATGTAGCCATTGCTTTAGGTGGCGGACAATACATTCATGCACCACGCCCAGGACAAAATGTTTCTGTTGGCAGTACCGCTCATTTTACACCTAGCTTTGCAGTAAGAATGTAAGAAGTAGCTAGCTGTAGTTTTAAGGAGAGACAAATGGAAGAAAGAAAACAGCTTCGTTATCGTGCGAAGAAACAAAAAAGAGGGCTTCTTTACCGTAAAAGTGCGGCGGCAACCGCTGCACTTGTTAGTACGGTGAATATTTTGCCGATGAATGTTTTAGCAGATACACTTGAGTCAGCAGAAACCCAAAATGGTGTTCAAGTAGTTGAAACAGCAGAGTCAACCCAAGACACATCGACGCAAGATTCCGTGAGCATTGTAGAAGATCAAGAAGTCAACGAGGGATCACCAGCAACGCAAGATAGTACCGAACCATCAGAAGCTGAAAGTTCGGATGTAGTAGAAAGTCAAGACGTACCCGAAAATGAACCAGCAGATGATGCTTCTGAACAGAATGAAGCAGAAATCGATCGTGACATTCCTGTTCTGTCAGAAGAAGAGCGGATCGCCATTGAAACGAAGGTCATGCCCAACTACAACAATCCAATGGCACGTTCTAATAATCAGCAAGCATTTATTCAGCAAGTAGGACCAATGGCACAAGAAGTTGCGGGGGCAAATGACCTCTACGCTTCGGTCATGATTGCGCAAGCAATTTTAGAATCAGGTTGGGGTCAATCCACACTGACCACTCTTGCCAATAATATGTTTGGTATCAAGGGATCTTACAATGGACAGTTTGTAGAGATGCAAACCATGGAAGATGACGGGAATGGCAATCTCTATCCGATTATTGCGAAGTTTCGTAAATACCCCTCATTAAAAGAATCTTTTCAAGACAATGCGCACGTTTTGAGAACCACCTCATTTTCGCCAGGTGTTTTCTTCTACCATGGGGCATGGAAGTCTAATACGAATTCTTATCGTGACGCGACACAATGGCTGCAAGGACGTTATGCCACCGACACGGCTTATGCAAGTAAGCTAAACAACTTGATTGAAACGCACAATTTGACCCAGTATGATACATCAAGTGGTGGCGGTTCAAATGATAATAACAATAACAACAATAACAATTCTGAACAGGCGATCAATAAACAATTCAGAACAAATGCAGCACTCAATATCCGTTCGGATGCTTCCACCAGCGCCTCGATCGTGGGTTCATTGGCTGCCAATGCAACATTTGAAGCAGTAGCGCAAAAAAGCGGCACCAGTGTGAACGGCAATACGACGTGGTATCGAATTCAAGGACGTGGCTGGGTAAGTGCCGCTCACGTGACGGAGATCTCATCGAATATGGGTGGGAATGATAACAACAATAATGGTAATAACAACGATAACAACAACGATAACAACAATGATGTTAACAATGATAACAGCAACGGCAACAATAGTGCCGAACAAAGCATCAACAAAGAGTTTCGTACCACCGCTGCCTTGAACATCCGTTCTGACGCATCGATTAGCGCTTCTGTTGTCGGCTCCTTGGCAAGCAATGCAACATTTCGAGCAGTCGCTCAAAAGACGGGAACGAGTGTCAACGGCAACAATGTGTGGTATCGAATCCAAGGACGCGGCTGGGTGAGTGCTGCCTACGTGACAGAAGTCAACGCTGGAAGTAATAGCTCTGAACAAAGTATCAACAAAGAGTTTCGTACAACGGCAACTCTGAACATTCGCTCCGATGCGTCTACCAGTGCAAGAATTGTCGGTTTATTGGTGAACAATTCCTCTTTTCGCGCAGTTGCGCAAAGGACGGGAACCAGTGTCAATGGCAACAATGTCTGGTATCGAATTGAAGGGCGTGGCTGGGTAAGTGCAGCGTACGTTCAAGAAACGAACGCTTCCTCATCAAACAGCACCACCTATACTGTACGTTCGGGAGACACTCTATGGGGGATTTCGCGACGCTATGGTGTAACTGTGAATCAGTTGATGCAGTGGAATAACCTTTCTGGCTCATTGATTCTGGTAGGGCAACGTCTTGTAGTCCGTAGATAAAAAGAAAAAACATCTGTACCCATGTTTGTGGCGATTAGCCAAAATGGGTACAGATGTTTTTTTATTCTTCTTTAAAGCTGTTCATGATCGCTGTTAGTTCCTCTTTTGAAGAGTCGTATAAGCTTTCTAACGTCCAGCCATACAACTGAACGTAATTATTTTCGGTTTCAAGTACATAATAAATATAGTGGATATTTAGCCCTTCAACTGTCGCAGGGAAATCAACGAAATAGGCCTTTGTGTCAGGAATTGGTAAAAAGGTGGCAGTCGTATCGAAGCTCGTTGCCAAATTTTCTTGAACCAATCCGAGATAAGTTTCTAAATCGGCAAAATCCTGTTTCGATTCAACGACTGCAGCTAAGTATTTCGTTTCTAACGCATCGGACAACATGAAATCATTGTCAGGATTCAATGAAGTGAAATCAGGTACCTCTTGCCAATTGCTAGGTAAATCGATGGTATAGTTTGTTCCGCTAACGCCTGTGATGGTTTGTTCCGAACTCGGTAAAGCCGCTTCGCTAGAAGAGACCGTCGATTCTTGGGCGACTTCGGTTGACGATGTCATAGATAAGCTTGTAGCGCTTGCATTTTCCGTACTTTCTGAAGCTGGTTTCTCCTCTTTTGGCGTGCAGCCAGCAAAAAGAAGTGTGAACCCCAATAAACTAAAAACAACACTTTTTTTCATTATTCTCACGTTCCCCTTTGTTTTTTATTTTCAAATAACCAACATTATTTAGTTAATCGTATAATAGGAAAGGAAATAACGCAATAAAATATTCTCAGTTATTGCATGAATCGAAAAAAATAAAGGGTTGCTAAATAGTAAATTTAAAAAAATAAAGCGGAAATAACGGACTGTTACCGCTTATTTTCACTTTTTTCTTAGATTGATGCAAAAGTTGATTATAAATACGGGACGACTTTTGCTATGCTTTAGAAAAGAAAGGAAGCATTAAAAGAATAGTGAAGTTAAAAATTGTGTCGGTTATATCTATAAAATAATAGTGTGTTTTTTATGTATCTATTTGTTTTGAATAATTGTCAGAATTTTGTTGCGAAATACTATGGCTTCTTTCGATACAAAAAAAGCGACATCAGCGACAGTTGGATAGAGAAAGATAGCTTAAAGTGGCGAAGAAATAGAAGAAACATAGGATCAACGTTTAAAAATAATGGAACTAGGGGGAAGGAAATTGTTTTATCAATCAGTAAATGAGTATCTAGTAAAAATGAGAGAAGGATTATCTGCTGAAACCATTAAAGATGAAATGCCATCAGTCTATGCGTACTGGTTAGCACAGGAAGCAGAATTGAAAAAAATATTGAAAAACAAAGACATGGCTTTTTGGATGGATATCCAAAGAGTTCTCTTGATCGATGCAAAATTAGTATTACTTCGAAGTTACATCAATGACTACGATTTTCATGGATTTTCCGAAGATGAGATCATTGCCAATGTGGAACAAGATCATTTTACCTTTAACAAAGAACTGTGTGGCTATAGTTTGAAAGAACAAGTGCATCCATCAATTATTTTTGGTGATCAATAAGCAACGAAAAAAAGAACGTTCAAACGAGGAATAAGCTACTGCACTGATTCAAAATAAGACCGATTGATTTGTGGTATGATTGTGATGACAAGTACGATTGCACAAATCATTGCGACAGTTTGAAAAGGAGCGGAGAGGTATGGTTCAATTTGAACGGATCATTTTATTGTTTTTCTTGTACTCATTTATCGGATGGCTTTGGGAAACCATTTATTGCTCACTAAAAGCCAAGCACTTTGTGTATCGGGGGTTCCTTATTGGTCCGATCACACCCATCTACGGCTTTGGAATTCTTGGCGTTGTCTATTTGTTACGGTCATTGCATGAGCAAGTGATTCCACTGTTCTTTGCGGCAGCGTTGTTAGTCACCGTGCTTGAATATGTGACAAGTTATTTACTTGAGCGGTTTTTTCATGCCTCATGGTGGGATTACAAAGAAGTACCACTGAATATCAATGGACGGGTGGCTTTGCCGATTTCTCTTTTTTGGGGCGTGTGTTGTGTGCTGATTGTTCGATTTATTCATCCACAAATGCTAGAAATTGTGCAAACCTTGAGTACTCGGGTCGGATTCTTATTGCCCGTTTTCTTATTAATGGTTCTTTCTTTTGATATGGGCTATACCCTTGCTAACTTGGTTGCCTTTCAGAAAGCAGTGCAACAGGTCAATCAAGCCTTTGAACAGCACAAAAAAGAATTGGCTGAAAATATTGAGCAATATAAAAACGATTGGCAAGGGCGCTTCGCAGCGTTTCCAGAAGAATGGCGCATATTAAAACAAAATCTACCGAGATTGAATTTCCATCAAAGAAGACTCTTAAAAAACTTTCAAAAGTTAGAAATCAATCAGATAAAAAGCAGTCAGGAATTGTCTCGATTTATCGAAGCGATCCGTAAGAAAAAATAGATTTGTTACGGTTAGATTACAAAAAATAAACCCTTATCAATGCTGATTCTTCCCACTTCTGACTGATTTCAGTTGAAAAAGACGATGAAAACACCCACTTTTACGATAATTTGTAATAAATTGTAAAGGTCCTGCAATAAAATTCTTCTTAAGAATTTGTATAATAGGATATGTTGGAAACCATAGTGAGAAGTGAGGGAATTTTTTGAAGGCAAAGAAACTACGAACAATCGTTGTCGCTGTCTTTGCGGCAGGAATCGTTTCTCCCATCTTTGCGCAGGCTGAGTCACTTGAATCATTGCAAGAGCAAGAAAGTGCCGTCATGCAGCAAAGTCAGGAAATCAGTACGGAAGTGCAGATTGCATTGACTGATGTGAATGCGAAATACAGCGAAGTAGAAGAGTTAAAAGCTCAAATCGCTGAAAATGAAGAATCATTAGCAACAACCAAAGCAGAAATCAAAACTGCACAAGAAACAATTGAAAAGCGTGAAGCAGTCGTTGCGGAACGTATGAAAGACATCCAAGTCAATGGCGGGGCAACCAGAGACTGGACGGTACTGTTAGAATCATCCAACATCCAAGATTTTATCAATCGTGCCTATGCGATGACGATGCTACAAAACTTGGAAAAAGAAAAGATCGATTCATTGACAGCAGAAAAAGAAAAGCTGGAAGCTTTAGAAGAAAAAGCACAGTCAACACAGCAATCATTGAAAGAAAATCAAACCGCATTAGAATCAGAAGCCAAAACACTGGATTCAAAAATTGCGAATCTACAAGCCCAATTGAAAGAAAACGAAGCAACCTTGGCACAAATCGCTTCCAGCAAAGAAGCTGAAACAGCTCGCTTAGCTGCTGAAAAAGCAGCAGAAGAACGAGCAGCCAAAGAAGCGGCGGAACAAGCAGCGAAAGAAAAAGCTGAAAAAGAAGCAGCCCAAGCTGCTGAACGTTCAAGCGCTTCTGAATCACAAGCGTCTGCTTCATCGAGCAGCAATACGACTGAAAGCAGCAGCTCATCATCGAGCAGCTCTTCAAGCAACAACAATAGCTCGAACAGCAGCTCAAGCAATACAACTAACAACAGTAATAACAATAGCAACAACAGCAATACAAGTAGCGGTCGAACATTGATGATGGAATCAACTGCTTACTCGTATAAAGAAGCTGGCTCTAGTTTCTTTACAGCAAGTGGTACAGACTTACGTAAAAATCCAATGGCAGTTGCCGTTGATCCAAGCGTGATTCCATTAGGCACCTTAGTCAATGTTGAAGGCTATGGCGTAGCACTAGCGCTTGATACTGGTGGCGCGATCAAAGGAAACATCATTGATGTTCACTTTGATAACGTCGCACAATGTATCCAATGGGGCCGTCGTCAAGTAAAAGTAACGATCCTCGATTAATCAATCAACTAGCAAGAAGCAGCTCACTGAATGAAGTGGCTGCTTCTTTTTTTGCTTTTAATGTAGGAAGGCATAAGAAGAGAGCCTATCGCTGCGTCAGTGACGACATAAGCGACATGCTCTGGATTATTGTTAAACTGCTCACAAGCTCTTACACTCGTTCTCAGGAGCATTTTTTGAACAGATTGGTCAGAAGGTGAGGGGGCGAAATGATTTCGCTTTTCAAGGATTGAAATTGGCATTCAGTTTTTCCTCTAAAGCTTCCCAGTCGTGCTCATCGGGAAAGGTTTTGAATAGCAAATAATCAATGTCTTGGGCATATTCGGTAATGTATTCCGTATAGTTGGTAACGATCAAATCAATTTGATTTTTTTCCAAATAGCCTGCCGACAATTCATTGGAGTCCGGAAAATAAAAGGTCCGAGAACTGCGCAAATAACGAACAGATTTGCATTTTAATAATTGGCATAAATAAAAGGGGCCTTCGAACAAAAAAGCGATATTCTTCTTGGCTTGCCAGTACAACGATTTAATAGAAGTAACGTACATCGTAAGACTCGTTCCTAAGTGCTCCAGTGTGTTACTGTCCCAAATTTCTCTAGCTAATGGTTGCGTCAACAGATAGTTTTTAATTAGATGATAATCGTCCGTATACGCCTCTTCAACAAATTGAACGGTATCAGAAATCATATGGTTTAATAAGGGGGATAATAATTGCTTGATTTTTGCTACCGTAAAAAAGGACTCTACTAAGAGTCGATCGCGAGCGCTATCTTGTGTATCTGGCAAGCAATCCTTGACGAAGGCTGCCGTAAGCTGCTTGATTTCAGGCCAATGATTATATTCTCTACAAAAGGTTTGCTCGATTGCTAAGTTACTGATCGAGCGACGGGTTTTCACTAATAAGAACAAATAAAGGACTTCCTCATAGGGAAGTTCTTTTTGGTATTGTTCACTTACAGCCTCATTGATTTCAGAAAATAGCCGAAAATCATTATACTGTTCAAATAGTTTTTTTATTTGCTTAGGCAATTCGATACGTTGACCCGCACAATGGCGCTCAAAGGTGATATACAAGTAATAATTGAATTCACCAAATGAACAAGCATGCTGGTCGAGTTGATAACATCTTGAAAAAGCACTAGCAGTGATATTTTGGATGGCGATCGGTGGAAAGATCGTATGGGCAGTAATTTCCGATTCATAATAGAAATCATGGAAAAACTTGCGAATATTGATCTCCTCACCAAGAAAGCAAATAGGATTGGTTTGGATCTCCAAACGATAGAAAGAAAAAATAGGTTGCACCTTCCGCAAATAGCGAAGAACGGTGCTTTCTGATATATGGTACTTCTCTGCCCATTCCGATGAGCTATAAAGATCATTGTGGAAAATACTTTCGATGATATGGAACAAAATCTCATCGGCAATCAGCGCACGTTTTTTCGTTAAATACACAGCGGACTGCTTGATTGAAAAAATATATCCCTTATGAGAAGAGTCGATCGATAAACAGTCGCCAAAATACTCTTTTAGATCCGTTATGTCCGTTACAATCGTTCGCGTGGTACTTCCTGAAATCTTTGCCAAACCTTGAGTCGAACATTGGTAATTTTTCTCGAATGCCATCAAAATTTTCAGCCATCGAATCGTTGCTGTGTTGGTAATAAAATTAATTTGAAAATTTCTCAAGACGTGGCTCCTTTCATGAATAAAATCGCAAATCTTACTTATTCATCTTAAAGAAGATAGGGAAGAAAAAACAAATCACGTATTTCATCGGTTGGTGAAATCTATACCTGAGCCTGTGCAAGATTTTTTGCATTTTCTATAAATCAACTGAAAATCGGCATATATATAGGTAGAAACACGTTTTTTCAGCGCATAGAAGGAAATTGATTGGCATTGAATAGTAAGAGAGGGGGGATAATTTTATTACGATAAAATAAAAATTGAGTGATTAACTATATTTAAAATAAACCGATAGAAGTTGGTGAGGTGAAATTGAGGGGGAAAGTCAGTTTACAGAAGATAACTTATAATTTTAACAGGAACGATTGGTGTAAATAAATAGTATCCGCGAAGGAAACCCTAAGTGCGCCAAGAAAAATATTCAGTTTTGCCCAACCGATTTATAATAACAACAAAAGCATTTAACTTTTCTTTCTGAAATTCTTATCTTTTCTATTTATAATGAAAAGATGTTGAGAAAATGAATGAATATAATCGCTCGAGGTTATTTTTCTATGATGTGACAACTCTCAAAGACGATGAGAACAACGATTATCACTGAATTATTTATTATTTAAAATGAGGGTTTAAAAAAACTGTCAAGTATGCTACACGTTATTTATGTATATTTAAAATAACTGATGTTTGCCATTATATAAGTCTTTTGTTGATGAAAAATATACCTTAAAAAAGAAAAAACAGGAATTTCCTTTATTTAATGATACATTTCTCTTATAATAAACTAGAATTGCCTTTATTATGTGAGACGAAGGCAGCATGCTTAAACAAGCACAATTGAAGTAGGGAGTGTGTTCATGGGAAAGCCGTTAGTAAAGACTTTGACTGTTTTAGCCGTGGGTATTGGCGCAGTTGCAATATGTTTCATTGGTTACCGACAAAATAACCAAAGGCAATATCAGCAGCGAGTCGAATACGCACAGACAGCGATTGCCAGCGAAAAAGATCGCATCAATGAGTTGTCTAATGAAATTGCTGAATTATACAGCAACGAGGATCAAACATTTTTAAGAAAAGATCTTAAAGAGGAAGACGTTCTTAAAACAGTCGCAAAACTTTCTGCAGTGAAAGTATCTGCAGACGATTATGGGATCGATGATGATGCATTACCAAGTGAGTCAGTCGAGATCCAACAAGAAAAAGCCGCCCTTGATGATCAACTAAAAGACATCGAGGCAAAATTAAAAGTACAAGCGGATACGGAAGCCTTATTTACTGAAGGCGTTTCAAATTGGCAAAGTGCTGAGAATGATGTCATCATTAGAGCCGATCTAAAAGAAACGGATGTTGGGAATGTCCGTGAAAATCTGAGCTTTTTTGAAGACAGTAAATGGAAAGAGTTAGTTGTTTCCTATTTAGAGTATGCGGATACCCAATTGGACCGCATTGCAAAATTACAAGAAACTTTTGATGAAATGCTTGATGGGGATGAGGTGACCAGTGAAGTCACCTTAGAAAAATACCTGAGTGCAGTCGACAGCATCAGCAAAGTTCGCAATGAAGAATTGAAAGAGAAATACACCGAATTAGCAGACAAAGTCGCTACCCAAATGGGGTACACAGGATACAGCACGTATACACCCCCTGCTTCAACAGAAAGTTATTCAGAGGATACATCCGCAGGAGATGGCACCTGGACAGATCAAAGTTCAGACGTTGTTTACTAATGGAAACATGTATCAAAGAAAAAAGAGATAACTGGAGGAAAGCAAATGTCAAAAGGAAAAAAAATCTTTCTAATTATTTTTTCAATCGTTGCAGTGTTAGTCATCGGATTGATCGGTGTTGCTGCTAAACTATATTTTGATGTGTCAAACTCAATTAACGAAACTTATCAATCAGTTGAGCGTGATCGAGAAGATCGCCTACGTGAAAATGATGTCGATCTATCCCAACAAGAGTCCTTCTCGGTTTTACTGATGGGGATCGATACCGGTGATTTAGGCAGAGTCGAACAAGGCCGTTCTGATACCATGATGGTTGCGACCATCAGCCCACAGGACAACCAGACGACGGTGGTGAGTATTGGACGAGATTCCTATGTTGATATCGTTGGACACGGGACGACAGATAAAATTAACCATGCCTATGCTTTTGGTGGACCCGCGATGGCAATGAACACTGTAGAAAAATTCTTAGATATTCCGATCGATCATTATGTATCAATCAATATGGCTGGCTTGAAAGAATTAGTCGATGCAGTTGGTGGCATTGAAGTTGACAATGAGATCACCTTTTCGCAAGATGGCTTTGATTTTGCAATCGGACGTACGTCATTAAATGGCGAACAAGCCCTTGCCTATTCAAGAATGCGTTATGAAGATCCAAACGGCGATTATGGACGTCAAGAACGCCAACGTAAAATCGTGGAAGGGATCGTTAAGAAAGTCTTGAGTCTTGATGGAATCACCCAATATCAAACAATCTTAAATGCCGTTGAGCAAAACATGAAGACAGATATGAGTTTCGATGATATGCGAACCTTAGCATTTAACTATCGTAGTGCCTTTCAAACAATCAAACAAGATCAGTTGCAAGGTGAAGGATTCATGCAAGACGGTATATCATATCAGCGTGTGAGTGACGAAGAACTAGCAAGAGTTCAAAAAGAGTTGAAAGCTCAATTAAATCTAGAGAATGAATAGGAAAGTGGAGAAAAGATGGAAGAAACAATTAGCTTAAAAGAAATATTCGCAATTCTACGGAAACACTTAGCTGCTATTTTTATTTCAATGTTTGCTGGTTTAGCTTTAGCAGGGATATTCACCTTCTTTGTCATTACACCTAAATACAGTTCACAAGCCCAGTTGATTGTGACATTGCCTCAATCAGAAACTACCAATGCAAACGATGTAAATACAAACCTGCAAATGATCAATACGTATAAGGATATGATCGTCAGTGATTTAGTTATGACACAAGTAAAGGATCGTCTGGAGTCCGAAAACAACCTTGACTTGACTGTCGGACAATTAAAGGAATCCATTTCGATCAATCAATCGCAAAACTCACAAATGTTTTCCATTCAGGCAACTAGTACCAATGCAGTGTCAGCGCAAAATATTGCCAACACGACCGCATTGGTCTTTCAAGAAAATGCCCAAGATGTTATGAATGTTGATAAAATCTCAATCATTTCAAGTGCGGTAGCTAGTACCACACCAGTTTCACCTAACAACAAACTAAACTTAGCCATTGGTCTAGTACTAGGCATCATGGTCGGTGTTGGCTTAGCCTTCTTATTGGAGTTGTTAGATCGAACTGTCAAAGATGATAAATTTGTAACTGAAACATTAGGCTTTACCGTATTAGGTACCGTACCCCAAATGTCACCAAAAGAATTGGCTGCGACCATTCAGAAAAAACCAAGTGCACCATTTATTAAGAAACCGCAAGGCGACAAATCGGCAGAATCACGTCGCAGTCGTAGTCGGGTCTAGGAGGGAACAATGATGGCAAAAAAACAAGAACGAACTGGGACACAAACGCATGCAGTAAGTTTGATCACGCTAATTGATCCTTCTTCACCAATCTCAGAGCAATATCGTACGATCCGGACAAATATTCAATTTGCGTCTTCAGCAGATAAACAAATCAAGACCATTGTAATTACATCCTCTGGGCCTGGCGAAGGAAAATCGACAACCTCAGCTAATTTAGCGGTAGTTTTTGCTAAATCAGGACAACGGGTCTTGTTAGTCGATGCCGATATGCGGAAGCCTACAGTATACAAGACATTCAGCTTAAACAATGCGAGTGGATTGAGTACCGTGTTAAGCACCTCAACGAGCGTCCTTGAAGCAGCCCAAAAAACGGTGATCGATAATTTATCTGTTTTAACAAGTGGACCAAAACCACCAAATCCTTCTGAGCTACTTGGGTCAGCACGAATGAATCAAGTGATGGAAGAAGCAAAAAATCTTTATGATGTGGTTATTTTTGATATGCCACCAGTTGTAGCAGTCACTGATGCGCAAATCATGGCATCTAAAGCAGACGGAACGATTTTAGTGGTTCGAGAGAATGTTGCTCGGAAAGAATCCTTAACAAAAGCGAGAGATCTTTTAAATATGGTTCAAGCAAGAATTGTTGGTGTTGTTTATAACGGTGCCGAACACTCGAAAGATTCAGGATACTACTATTATTATGGAAATTAATTAGTTTGAAGGAGACGAGAGAAATGATTGA
>ERZ506925.446-NODE-446-length-15701-cov-10.541_pt1 | contig 15701 bp, 10 predicted proteins | sample MGYA00513973_ERZ506925 | MGnify/ENA metagenome assembly ERZ506925
CTTCAGAGACATCTTCACTGTAAGAACGAATCAAGCGATGCACGATCAAGTCGGGATACCGACGGATCGGTGACGTGAAGTGGGTATAATCTTCAGCTGCCAAACCATAGTGGCCGACGTTTTCTTCTGAATACTTCGCTTGCTGCATACTTCTGAGCAGCATCGTATTGACAACCATTGCCTCTGGCTTATCTGCGACATCTTCAACCACTTTTTGCAGTTGTTTTGGTGAGATCGAGCCGTTGGTTTGTTTGACTACAATCCCTAAAGCAGAAGCAAAATCAAAGAAGCGACGCATTTTCTCTTCTTTTGGTTCCTCATGGATCCGATAAATAAATGGTAAATGCTTCCGATTGAAATGACGCGCCACGGTTTCATTGGCTGCCAACATGAAGGACTCGATCAATCGTTCGCCGACGCCACGTTCTCGCAGAACGATTTCTTGCGGGTGCCCTTCTCCATCGACCAAGACTTTCGCTTCGCGGTCTTCAAAAGAAACCGCCCCACGCTTGATCCGCATCGTTTCTAACACGTGGTGCAAGGCGGCCATATCATGGAACATCGGTACTAGTTTCGCATATTCTTTGCTGGTTTCTGGATCATTGTCTTCAATAATTTGATTGACTGCCTGATAAGTCATGCGGGCACTTGTTTGAATAATACTTTGGAAAATATTGTAATCCGTGACGATCCCCTCTTGATTGATCCACATTTCACAGCTCATGGTCAACCTTGGCACGTTTGGATTCAACGAACAGATGCCGTTTGATAAACGCTGTGGGATCATTGGAATCACTCGATCCGTAAGGTAGACACTCGTTCCCCGATCAAACGCTTCTTTATCCAATGCGCTGTTTTCGGTCACATAATAAGAAACATCGGCGATATGCACGCCCAAATAGAAGCTGCCGTCAGGCAATGCTTTTACCGTCACCGCATCATCCAAATCTTTGGCATCCGCTCCATCGATCGTTACGATCTGTTGATCTCGCAAATCCCGTCGTTCTGGAAAGTCAGCAGGATCGATCGTATCGGGTACTGCATCTGCCGCTGCCAAGGTTTCTTCCTCAAATTTTGTGGGAATCCCATTCGCCACGACGATCGATAAAATATCCATTCCAGGATCGTTTTTATGCCCCACAACTTTTGTGATCAACCCCTCTAAGCTTTTCGAATAGCCTTTTTCTGGATAATGGCTGATCTCAACGATCACGATGCTGCCGTCTACTGGACGAATTCCTTGGGCGCCGATAAACACCTTTAAATCGCTTAGTTTTTTATCTTTAGGTTGAACAACGCCATATAGATCCGATTCTTCGATCTCTTTTTCGTCAAATAATGTAAACTCGCCGACCAACTGACTGATGGCCCGTTGTTTGATTTCTACGACTTTCCCCTCTGCACCACGATCTGAGAAAGGATCGGCAACATGCACGATGTCTACAGCAACGGTATCGCCGTCCATGGCATAGCCTGTTGCTTCTTTAGGGATATAAATATCGTCTTCTTCTTCATCCAACGTGACAAAACCGAAGCCCCGCTCGTTGGCTCGGAAAGTCCCTTCCACAAATACACGTTTCATGGGTAATTTCACTTTGCCTTTTTTGTTAAAAATCACACTGCCTTCTCGTTCCATCGCCGCTACTGTCTGGACAAGATTCTTAAAGTCTGTACTTTTTTGAAGTCCTAGACCTTCAGCAATTTCTTCCATTGAAAAACTTTTTTTACGGCTTTCTTCGAAAAACTGAACAATTTTTGTTTTAATCGTTTCTGTCATAACTCACTCTTTCCAAGCAAGTGTTTCTAAGAAAGCAAACACATCCTGCTCTAATTTTTTCCGTTCTGGTCCAACCGTCACCACATGACCACTTTGAGGATACCATTGAAGCGTATAGGGAACATGGGACAATGCCGCTGCGGTTTTGAAAACCGTCTGTGGATCGATCATTTGGTCCCTTCCTGCTTGCGCCAGGAAGATTGGGCGCTCGATTTTTCCTAAATGCTCGGCTGTGGTTTGTCCGACTGTTTCGATTCCTTGCAGTTGTTCTCTGACCTTACGAGGGACTTCTGCCAATATTTCTTTTTGGGTCGCCTCATCTAAATCAGCGTAGGGTATGACCATTTCAGCATACTTTTCAAAATTGACTGGTACTTCGTTCTTGGTTTCAAATAACGGTGAGCAAAAAAGACCGCCGCCCATCAATGTTGGGTCTTGCGTCAAACGATCCATCGCTAAAATCCCACCCATCGAAAGTCCAAGAACGGCAACTTCCTCATAGCCTTTTTCTTTCACATAAGCAACTGCATCCGCAGCATCCTGCTGCCAAACAGTTATTCCTTGATCTAAGATATCATCTGGATTCGGTGTACCATGTCCAGTAAACATCGGTGTATAAACCGTGTAGTCTTTTTGTTCTAACGAACGACAAAGCATACGCACATCGTTAGGACTGCCTGAATAGGCATGGAACAAAATGACCGCTCGTTTGCCGTGCTCAGCAAAAACCGGTTTTGGTTGATTAAATGTTTTCATGTTTCCTTTCACCTCATGTCCAATTCTACCATAATTAAGAAGAATACTTCGACAAATGCGATCAAAATCTTCCCCTTAAAAAGAAAAAAACCTCTCTTTACGAGAGGTTCGCTAACAAAGTGATTAGTTTGATGAAAGAAAAGCCAAAATAAAGAGCAAGACCATCCAAACAAAACCTAAAATGGCCGTTGAACGCTGCATCACCGCTTCAAATCCACGGGCTTTTTGCTTACCAAACAATTGATCTGCACCGCCAGTAAAGGCACTAGCTGCACTATTTTGCTTGCTAGGCTGCATCATGATCGTAATGACCATTAAAATCGAAATAACGATCACAGCAGTTAATAAGATGTTATACACGTTAGCTCCTCCTTGCTTGCTAAAGTCGTCCTTTCCATTTTAGCATTTTCCGCTGGAAATTACTACTCTCTTTTTGTCATTGATCGTTGCATGACGGTTTAAAAAAAAGACTGTCCTTTCTGACAGCCTTTTTCTCATAGATCACTTTCGTTCAAATCAGCGAACGAGTACGTCATCGTATTCTGGTTTTTCTTTGAACTCTTTGACCGCAAAGGAGCAGACAGGCATAATTTTTTTCTCTTCCCGTCTTGCTTTTTCAACAACCGCTTTGAGTAATTTTTGCGCCAATTGCTGGCCGCGATAATCAGGATTAACGAAGGTGTGGTCTACTTCTAGAACATCATCTGGCGTTTCTTGCCATGTGATTTCTCCCACCTCTTTTTCTCCATCATACAAAGCAAAACGTTTATTTTCTTCTTTGATTTCCATTGCTTTCTTCCTTTCTATCAGACGATGTCTGTATTTTGTTTGATATTCTCAATGAATTGCAAAACGGTTGGCCAATATTCTGGTGCATCTTTCACTGCCTGTAAATGTCCCATATTCGCAAAGAGGACTTTTTGTTTCGGTCCAGCCGTTGCTTCCATTAAGGTATTGATCTCTTTTTCCGAAAGAAACGAATCTTTTTCTCCTTGTAAAAACAGCACAGGTAAATGGTTGCTGCCGACTTGTCGGGTCACCGAGATCTGCAAGAAGGGATAACCGACTAATTGTTTGCTATAGCGATTCGCTAAGCGCAAAAAGCGTTTGATCGGTAACCGAGAAAATTGCGGCAAGCTTGATCGGATCGCACTGTAAACGGACGTATAGCTGCTGTCTGAGATCAACCCAGCCACTTGCACCGGCATGACTTCTCCACTAGCCAGCAGCAAGGTCGCAGCCCCCATTCCTAAACCATAGAGGAAGATTTGTGTTTGTGGGTCTTTTTCCAAAATCTTATCGATCCACAAAAGTAGATCCATCCGATCTAGCCACCCTAAACCGATCTCTTTGCCTTCACTGCGGCCATGTCCACGTAAATCAGGAACTAAAACATTGTAACCACCAGACCAGAATTTCTCGGCTGCCTCTTGACAGTCTGCTTGCCCATCACTGCGATACCCATGCAAGCAGATCACCCACGTTTTTGCACACTGATCAAAGACTTCCGCTGTTAGGATCAGATCATCGGCGGTCGTTACCGTACATTCCGAACCTTGTGCCCAAAAAGCTGAACTCTTTGTTGCGATCCGCTCTTTGTATGGAATCCCCAGTTTCTTTCTGCCTTCTTTTTCATACCATTCATTGTTTCGCATAATGATCGCCGAAACAAAATAGCGTACGCCCTTTTTCAAAACAGACGTGCGATATACATAGTACACCAAAAAACCAAAAATAAGCAGTAGTAGCAATAGCCAAACCATAGGATCCCCCCTTAATTTTAGTTTACCATTTACAATGGATTTCAGCCAAAGTTTTGTCGCACGTCTTAATCAAGTCCTATACTTTAAAAAAACTTTGCCCTGACTTCTAGTAGAGAAGCAGGACAAAGTTTTAATTGGTTAACTATGTTTTCGTCGATAAAGTATGCCAACGCTTGTAACGAGTAAAATACTTCCAAGGATACTCCACTCATAAGAAGAGCGCTCGTTTGTCTTAGGCAATCGTTTTTCAGTAGTCGCATGGTATGCGTCATTCTTGTTGTCATCTTCCGATTGTTTAGAAGTATCTGGCTTTTTAGGTGACAACGGGACCTGCGGCTTTTTAGGATCACTCGGTGTTTTTGGTGTCTCTGGCCCTGTATAAGTGTTGACTAAGTTATAGCCATTTATTTTGGTGGTGTAATCTGGAACTTTTCCTTCTTGGATCGTGTAGGTATAGGCTTTTCCTTCGGCATCGTATTTTGGCAGCTTATCAAAGCGATAGGACCAGTTGCCTTTTTTATCTGCTTTTACGATTTTTTCTGCGTATTTTTCGCCGTTTCGCATCAGATTGACAGTGATGCTTTCAGGACGGGTATTGAACTTGTTGTCGTAGTCATTCCATGTCTTTGTTCCTGATATTTCTGTCGTTTCGGTATTACGGTAGGTATTGACTAGGTCATAGCCATTTACTTTGGTGGTGTATCCTTCAACGGGTGTTTCTTGAATTGCGTAGTCATAGGTCTGACCAGATTCGTCGGTTGTTGGTAGATCGGTAAATTCATAATGCCATTCCCCCTCTTTATTCGGGGTAACCGTTTTTGTTTGGAACACTTCACCGTTTTGCAGTAATTGAACCGTAATGCTTGTCGGACGAGTATTAAATTTGTTGTCATAATCGTCCCACGTTTTGGTTCCGCTGACTGTCGTTGTATCAAGAGACAGCAGGTGATTCATTGCAGCAAGTTTGATTATCGGTACAACCGTTTCATTGGCTTGAAGATCCCAGCGGTGGGTTTCCGCATTGACCAATACCGTATCAGCAATGATACTGCCGTCAAGATTTTGGTGGACATCAACTGTATCACCAACAGCCAAAATCGTTCCTTGGAAAGGACTATTAATCGAAATCATTTGATTTTCTGGCTGATTAATAAAATTCCACAGGATAACGGCATCATCAAAATCTTCTGTTTCATGACTATTGCGCGTCGTACCATCTGTATATTCTAGTTTGATTTGCGACTTGATATTAACTGTACTTGCTCCTTCGGTATCCACATTGATGAGCACAGGAGACGTGCCTTTTGTTAGCCCTTTGATGGTAATTGGTGTATCTTTTTCTAATTCTGTTTTTGAAAGAGTAACGACTACCTTTTGATCTTCTTCATCAATAGTATCTGCCGAAAAGGAAATTGGTTTCTTGTCGATTAGATAACCATCTGGCGCTTCTGTTTCAACAAAGGAATAATCCCCTTCTGGAAGATCCGTTTCGATTACTTGTCCATCATCATTTGTGACCTCTTCATCAACCTCTTTATGTGTCTTTTTATTTTGAAGTTCGTAAACACCATCATCAAGTGGCTTTCCTTGTTCGTCTGTTAAGGTCAAAACAACCTCTTGCGTATCATTTTCAGCACTGGCAGTATCAATGACTCGCTGATTATTATCAGTAAAATCCTTGGTTACACCGGGTGTTTGTGGATAGGCTCCCAGCCTTTCTGACGTCGCCTGTAACGTTGAAAATACCTTTTCAAAATCTATATACGGTTCACTTACGGATTGATCTTGGAAAACTTCGGAAGTTTTCAAGTGATCCATTCTCTGTCCATTTACAAAAACGGCAGGTTGTTGATTTTGATCTGCTAAATCTACTGTGACTGATGGGCCAAAGACAACTTTGTTTTTTCTGCTGTCAGTTCCTGACACAAAGGAAGAATTTGCGATCGTATTGACCTTTTGAATATAATTGATTTCTGTTGCCAACGAACCATCCTGAATACTGGTTCCAAAATTGACATTGCCATTTAGTTCTCCCACTGCTAAGTTTCCGTTCGTGTGGGTATTTAGCGTCGCATGGTTAGCAAAAATATGAAAAAACTGGGCTTCTCCTAGAAGTACGTCATCAACTTCTGGCACATCATTTTTAAAGCTGCCGCCACTTGATAGTTTTGAAGTTGCTGGCGCACTTGCTTGGGTATCAGACGTTGATTCTATTGCTGTTGATGCGGTAGTTGACTCTGCTTGTGGTTGTGACTCGCTGCTTTTTGTGGCAGGCTGTTTTTCGGAAGCCTCTGTTTGTTCCTGACTGTCAGCAAGCACTGCTTCGGCACTCGTTGCTTCTGTGGATTGATCGTCAGGTAGAACAACTGCTACATCTGTTGTATTGATAATGTCTTCTTTCACTTGTCCATTTTCTTCCTCTGTTTGAAGAAATGCGGATTTGATTGTCAAAGTTTTAAGAGCTTTTGTTTGAAACGTTAGCGTCATTTGGCTAAAGGAGCTGCTAGTAGTTTTTTCCATCAGCTGCTGTCTTTGCGGATCATATGTAAATGGCGTGCCGTTGCTTTGGATTGATTCTGGCAGAACCGTTTGTTCTCCTTCACTCAAGCTGAATGCCAGTTGATTAGCAGCAGACTGCTGATTCTTTTCTACCTCGATCGTCCAAGTGATTTTTCCTGTCGTAGGATCTGGTAATGAGGTCACTTGCGCTGTTCCTTTTTCATTTTGAAATAGAATTATTTTGGTGTTTCCCTCGGTGTCCGCATGAGCTGTAACGACTGGTAACAATGGTGTCACATAGGCCATCACAAGCAAAGATAACATAACAATCGGGTAAGATATTTTTTTCACATAAGTACGCATTTCTCTTCCTCCAAACAACAAATTTTACTCAGGTGATTATCCTAATCGGAAAGAAGAAAAAAAGCAAAGCTAGTAAAATTTCAATTCTGTGAAAAAAGTGAGAGAAACCATTGATACCTGTCTTTTGATTTCAAGCGAATTTGTGAAAATGAAATAGGATTTCTTTAAAATCAAAATATAAAAGAATAATACTTTCATAAAAAATAGTCAAAATCGATAAAGATTGTTTTGATCGTGACCAAAGTCTTTTTGTTTCAACTCAACTACCCAAAGCCTTTGCCACGCCTTCAACAAAATTTCACTTGTTAGAAACTATTGAAAACTTTCATAAAACATCCATTTATTTTCATTTCATATTAAAAAAATTTTAGCAGATTCTTTAAAACCTTATGGTTATTTTCTGTCTATTTATAAAATCTCTTAACTTTTATTAAACAAAAAACTCTGATGTCGTGGCAGCTGATAAGAATCAGCCGCCACAGAACATCAGAGCAAATCAATGAAATTGATTATTTATTTTTTAAGTTGTAGAAAGCTTGTAAGCCTTTGTATTCGGCAACTTCACCAAGTTGGTCTTCGATACGTAGTAATTGGTTGTATTTTGCAATACGGTCAGATACCTCAGCCCCCTCGTCTAACTTATTTTACAAGTTAGACGTAGCGATTTGTAAATTCTATTGCGTTTTATTATGCAACAAAACACTGGTATAAAAGCATTTAACCTAAACACTATCTTTTTCTCTATTGTTATCATTGAATGATATAATGAACTTTTAATATTGTAGAGCAATATTGTTAAGTAGAAACGTTTGTGTTTAACAATATCGATTTCATTTTCGGTACGTAAAAATAGGTACACCTAAAAAATATTCCAGTTAGAATAGGCAATGTGATATTTCTGTTCAAAATTAATCTTGAAACGTTTTTAAGTAAAAAGAGACAGAAAAAACCTATCTCTACTATTATGTATTCATTTATTCTGTTTAGATATTCCAATCATTCCTTTAGTCAATCAGTACTTCTTAAAACACATGGATTTTACATATGCAATTAAATAATTCATGAGTTTCTGCTTCAATCGAGTCTAATGGCAGTATTTTATCATCATTTAACTAGTAATCTCTGCTGAAGAATCCTGTTACATAATTAGTAAAAGTATCGTCTATGTTCTTCATAGATACATAGTTACTTGATTAGCTCTAACGTTGAAGCTACCGGTAAAGAATAGTTGGGTAAAATCTCAAAAGCTGTTACTCCATCCGATGGTAATCCCTTTATTAAGCTGTATACTGTTTCGCAATCATATTTTATTTGAAGCAAAGATAAACAATCACTTAACGCTATGTAATTATCTACTATTCCACCACCATTCAGAATAATAAAACCTTTAGTTTTTTATCGACTGAGATACTATTTCATCTTACACTTTATAAGACAGCTTACTCCCAAATTAAAAGATTATCTGACAAAATTGAAGTACACCAATTCTTAAAATATCACAATAATTATATCAAGAAAGTACCGCAAAAACAAACGTAAGTTCGCTTTTACTCAAATAGAAAGGGAAACACTAGTTAAGTATTTCCCTTTCTGTTTTCAATATTCACTTAGAAACTCAATCTTTCCATCTAATGGTTGACCATCATTTATTTTTTCAGAAAGGTCATCAATAAATACACGTCTATTCTTTTCATTGTAGAACCTTACACCCATTAATTTTACCGACTCATTTTCACCAATAAGTTCAATATCAGAACCATTTATTGCTTCCAACATTTCCTCTTTCCAAGCATCTTCTTTAACTCTATCTTCACCTTTTGGCTCCATATAAATTTGATAGACAAAATCTTCATTAGATAAATAAAGAATAAAATCAGGCATGAAACCTCTTGGTCCATTAAATTCAGTTAGTTTGAAACGAGTTGCTTTTTCATCGTTCCGAATAAGATAAATATCCTTGTACTTTAATTGTAATTGATGAATAAAGTTTTCCATCAACTGAACCATATTGTATTCCAAATTATTCATGATGGCATCCGTGTAAACAAACCAATCTTTCCCCTTCATAGAGTGCGTATCAATTCTTTGTGTAACATGTTGTCCTGTTTCAAATTTTGGAACAACCACTTCATAATCTTTCAGGGTTTCTTTAATTGCTACAGGTTTAAAGATTTTCAGTCCAATCTCTTTCTTGTAATTTATACGAATTTTATCTTCACAGTAAGAAAGAAATCTATCGACTATTTCTAACTTTTCTGTCGGAGTCAAGTCTGATACATTTTGGCCTTTAGGTAAAGAAACAGTAATAGAAACACCTTTAAAGTATTGGCTACTATTTAATAACTCATTCATGGATTTTAACATTGGTAAATATTCTTTCAAATTAGAAAAGCGATAAAAAGGATTCCTTTGAATAGCTTTTTTGAAAAATCTCTTATCTACACTTAATGCTTGTTCATGGCGTTCAATTTGTTGATTCTGCTCTTTTTCTTGAAATTTTACTTCTAATGTACTTCCGATATACTCTGTAAGCCATTCATTTGGAATTGTAAACTTTTCCAAAGAAGAATAATCCTCTGGAGTTGTAGGTCTACTTTCATTGACAAATATCTGACCTTCTTTAAATACTTTAGTATTTTTAAAAGCATTCTTTATCTTTGTCGATAAAATACGTACTGTTTCATCATTAGCGGTGATCAAGTTAACTGCATTCATAGATTTTTCAAGATTTGCCAAATAACCTTTTTCATTTATTGTATGATAATGTAATGTTTCTAAGAATCTTAAATCATTGTTAGTATTATCAAATCTTCTTGTATAACTACGTTGTCCATCGTATTCATAAGGATAATACCTTGCACCACGACCAATTAATTGTGCTTCACTATCTGTAGCAGTTCTTGTTTTGCCAGCACCTTCTGAAATACGAACAATATCATAAAGATTTAGGACATCCCAACCTTCATTAAGTTTTGCCACCGCAAAAATTACTCGAATAGGATTATTTACATTTTCTAAGGTATTTAATAGAACTGCATTGTCTACACTTAACATATTTTTTTCATTTGCATTTAGAATGTTTCTTGGTGCAAAATCTTCTTGTATTTCACGAATAATTGAATCTAAGTCTTCTTCTAAATAATAAGTGAACACAATATCTAATGTTGAATTTGGAATGACACTAGCTTTTCTTTGTTTAATATAACGTGTTAAGTCTTCAACTGAAAAATTTTCTATAATACTATTGAATTCCTGCTGCTTTGTTTCAGAAATTTTGATTTTACTTGATTTAAACATCACAATTGGCTTAAAATAATCTATTCCATTTTCTCTTGCTATAAGTTTCCTAAACTGACTCAAAAGAATAGCATCTTTCATTTTCATTTCATCACTATCAGTTGCTTGTAGACGCAATACATTTTTAGAAAAGCCATCATTCATAAATTGACCTAAATCGTATTTATAGATGATTTTATCGCTGTATTTTTGCGAAATAGTTTTGTCATCCATATTGATTGTTGCAGAAAACTCTAAAAGTTTATTATTGTTTCTTAAATACAACATTTTATTGATAGTGTTCTCCCAAGAAGTCTCTTCTTGCTTTTCCTTTTTGGTAGAAGCATTAAAGTGATGGGCTTCATCACCTAAAATAATAATATCTTCATCTTCTAAATTTTCTAAGGAAATACCGTTTTCCCTTGGTCGAGTCAATTCACCATGTAATTTTTGAATGGTAGACAATTTTAAATAGATAGTATTCTTATCTTTAACAGCTGGGAAATTATCAACAGCTTGAATGATGATTTGTTCTCCATCAACAAAGATACCGTTTGGATTAAATAAATACTTAGTAGAGCTACTATTTAACATGTTTTCTTGTGTTTTTTTGATAATTGCATCTGTATTAACTAGAAAAATAAAATTCTGATAACCCAATTCTTTATATAGGTAGAGCATTAGACTTGCCATCACCATTGTTTTTCCGGAGCCTGTAGCCATGTTAAATAAAAGGTGTTTACGCTGATAACCTGCATCACTAATACCACTTGAATAAAGGTCATCTTGCATCAATTGGAATCGCCTAAATGCTTCTTCTTGATAGAATCGTAGGTCATCTTTCAAATTTGTTTTTACATAATCAGGAACTTCATGAGGATTCATGGTATAAGAAATAGTTCTCATTTCCGTGTCTAACCATTCATAAAGGCGTTCTTTTGCCATTATGCATCACCTCTATTTTCATAAAAACTATGGTTAAATTTTTTGTCATTTTCAGAAATAGTAATATCTTCATCTTCGATTTCAGAGAAATTCACATATAACTGATTTTTATCCAATGCTTTTTTGAAAATTTCTTTTTGTTCTTCAAAACTTAAATCATTAAAAGAAATTGAGCCTTCCACTTCATCTCGTTCTTTTAATAATTCATTAGTCAGCTTCTCTCTGTCTAATTGGAAATTTAAATCTGCATTATTATCTAATTCATTCCACAAATTAATCAATTCCTCTTTAGTAGAAGTTTGATTAATCTTATCTATATATATTTGATTTAGTTCCATAAGTTCAGCATATACAAATGAACCTCCACCTTGCCAATCAACAGCCTTAGAGATTCCACCTTGTTCACCATCAATCACTTTTTGAAGTCGAGGAACTGAAACAGTATTGATATAATCCATTTGTTCAATACCAATAAATTTTCTATTCATTTTCAGTGCTACTGCTTGAGTAGTTGCTGAACCCATGAAGAAATCTAATACTAAATCATTCTCATTTGACCCTATATGAAGAATTCTTTGAAGTAATCTTTCTGGCTTAGGGGTTGAAAACATTTCATTTGATATTCCCAAAGTACGAGTTTCATTTTTTGCTTCTTGGTTATCTCCAACATCTTCTCTTTTCCAGATAGTAAGAGGTGTAACACCTTGCTTTACTTCAGATAGATATCGTTTCAATTGAGGTGCCCCAGTTCCATCTTTCCCAAAATAGAATCGATTCTCTTCAAGATATCTTTTGGCAGTTTCAAAACTAAATCTATATGCACTACCTTCAGGTGGATAGTATTCAATCCCTGTTTTAGGATTCTTGATCGGAAAAACTCCACTTTGGGAGAAAGTTTTAACTAAAACATTATCAGACCGCCATTTCCCTCTACCATCATTATCGTCGAATTTATAATATTTATTTTGTTTCTCTCCTCTTGGTAATAAATTGGGTCTCCAAATTTCTTTGTTTTTCGCATAAATCATGATAAAGTCATGGCTATCGGATAACCATTTTGAATCATTAGTGGGAGAATATCTTTTTTCCCAGATAACAGTATTTGTAAAATTGTCTCGTCCAAATATCTCATCACATAACACTTTTAAATATGCCTGTTCATCATCATCAATATTAATCCAAATACTACCATCTTCACTTAGTAATTCTCTGGCTATCTCCAAACGGTTTTTCATAAATGTTAGCCACGTTGAATGATTAAATCTGTCATTATATTTAAAAGAATCACCACCAGTATTATACGGTGGGTCAATGTAAATCATTTTGATTTTCCCTTGATATCGTTGCTTCATTGAGTGTAATGCGATTAAATTGTTCCCTTTTATCACTAAGTTTTCTGATTCAGAAATAGTTGAAACTGGTTTTACACCGTCTTTGTTAACTATTTTTGCATCTTTTAAAATCTTTGCATCAAATAAAGTATCAATTTCATCTCTAGCAATTATCTCATTATAAAATATTTCTTCTTTTTTTTGTTCTTCCTTAGTCATGCCTCCCTCTAAAACAGTATCTTTATATGGAAAATCCAAAACAACATCAGTATTATATTGAATGTATCTTCCAGATGCGGATAATCCAAGTGTATTAGAGTATCTTGTGTAGCTATTTGACCAATAATCTTTATATCTTAATAAGTCTATAAATTCCTCTACTTTAAAAATAGAGGTTTCACCTGCTTGTATACTAAAAACTTCTCGAATTTTCTTATTCTTTAATAAAGCAGAAATTAATAATACATCATAATTTCTCAAATCGTTTATAACCACAGCTCTTTGGAGTTCTTCATCTTGCCAATATTTAGGGTATTCTTTTAAAATTTTCCGAATTTGTTTCATTAGATTTGTATCCATATCGTTAAACTCCCTTTTAACATCAATAAGTATAATTATAGCAAAACTAGCCCCGAAATACACTGGATTAAAAGCATCAACTATTATATAGTTATAGGAAAAAGGAGTTGACTTTATGGATTTATTTTGTCAATACATGTATAACAGTAATTCAAGTTTTTTACCAATATTTGTCAGTAATCCTCCTGGCCCAGCTATTTTAATATGGTCGTGTGAAGATATAACAAAAATCTCTGGTATAACAGTTGTTGAATCAATTGAGTATTCACTTTCTCCAACCGAATATGCAAGAATTTATGACATTCTAAAACATTTTGAAATGTGCAATATTCCTAATTTGTATATAAAATATCCTATGAATATGGAATATTTAATTATCAACGGAACTAACTATGATATTCATGCTGGTGCTCATCTCATTTCTGAAAAATTTGGACTTCCATTAGCAACTTCTTTTTTTACAAATGTGAAACCAGTCAACAATTTATCAAAGGTAACAGATTCTTTTCATACTTGGAGTCGATCAACTTTTGATGGTATTAAGGTAAAAAAACAAGACTTGGACATGGTCGTCCTCTCCGAAAAAGATAATAGAATTTCTTGTCTTTTTGAGACTAAAAGAAGTGCTGCTAAGAAAGTTGGTCACTGGACTCCGTACCCTAATGACAAAAATAATTATCTTCAGTTAATGGCAGTCAGCGATATGCTAGGTACGCCCTTCTTTACAGTACACAATGACCACCCGAATACAGATACACCTCTGCGTAACGATTCTTTAGTTGATGTTTTTTCTTATAAGAATAATTCTGGAATGAGTTACGATGAATATGTAAACTCTACAAATCGTTTAATCTTATCTTGTGAAAAGATTCTGAAAAATTTACTTAATAGATAATAAAAAGAGAGATCAGATTTTGGACTTGTTTCTGACATCTCTTTTTATTTTATTATGCTCATAGACACTTCACTCTCATTTTAAATTAAAAGATATTGCCAAGAAAACTAACTCCTTCTTTTTAGGTCTATATGTTATCTTCCAAAAAGGAATTTCATATCATCTCTTACAATTTTTTTCCTATTTCCCTTTAATTGATTAAATCTTTTATTCTTGATATCTATTTCAATTGCCAAATTTTCAATACATTTTCCATCTATAAAGAAATTCACTTCAAACGAGTCTATTTCCTCTTTAGTGTCATTCAGTTCTATGTATACTCCAAGTTGATACCCATTCACAATACTCTTAAACTCTTCGTTTATCCCTTCATCAGGTTTTGGAAAAGAAAACACCTTATAATAACCTCTTGAATTTTCTGGATTAAGAGTTAAAGCACACAGTCTTGCTTTATCAGCTATTCTATTATTTTTTAGTTCTTCTTCGTATTCTCCTTTTAAGGATTTACTAGCATAACTACTTTTTTTCATCTCTATTGCGATAAGATTTTCTTTAGAAGTATTTTTCTCCCCTCTATTATGAACTACTAAATCACAAAAAATATTTTCCATCACAATATCTTTATTTCCAGTTTTCATTGATACGATTTTTTTACCACCTGCAAATCCTCGATTAACTTCAACATCATAATAAAATCCTCTAAAATCATCATTCAAGTATTCTTTTAATTTTTGAGCTAGAGAACCACATAGTTGACGTTCAGATGAATTTTCTTTAAATAAAGTTTTGTTCTCTTCTCCCCATTCTACTAGACAATCTATTCCGTTGATTCACATATCCCGCTTTACTATAAAATCTAATCAGATCTGCAACTTCTTCCTCGGTAAAGGTCTTTTACAGTAACTTCTTCTCCTTCAAATACCTAATATCTTTCACTACATTTTCAATCTCATATTCATCAGAAGTATATCGATAAAAAATTTTAATTGATTGTAGCAAAGTATTAATATAAGTTTCTTTCTTCCCTTCTTCTTGCCAGCTTAAAAGGAATTTTTTTATATGAACTTTCTTTACTGCTGTCACATCATTTAAACACAGATCATCCTTTAAATATCTACCAAACGCTGTCAGTTGAAATTTATATGATTCTATTGTTCTTTTTGACAAATTCCTAATTCTACAATCCAATGAATATTCTTCTAACAACTCTTTTAACAGCAGAAAAAACACTACCTCTCCTCTATATTTATAGAGAAAAGATAGTGTTTTGTGTTTGTAGTTTGCCATTCGTTATATAACCAGTATTGCTAACTTGAAGCCCAAAACAAGCTAAAATCACCTTTACGTAATAATTGGTATAAGTGAGTTTCACAGTTAGCAGCCTGAATCATCGAATTGAATCAAACTATCAAAAACCATTTTTTACCAAGTAATTACTTATTTATTTTTCAAGTTGTAGAATGCTTGCAAGCCTTTGTATTCAGCAACTTCACCAAGTTGGTCTTCGATACGTAGTA